>Ga0307511_10006755_pt1 | contig 11561 bp, 4 predicted proteins | sample 13_EM_MG_FD_200266 | JGI IMG/M metagenome (GOLD analysis project Ga0307511, IMG submission 200266) | Populus trichocarpa ectomycorrhiza microbial communities from riparian zone in the Pacific Northwest, United States - 13_EM | ecosystem: Host-associated > Plants > Roots > Unclassified | place...
AATATATAAATCCGGGTTGTTGTAAATAATAGGTCATTTTAAGTTCCAGTCTCTAGTAGTAAGTAATATACACAAACTATTAATGAGGAATTTTTTAAATCTTGTTTGAAGAGAGAAATTGATGTACTTTAAAGTGTTAATTTTTTTTATATATATTTTAGGTGTTTTTTTATGCTTTGTTAAATCATTTTAATTCCCAACAATATAGTAATTGATTTTTTCAATAAGATTTGAAATTATTTTCAAATATCATTCCACATTAATAAAGAATTTCACAATCAACATTATTTGATAATAAATGAAATATTTTATTTAATTTATCTAAAGGTGATGAATTCTCTCTTGATTATTCAAATATATTTATATAATTTATGTTATATACAATATATGCCCGTTTATTACCTTGATTAGGACAACATGTGATTCAGAATTAGCATAACACTTCATATATAAGATAACTTAATGATCTCAAGTTTAAGGATCACTTACACAATTATCACGTGAGACTTTCCATAAACATATGCAATCTCTTCATATAGAATTATCTTGCGGGTTAGTTCAGTGTACATGTCATTTGACAAGCACCTGCATATTAATTCTAAATATCTCTCGTAGCTTAATTTATAAGAGCAATTATTTCTTTTCATAAAGAAAGAACCATGATATGTATATGCTTCCAATTAATATCTAGTCTTAATAGAATATTGATAAAGAACATTTAGAAATAATGATTTGATGCAATAAGATTCATAATTATAACAACTTTATAATTTTATTTGCAAAATATTTTTTGTTTCATGAACCTTATCTTTACTCTAGATTCATTAAAGAAATATAAATGAATATTAAAAATAAAATAAAAAATTATTAATAATAAATATAATAAACTAAATATTATTACTCAATAGTCTAATATATTTAGTGTTATTAATAATAAAAAGGACATCAACAATGACAAAAAATGGATCCTTGGATGTTACAACTGAACATAAATCCCGAACTTTCTAACATGGTGATTTCTTTTTTTCTTCTTTTTTGATTAACGTCGGTGTCCAGGCCAGCTTGCGCGCACCTCGATTAATTCCACGGGTCCTGAAGTTAACGAAAGCCTCCAGTGGCCCTGAGATTTGTGGTACTCGAACTGCTGACATCTAAGGAGCAAATCTAGAATCTAACCAATTAAGTTATATCTCTCAAAGTTAATATGGTGATTTCTTTTCTTACCAAGAAATCCTTTTCTCCTCTTTACTGGCATAGATAGATCTGTTCATTTCAATAATAAAATGCATTATGTAGGTTAATGCGACGAGCAAATCAACGTTATTTATGCTTCAGCCTTCCTGGGAGAAGAAATGGGAATGTTTGCTAAAACTCAAAGGTAAATTAAAAAAGAATTAAATCAATTTTAAAGTTATACCTAACAGAATCTAAGTGTAAATCCTAAAATAAAATGTTACCGGCTACACAAATAGCGCAAAAGAATTTCTTACGAGGGTTAAGTAGAAGTTCTATGCTTAAAGAAAGGGATATCAGAACAGGATTTTTGGATTTTTACAAAAGTACTGGTGGTGTCAAAAGGAAGTCTTTTTGTCTGTTTCGAGTTGTCCCGTGGCGGCTAAATTACTGGATTAGTTCATTTCCACATTTTCTATAATTTGCAATTCTGGATGACCTTAACTGAAAAAAGAAGACGATTGACAAAACTGCAGTTGAACATTTATGTGATTCATATTATAAACTTCTGTGATGTGAAAGTTACAGGGACAGTGGAGAATGTGGCTGATGTGGTGGAGAAAGTTGCTGGAGTGGCTGAGAAGGAATATGAAAAGCTTCCAATCCATGGAAAACTAAGAAATAGCGGAATTTGTTGGGTATTTAGAGTTTTTTTAAAAAATAATATTTACTCGAAAATATATTAAAATAATATATTTTTTTATTTTAAAAAAATTATTTTTAATATTAACATATTAATTCATACCCATTCGATCAAGGACTTGATTTGCATATAAAATTCACCAAATACGGTGGCTATTTCCATCCAAAATTCAATTGTTGTCTTTAAGAATTCCAATTCTCTTCAATTAAAAGCAATTGTTTTCTTCTTGATTTGTTGCCTTTTTCTAATGACACTTTAATGTATCAGTACTTGGTTGTTAAACTTTTAATCTGATTTGATACCACTATAGGTGGATAAACTGAAACGGGAAGTGATTGAGACAGCGTCTGAGACATTTAAGCATTCGAAAAATTTGCTAGGCAAAGAAGATAACAGAGAATAAGTTGGATGACCTTCATATTTTCACTTCAAACAGGATGTGCATGTATATGTATCGATATGAATTTTCGAGTATCTAATTCAATAAAAGAGGTCTCTTTCTGTCATGATCCCATTAAATAATAATGTAATCAACAAATTCAATCATCACAAGTTTCATCTTTTTCTACTTATAATAACGTACTATGGCAATTAAAAATCTAATTCATCCTATTTTTTCACTCTAAATAAACTTCAAGATTGTTTTTACCTTGAAAACTAGAAATTTTAAGTTTAAAAAGTTCAAAATATCCTTGTAATGTTAACGTTAATTGTTCAAATAAAACTATTATCATGATGTAAACCCTAAACCCAAGTTGTGGAAGAATTGAGCTCTTCCGTATATGTTGTATTTTCTTTGACGAATGCATTGAATAAGTTCATTTAATGCCTCGTTTTTTCTCTGCCATAGCCATTGTGATCGGTTCAATTCGCATCTGTTATTAGTATTGATGTTGGGGAGACAATATCAAATGTCCTAGAAATTCTAACCCCTAGTTTGACATCCACGACATCCACATATACCATGTCAAACTTACCTATTAATATTTTACAGTTATGTAGAACCTCACCTCAAACTGTCTTACGTAAACTGGCAATAAAAAACATACGATGCGATCCCTGCACTCGTCCAGTTGATTACACGACACGCAAATAGGGCTGGCAACTCTGCTCGTTCTAATCTGTCTATCTTTGAATGAAAGTCTATTGACGATTATCAAACAAGCTGTGAAGCCGAGTTTAGGGTTCCATTGACTTTTTTTCCAATCAACCTTGACCCTTCTCTCTCCTATTTCTTCCCAGGCACTGAAACGACCGTTTGGCGAAGCTTCTATCGTGCTCAATCATCTTTAAATTCGTCATGATACGTGGTGCCACAGATTGTGCATAATATCCATCCAGGATGGCGTTCAAAAGATCCCACATTCGGCGTGTTCAGCACAATCCAAATTATAATGTTGCCAATTATATATATATATAGAGAATCACGCCTGGCTAATTAACAATTTAGCAATTACCATTCCTTCTGATCCGTAATTTGATTGATTATTGAAATCTTTCGGCCTCAATCTTTACTGGGCTCTTTTTTCGGGCCTCAGCTTGGGATGTCGGACTCCGCAACCCTTTCTTTGTCCTTGGGCCTAATACCACTAAATTTCTTCCCTGAAAGGATACTTGGAAGAGTGATTTTGATGTTTTCCCAATTATTATTTTTTTACAAAACCAGAATTACTTTTTTTTGTTCAATTATCATTTGAGTTGGAGCAGGGAATGTTGCGTCTTTATAAAGTAATATTTTTCAAGCCAACAAAAATATTCTTAATTGTCTTAAATCCCAATGGTATTTTGTCAACTCATCTTCTCAACACGAAAACTAGGATGACCTTGCGGGAGATGAGCACATTTTCTTTCCTTTTCTCATCGCACGCCAAGATGGACTTTAATTTCCTAGACCTCCATAGGAAATAGCTACGAGATTTCCTAGAAAATTTATCATGTAACGCGAAGCAAGGGAGGATAATAGTAGTAATTTGAATTTCGCCCCGCAAGTGGCAATATATATATATGGTTCGACCATTTCTACGAGTCAATATAATCTAAAATTTCCAAGCACGTTCTGCACCAAACTTAAAACTTTTGAGATATATATCTTCGATTTGATCGAGGGATTTCTTTGAGTGCACGAGTTGGAAATTAACCCCGGCATTGATGATGTCTGTAACAAGAGCAATGTTTGCCTACAGTTCCGTTAGCCAGATATTTCTACCACCTAGTCCGGTATCTTATAGCACTTCGGAAATCTCAAAACTCAAATTCAAAAGCCAGTTTCTTAGAAATCAAAGGCTGCAAGTTTTCAGCACCTCTCTGAAACTGCTCTATGCAAGAAATACAAAGATGTACGTTTATTTTCCTTTTGCAAAACTTTTCTGGGTATAACATTAATCATGCAGATGCAGATATCTTGCAGCTCTGAGTCTAATGCATGTAATGGTGCAGGGAAATGGCTGTATACAATAGTCTTGGAACAGGACCTGCTCATCCTTCTGCTCCTTCTCCTTGGTAAGTTGACTTTACCAACGATCTATAAATTAAACAGATAAATTGCACTCTGCCCTTATATTTCATGTTCCCGGCCAGTTTAATACAACTTTATGGTGATCTACGTACTAGCAGGAAGGGTTGGGTTCTGGGAATGCTAATATCAATAATTCTACCCTTTTGTAGAAACAAATGGGGGGCATTACTGTTGATAAAAGGTAAGGGATCGAAAGGCTTGACTTGTCAATTCTCAATAAAAACTCACATGCTGTGAATGAGTTATGGAATCCAATGTACTTAGCTTTTAAATTGGATGTGTAGACAAAGTTGAACAAGTGGTGGAGATAGCAGATCACGTTGCAGACATTGTAGAAGAGGTGGCTGAGGAAGTGGGGAAGGTAGCTGAAGAAGTTGCCGATCATCTGCCGGAAGGTGGGAAACTTCAACAAGTGGCCACATTTGTTGAAAACGTAGCGAAAGAAACAGCGAAGGATGCTAATGTAGTAGATGAAATAATTGAAAAGGTACTGCCTAATACACTGTTTTCTGTCTTAGCACTTAATTACCTAACACCATATAAAACGATTGTTAATTAATTGTGTCAGCATGAATCGTTTCCTTATATCAGGTTTAATGTATTTCTCGAAACGCAGAATCAACGCGTAAACCTAAATGCTCGTTGTTGATGATTTTGACATTCACTTTAGTCGTGTACCGATTCGTTTTAGTTGCGAACAACATGGTCCCATGGCTGAATTATAACTACCAGGAAAAAAAAATCAGCAAATTTCATTTTCTTGTTGGCTGCCTGCTTTAAAGAAGAAAGGATTAAAAAAAAGAAGCATGCCCAACTTGTTTTCAGTCCAGATCGAAAATCAAAACCAACCACATGCTTCACCCATTGACAGTCAATCCAGGCTGTTTTAAACATGTTATAATATTAATGAAACAAACTAAGCATTTTGCAATACTTTTAGCATCGATCCATGTTGTAAACTGAGCCTGTTTTTTTTTTTTTAAGTGAAAATTGGGTTTGCTTTGTTTCTTATTAAGATTAAAAATCAGGTGGAAGAGGTGGAAAAGGAGGTGGAAGAGGAGGTGGAGTCTTTCTCGGAGCAACTCACGGAGCAAGCCAATGGAAAATCCGAAGAATCAAAAGGCTGAGGCCAGCCAAGAAACACTTTGTTATTGTACCATGAAAAATTTGACTTGTAATTAAGGAAAGCTTGATAAGTAGCAGATACCCTTATTTATTTATCTATTTATCTATCTATTTTCAGTCCCAATTCCATTCCATTTTGCTAGATCTTGAAACCATTGGATAATCGTTAATGCTGGGTTTCCTCCGGGTGCATCTGTTTATTCTTTTCAGGACGGCCCAAACCTTCAACATCGTGCAGTTACCTAGTCATCGTGACACGCAATCATACGGGTTCTTGCAATTCAGTCCTCCATTAATCATTTCAATTAATAACACCCTCCAAATTATATAAATTAGATTATGAATTTGGGTAAATTACAATGACCATCTTAACTTATATCCAAAAGTTTAAAGATGTTATCAAAATTCCCTTAATGCTTTTAAAGATTCCTTACTATAAAATGAGATGATCTTAAGTATAATTTGGATACGGAGGATTTTTATAATATTTATTTACTTAACTACACATGAATGAGACTTATTGTCAAGTCTTTCATACAAATAACCCTTCATGCACCTCATGACAAGTTTATATAAGCTTTTGAACATCCACGCCCAATGCAATTCCGTAGAAATCCAGCACATGTCAGATGGTAATTGATAAATAAAGATGGTTGAGCACCCTAAAAATCCGTGGCTAAATATTGTCCGAGATAGTTGACATGACACCTCCTGTAAGCTCACCGGAGATATAGTCTAGAGTTTAATCATTCAGGACAATGATTTAACATGTAAAATATGAACAATGCGGTTTTTTTAGAATCTGCACGTGTTTGGTATAATAGTTTGGAATTCATTGAATAACTCTTAATTGGTTTGTATATTTTCTTTGCACACGAAATTGCAGTTTTGCAACCTCCAAATTAGAGATTGGAAATTTCCATTAAAGCATAAATATTAACTAACCGGCAGCGCTAATTTGACAATGAGATTAATAAAGATAAGGGTTCACGTACATGTCCAATTAGGTGGGAAACTTGAAAAATCGGCAACTTTTGTTGAAATAGTAGCCGATGATATTCTAAAATTTAAAATATATATAAATAAAAGGTTTTTTTAGTATTTGAGATAGTGGTTAGTCAATATGTTAAGATACTTTGACTTTTTTTTTTTAATCTAAGAAATTATAGGCTTATAATAGAAGTTTTGAATACCTGCAAAAACAATCCCAATTGAGAGACTTAAACACTTTCTGATGATAAAATTAGTATATGTATGAGAAATGTATTAAATAACTTAAAAGAGTCTTAAATTCTAGAAACAAATATGTTTGTTCTTGAGTTTTAAGTTTATTAATACTCTGAAATCTAAGTATTTTTATCTTAAAAAATAAGAAGTTGTGAACCTTTGTTCTAAAGGTCTCATGATGTATTTATAACCCATAAGTTTTGTCTTTTTGTAAAAAGAAGGGTCTGAAGTGTAATTTTACCCTGATAGCATACATAAATATCTCTTACATTTGTATTAATATTTGATGGAAATATGATGGGTTTGTGGAGGACTTTTATACACCTAAAAGGTATGGGTAGATTAGAGTACAAGACGTCAAACCATTGGGCGCACCCATGAAGGATGTTCGTTCGGTCATGTTTGTTTTTGCGTTTAAAAAACGCTTTTGAAAAAAATTGAAATTTTTTTATTTTTTTCTTTGCTTCAAATTAATATTTTTTTTGGTGTTTTTAGATCATTTTGATGTGCTGATGTCAAAAATAATTTTTAAAAAATAAAAAATATATTATTTTGATATATTTTTGAGTGAAAAGTACTTTAAAAAATAACCGCAACCACATTTCCAAACAAACATGTGCCTAGAGAGAATGGTCTGGTTATTTTTTTGGGTGTGCCCAATAATGATGATAATTCTCTTGGGTGTGCCCGAAGCTTGGCACACAACCAAGCCAACCATGGTTGGGTCTGGCTACTGCCAGATTAGGCACGCTTCACTAGAGCGTGCTTGTGCTCAAACGACTTTATACTCATATTTTTTTATATAATATTTTTTTTTATAAAAATATAATGATAAAAACTTAATACATCACTATTCCAAAAATAAAATAAAAATGAAAGATTCTTATATAGTAACGAAGTCATCTAGAAGGTGTTCTTTATCCTAGCACCTTTTTTCCTATAAAAACATGTTTCCTAATATCGCGCGGAACCATTGAACCTTCCTTTATCCTAGCACCTTTTTTCCTATAAAAAACATGTTGCCTCGTATCGCACCGAACCATTAACTGAGTCAGCAAGAATCTTTTCTTTATCAACATGTGAAAAGTCTTGTTTGAAGATCGTTAGGAACAATGCCAGAGTTTTGACGTTTTGTTCTGATTTTGATAGTAACTTTAAACGCGCTGGAAAATTTCATCTCTTAATTCAACTCGCACCGACTTGGCTACATGGCTCAGCCATATAGAATAAACAGCTAAGGTTGCTTCAGAGAATTAGAAAATTATGGAATGCTCATGAATCACAATGAACCACTTCTTCTTACACCTAATATGCCCCATTAATATAAACTTTTAAAATGCTATTATAAAACAAAGTGACACAACTCTGAAGTGTTTCTGGTAAGTAAACTTTGTTCCTTTAGAACTAAGATTGCTTTTTATTAAAAAAATATTTTCAATTATTTTTTTAATGTATTTTATTGTTTTTATGTCAAAAATAAATTTAACAAAATAAAAAATAAAAATATTATTTTAATGTATTTTCAAGAGAAAAACACTTTAAAAAATAATGTTTACCACATTCTCAGACATTTTCAGAATTATTTATACATATCATAAAAAATTTAAATGTTGAAGTGAATAATGAAAAAAAGAACATGTCAACGATGGGCAGGAAAAGTATACCTTTTTTTTCTTGCTTTTTAAGAATTAATTAATATTTCCCATCGCCGGAATAATGCGTGCATTTTGTCGTTGCAAAATCCTTACCAGAAGGCGAAGATAGCAAATGGTTCGCTCTATGCTCTCCGATTGCTGGACAATTTGCAAAATCTGTGAAGGTGCAACAGTACGTTTTCTTGTTGGTGCTAACAAGTATAAATATTTTTAAAAAATAATATAAATTATATTACAAGATATTATTTAATAGTTTAAGTTATTATATTAAAATTATTTTTAATATAGTATTAGAGTTTTATTAATCTAAGTAATTATATTTTTTAATTTTATTAATTTTATTTTATTTAATAAAATTAAATACAAGATATTATATTTTATATTTATATAAGTTTCAAGCTGAAAGGCTCCGGGATAAAAAAAAACAAAACGTGTAACTAATTAAATTAACTTAGGTTGGGAACCAAATGCGAGGCAGCTGAACTTGAAACATTTTTGCCCTTTGTAGTCTTAGTAATTTGATTGGTAACATCTGATTATTTTAAGCCGTCTCTTGTTTCGATTAAAATGCAGGTGGAAGGAAGGCATGGAAAAGGAGATGGAGTCGTTTGTTCAAAAAGTCGCAGCGGAAGCCGATGACACATCCAAAGAAGCAAAAGACTGGAGAGCCGGACAAGAATGACAGATGCAATTTGTTTGACCGGTGCTGATTCTGAAAAGTCATACTAATTAAAGTTACGGTTTACCGAGGCTAAAATCACTATTTAGTGTAATTGTGTGATTATTAAAAAAAAAAAAAATTTTGAATTAGACATCCATTGCAAGGTAGTGTTTTTTTATGACATTTTTTTTTTCAATATTATATAAGGTTATACCTGTAATTTTCTTTACAGTCAAATTACCACTTTATCATAAAAAAATAAAAATAATAATAATGTCTTTCACTTGTGAGTGTTTTAATCCTTTTAATTTTTTTTTTGAAATGTAATTACTTTGTTACTCACATAGACAAAATATATATATAACTCTTTCATACGGTTTAAAAAATTCATTCGGGTTTATTTTTTTTAAAAAAAATTTTTATAAGATTATTTTTTTTTATCTTTTCTTTTGATTTTTTCTTTTATTTTTGGGTTTGTCTTCTATTGGGTTAACCTTCTACATTTGTTTTTTCTAGTTTCACCTCCAAGATATTTCTTAGTCTATAAATAATCTATCAATTTACAATTTTTTTTTAATTTTACCCCATATGATTTTATAATATTTCATATTTGGTTCTTATTTTTTTAATTACTATTTATTTTATTTGGGATCTATTTTTTATTTTTTTTAAAATTTCATAATCTTTGGATTTTTTTCCATCAAATTTTATCATTATTCTTTTTGTTGTTGTTGTTTTTTGTTTTTGCAAGTTTTTTTTAGTAATATTTATTCCATTATTTCATCCTTCAAAATTAAATTGGTTAAAAATTAAGTTTTTTTTATTGAATCCAGATCTAAGATTTCAGAAGTTGCGAGTCTTAGAGATGAGATCAAGTTTAAGAGGTTAATTTGAGTTTGCTTGATTTTTTTTCTTATTTTTTAAGTTGATGTTTTTTTTCTTATATTTTTTTAGTTTTGATTCATTATTTTTTACGGTTTGCCTTCTATTGGGTTAGCCCCGGGTTCATGACCAGAGGGTAACTGGTTTCAAAGGTTAATACGGGTTCACTTTTGTTTTGTTTTTTTTTAAAATTGATTTATTTCAATTTCATCATTCAAACTTTTTTTTCTATGAGATTATACTAAACTCATATTCATGGACAAAGGTTTTTCAAGTTCACCTGAATTAATAGGGTTTTTTTTTAATTGCTCTTTTTTTACAGTTTCACCCTACAACAATATAGGGTTGTTTGATAATCCATGTAGGCTCAGGTCTAGTTTTTTTATCTTGTTTTTGTTGCTTATTTTTATCAATTTATTTATTATTGTTGCATTTTTATCTATATTATTTAAATTACTAATTAAATTAATAACTCGAATTTTAAATTTGTTTTTACCCTAGTATTTTTTACATCAAAAAGTTTTTTTTCCTTACCCGAAGTAGACCACGAGCAACAAATCTAGTTGATACGAAACACAAAAGATGTATTAAAAAAAAAAGGAATAAATCCATTTTACCTTTCCTCTTGTCTTTAAGTTTTCAATGTTATTATAATTTAGTCCTTTGTGTTTGAAAATGAATATTTTAGTCCCTGAATTCTTTTTTATTATTTTTTGGTAAAATATATATTGGTACTTTCTTAATCCCAAATATAACATTTAACAATTTAAATTTATATAGAAAAACCGACATAGTGATAGTTTAGGGAATAACCATTACTGATGTTTCTAAACCCAAAGGACAGAGTTATAAATGTATTCAAAACCAAGTACTGAGATGAATTCACTTGTTACTTTTCCATGCTCCACGAAAATTACTAGCTTAGAGCTACCGAACCTAGTAATGAAGTCTTGAAGCTTGGTCATAATTTGTTTACGGAAAAGAATGATATTATCGATAATGGTGCTGTGCGATAGTTAGATTTGAAGAATTGTTTTATTATGGCGTGATTTACATTCTGATACCTCGTGAAATACGTGCAATTTAGTAACAAAATAGGGTTTTTTTTATAAAAAAAAACCTAAAACAAGTGTTGATTTTACTATATTAGAGAAAAACATTTAAGGACCAAAATTAACTGTGGAGAAAAAATGCAAGCTTTTTTAAATCATTGTTCATGGACGCCTTTTTAAAAAATTTGGCTTGCAAAAAAATTTTGATTTCATTTTTTTTCGGTTCAAGACATTGTTTTATTGACATTTTTACGTTTCTCATAAATAATCAATGAAAATCAAGTTTTTGTTTCTTCAAGTTTTTTTTATGGATTTTTACATGATTTTATTATATTTATTAATTTTTTCTTTAATTACATACAAGATGTTATTTTAATTTTTTTAAACTTGTTTTTGTGATTATAATAGATTTTTATTTAAAATAAATGTTGCTTATAATAATAAAAAAATGATTTCATTAAAATAATAAATAGATGCATTAATATAGAAATGAAGTTCATACCGAAGAATCACATTCTTCTTTAATGGTTTTATTCGTTTTATTTCTTGCAAATGATTATTTTTATAA
>Ga0307511_10006756_pt1 | contig 11560 bp, 13 predicted proteins | sample 13_EM_MG_FD_200266 | JGI IMG/M metagenome (GOLD analysis project Ga0307511, IMG submission 200266) | Populus trichocarpa ectomycorrhiza microbial communities from riparian zone in the Pacific Northwest, United States - 13_EM | ecosystem: Host-associated > Plants > Roots > Unclassified | place...
GCACTCTTGATGCATCAGGTTCTTCGCCTCGATGAGCTCGTTCGAAACATATCCCACCGCGCGGACCGCACAAGTACAGGGTCCGCGTCGCTACTCGCCTTCGCATCCTGCTGCAAATCGCTCGAGGGACCCGTCATGGACATTTTGTGGCGACGCCAGGTTGATCTGTCCACCATTCTCAAGACCTTGCCCGCCGATTCCTGGACAGTTACCGATGATGTTTTCGTACGTGGAGGTTATGCTTCTCTACCACGTCGTAAACCTCACCTATTTCTCAGTCCTTGTGGAGGAACCCCTCGCGGGAGGAATGGGGACGATTCAAAAAATACACAGCAAGTGTGATCACCTTAGGGATACCCAGCATGAATAACGCACATTTCTGGAGTCGTCACCGAGCTTGGGTATCTGTAGAGACCATCCAACTCATCGGGATGGAAAGCCAGCGAGGAGGGTTTTGGCCCAGAATTTGTTCATTAAGATGCAACATCGGCTGGGAGGTCGCACCATTCCTCTCATCGTTCCTCAATCCAACGATCACCACCCTTGAGCTTACCCTGCCACGACAGGGTAACCGGCTTTTGCAGCCTACACTTTCTCTCCTCGCACACACGTGTCGTCGACTTCAGTCACTCATGGTGGACGCCGATGCCTCCGACCCGCCTTCCGGCGGTGAGATGGGACTTCTCATCTCTGCTTCACGACACACCCTCCGTCATATCGAGATCAGGTCATTCACCCCACCAGCCATTTTCCCGGGGATATTCGACCTCCCGCGACTCCAGGACCTCATCCTACAGAATCCCCACCTTCCAAACCAGTTCCCGCCAAATGTATTACCTCGTTTCCGAACCATCAACTTCCATGGAAACCATGGTCCGAACTTAACACAATTCCTGAGGGGGGTTCCTGTGTCGACGTTAACCGCGATCACAATATCCCACGGCGGAATCATCCAGCTCTCTGCAACACTCAGCCCATTGCGAGGTGCCTCCGCAACCATGAACACACTCTATCTCTTACCCGTAGCGGCCCTCGACCATTCCAGCGTCACCCTCCTTTGCTCATTCACCAATTTAAAGTCCCTTTCAATCGGCTGCGTCTGCGAGAATCTCGGACTGAATGAACCGTGCAGCTTCCGGCCTACCGATGAGAACATCCTGGAACTTGGGAAGGCGCTACCGCATATCAATTTGTTGAGCCTGGCTCCGGGCTGCCGGGGACCACGCCACGTCACTGTCGCATCCCTCGTCTGTCTATCGAGGATGTGCGATAAATTGGGAGATCTCTCGATCAGAGTAGATTTCACGAGCATCGTCAGTGGTTTTGTCAGTGGTTTTGACCAACTAAATCGCAGTGGCCTCGGCCAAGGGGTAAACATCGTTCGTACCCAACGGGCAACGAGTTTATTGGGGATGTCACTTATTGTCGGAAATTCACCTCTTCCTGACATTCCTCATTGCGAGTGGGCGGTAGCACTGGCGTTGGTCACGGTTTTCCCTTCCATCAGATACCTGTCCTCCTACTGCGGGGAAGAGATGCGAGGAAGGTGGGAAGAAGTGAAGGGGAATATATTTGTCTGCAAGGAAATCTTTCGTACTACACAAGTGACTGGTAAGCACCCTAACACTTACGTTTGGTGACCTCAGTATCGACACGCCCACTCCAGACGCCACCCCAGTCCCGTGAACTCTTGGGGGAATCATCGGCCATACTGGGTTGTGTTGGTTGGCGCTAGATGACTGTTAGATGTGGTAATGTACGTGGTTTTTACTGCGACATGTCGGTATATAGTCCATTATGAAAAATACCTTGTACGAGCCTATACAGTTATTGTTCACCTTTTTTGAAAACGCGAAGTACTGACCGACTTGGGCGTTCAAGGGAGCGGGTTGGAGCGGCTGTTCGGCGCGGTAGCGTTGCGGGTGATCACGTGCCCCTCATTCGGCTCATCCAGATCTATGTTGTTTTTACCCTCACCCGCCACGACAATTGCTCGGATATGTCCCGTGCCAACTACCGGGTCGTCAGCGCGATTAACTCCCACCCGGTTCTGATGTCGCAGAGATATGTGATCCCCAGATTTCTTCAGCAGGAGCGGATAATCAAAACAATTACACGCTTCCTCACTGCCCTGAATGCGAAATCCACTGTCGTGGCCCTCGCGACGGCATGCAAGGTTCTGGAGCGGCCGGTCCTGGACGCACTCTGGGAGTCTCAAGACGACTGGTTCCAGCTGTTGAAGTGCTTCCCACCTGACGTCTGGGAAGAACGTGATAATACCTTCGTGAGTTGCCATCCTCCTACCATCGCTCCTCACCTGTCCGTATTTATCCCTCGAATTTCTTTAGCATTTCCTCCGCAATCCAATCCCCACAGAGTGGGCTCGTTTCAGGAGATATGCGTCGAGGATGGTCCGTCTCAACATCATGCTTTCACAAAAATCTATATCGATCCCCTCTTTCCAAATCTTGAATATGGAAGCCAACAACTCTCCTCTATTCCCAAAACTTCGAACCATGAGCTGGAGAACGGGATGGGATTTCGTCCCGTTCATCTCCTCGTTCCTCTCACCAAGCTTGTCATCCGTCACGATCTACTTCACCGACGACAACTTCAACGTTCTCCGGGTACCTGCGCTATACAACCTAGCCAACGAATGTCGTCATTTAGAAGAGATATATTTATTCGGTCTCACCCCCGACCGAGGAGTCGATGATGCCATGTCGGACCTCCTCTTGAAGTCAGCAAACACGATTCGCGTCTTAAAACTATACCCTGGCATCCAAGGGAGGGCCACCTACGTCGCCATGCAACTACCAAACCTACGGGAACTCGGAACGGAATTTACCGCACTCCCATCCATCCTACCCTCTTTCATATTCCCTGCACTCCAGTCACTCAACCTATGGATTCGAGAGGGGACGCCATGGGTACAGCTCCTGCCCTGCCTACGATGTCCTGCATTGGAAAAAATCGCAGTCTATTGTGCGGATAAGTCCTTGGACGCGGTCCCGAGCATGCTTGGCCGATCGCTATCAGAAGCGCACTTTCACCGGACTTTAACTTCCCTCGAGTTGGTCGGTCAAGGAATCCGATGGGACCTGAACCACGAAACGTTATTACCCTTCTTCTCCTTCCGGAACCTCACTCGACTTTCTTTGCTTGGGCATTGTCAAGCTAGAGAATGTCACTTCTCATTGACGGACCGCGACATTACAGGCCTATCCTTCGCCATGCCGAACCTCACGTTCCTCGGGCTCGGGAGCCATCCGTGTAACACCGGGACCACACAGGTCACGTTTGCAAGCCTCGTCATCCTTTCCATGAACTGCCGATACTTGGAGCAGCTTCGGCTCCACTTCGACGCGACCAGTATCGTCAAAAAGACATTGGCTAAATCCAACAACACCCTTCCTCGCTCCGGGGAAGCTACGTTATTCACCAGCACCAGCCGATGCCGACTCAATACCCTGCACGTCGGGAACCTTCCGTTCCCAGATGTCCCCCATAGCCGTTGGATTATCGCCGCAACCCTACTGCATATCTTCCCCCATTTAATCTCAATCAAACATGGCGGGGGGTCGATCTGGAAAGACGTTCTGGATTGCATCACTATGTGCAGGATGATCCCAACCGTAATACCGGGGCCGTGAGTTACTGCTTGGCATTTTTGGCGTGTATCGTGACGTTGTGCTCATCAAAGAATTTCTCCGAGAGTCCCCCTTCCCCCTTCTCACGACGAGCTCGACTTGACCTGGATTGAGGTACATTAGTGTTGTCGGCCTATTTATGCACGAAGATGTTTTAATCTGGTTGCGGTGAACGCAACATTGCCGGAATACAGCAGTACGTTGGTGGCGCAACACAAGTCCGAGGAGGGAACAGGGTCGGTGGACGTCTGCCTTGTGAGGTGGTAACGGTCTAGGGTAACTTGAGGAACTGGTAGGGAGTAGAATCTGACGTGCACCAATTTAATGTGGAGACATCTGTTAGACAAGCAAGCCCTTGAGAGAACAACCGCCCGAGACTTTCTTCTTCAGAAATCTGCAGGGATGGCCCCGAGCTACCTAGTTGGTGTATCGCTGTAAGATCCATAGCGTCATATGTGAATGGGTGTCAACCCGCCCGGTACATTGCTGCCAGCCGTTCCCTTCGTTGGATTCGGGGACAGCGTTCCAGGATCGCGCCGTCCTCAAAATGTACATCTCTGGATGCTAGCTAAGGCTCATGTTCCCGTCACTCACTACTGTTCTCTATACTGTTCTCCACACCCACCAGTGGAAACCGCCAGGGGTGACTCGTCGTGATAAATAAACAGGTAGATCGCGTAGGAACGACGGTGGGGCGGACGAGTATCGACGTTGCCGCTAAACCACACGCCTAGCCATTTCGCTCGGAGACCAGCCAACCTTTTGAATAACGGGGTCGGGAAGGATTGTAACCCCACCCCACCAAACTGGTGTTACTAACTGAACGCCTGATCGTTTATAGTAGTACCATATCCGACAAAGCGACACCGGTGATCTTAAACAAAAATCTCTTCCACCACCAATTTTGAGCCAAATTTGGCCCTTGTCCACAGACCAGGAGGCGGCTCGACGATCCTCAACTTTTTGGGACAATCAACAGAAGAACCCTTCAAATGACCAATCGCCACCTCCTTCACCTCGTTCCGAGCGAGCACCGACGCCGGGCGCAGCCCGTTTATAAAGCACACAGGGCTCATGCCAGGGAAAGGGGAAAAATCGAGCTGGAAACATACGAGCTGGATCGTGGAGAGGTTTCTGAACGCAGAGATGCATTGTTTTAACGCGAGAATGCCATCGCGCCCGCCAGATCCGCGCTGATTGTTTTGCAGGTGGTTTGGAGTACGGCCGATGCTTGTGTCAGCGACTCAAAGGAGGGATGTAGGGTTTAAGCTTACATATGCGACAGACAATTCGCGAATCCCAGGACAAGCCCCAGCAATCCCTGTGAAGGTTTATGTAGGTCACCCTATCTGTAGAGAAATGAGATGGAACCTACTCTGCCAATCATATCCATATTCCGGATGTGAAACCGACAACTTTGTAATGCGATTCAACACGCCTGCCACAAGGGACTCGGTGAACCAGACATGAGGTTCCGCGCCACAGCACGTAAGATCCTCAACGTTCGGGCAACATCGCAACAACCAATGGGCCGTGGGAGGTAAGATGAGGGTCTGGACTTGCTGGAGCCTGGGTTTCTCCTTCTGTAGCGCGGTCGTAAAAGAGTCGATGGTTCTAAAGCTCCACATCGAAATGATCTCCAGGGTGTGGAGGCTAGGTAGGGCGATGAGGCATTTGACGAACAATTTCGTTGCTCTGTCCGTCACGCGCGTGAAATTTACCACCAGAGTCCTTTGAAGGGTCAGAACTGGTGTCGGGGTACTGGGACACAAGGGGAGAACTGTACTTCACGTGGGCAGCGAGATGAGGATTCCCCAACAAAATCCGACACCGGGACGACATCTTAACCCTGACAGGACGACGAGGATCCGGATAACTTGTACACATGACGTAGTCCTTCCAAGCCTCCGCGAGGACCGCCCCCCGCATCGCTCTACACGTCGCGCTCAAAGCTAGCAAGGTTCTCGCCCTTTCCAAGAATACCTCAGGAATGGGTTGGGACCACTGGCTATCCATGTATCGACCTAACCCCCCCGCCCACGGAAGAAGGGGGAGATGAAAAAAGATCTCTTGGAAAAGTTCGGGCGGCATCCGGAATACTGTGGAGATATCGGAAGTGCGTGGGGGGTGAGAGAACGATAGCCCCACGGTCAGCTTGCCGTGAACGGATAGAATGAAAGATGTCCGCACTTGGACTAGTTTGAACGACTTTCACGTTCCTCTTTTTGCTTCGCCGTGTCGTGGGCATGGACCGGATTCGTGCGAGATACGAGGTCAGATACGCAGAGAAACTTAGCCACGGCATCCTGCAGGAGAGGTGGGGGCCCCCACTAGACTGGTCGACAACCCTCCGATCATTGTTCCGGATCAGCATTAGTAGTACCTAAAGTACGCGCGCCACAGAAGAGTTATATCGGCACCCTATCCATTAAAACTCCTTCAGCCCCGTCGTCGTTACACTAAGATCGAATTTACATCGAAAAAAACTGCTTCTAGATAAAGGTATGTACAACTTCCGAAGAGGGTGTTTTCCCGCTTATTTTTTCTGCATGTCAAGGACAACACGGCCAGCAATGGTTCCGGCCTCGAGACCTTCGTACACACTGTAAGGTTCCGGTCAACGTCGAATTCTGACGACGTAGAAGGGAAATAAGGACACACTTCTTGAGGTCACTCAAGGGCTGCTGCTTGAAGACGACCTTGACCTTACCACGAGCGGCGATGTCGATAGCTTCGATAGAATCTTGGCGGTTTCTAGGGACGGAAGTGAGTTTACACACGAAGGATCGGGAACGAATGCGAAAGCTACATACCCGACGTAAGAACCGATGATACTAATGCTCTTTAGAACGGTGAAGAAGATGGAAGCCTCGAGCTCAGCAGCTCCCGGTAACCCGACGGCCATGAGGGTTCCACCAGGACGGAGGTAGTCAACCGCCTGGGTGTAACCAGAGGGGCTAGCGGTAGTGACAACTGCGGAGTGAGCACCTAGTCCTCCTGTGAGGCGCTTAATGTCGCCAACGAGGTCCTTAGTCTCCTTGAAGTCGATCCAGGCCTCGGCACCGAGGCTGAGGACGAGATTCTTCTTATCTTCGCCGGAATCTAGTTGTAACAAGAGTCAGTTTTGGAGGCATCTGCGGGCCGGGAAAGGGGGGAATAGCCTACCGACGGCGATAACACGAAGGCCCCTCGTAACGGCGTATTGGACAGCAAGGTGTCCGAGTCCCCCTCCGGCACCTGGGAGGACGATCCAATCACCCTGCTGGGTCTGGGAGTACTTGATAGCACGATAGACAGTAACTCCCTGTGTCGCATGAAGTTGGTCATAGATTGGATAACGGAGGTACGAGTGGCTAGAAAATCACGCACAGCACAGAGAACCGAAGCGGCATCGGCACTTGGGAGTGCCTCAGGAATGGGGGTGACATCTGGGAAAAACCGATCAGTGATTCCCCTCCCCTCGGCCCTGTGCGAGACGAAGCCACGTACGATTAACCCAAGAGACCTATAAAACCAAATCGCCTGAGAAACAAGAGACTACGAGTGAGACGGAGTAGGCACATACGACGTATTCGGAAAAGGTTCCGTCGACGGTGAAACCGCTATTCTTGACGCTGACGCAATCTGGAAAGGGGCGAAAACGATCGGGTTCGGCCCGGAAACCAAGCGACCGCGGGCCACACACCTTGCTCTAAGCCTTTACGACACTGTTGAGGGTAGATATTGGATGTGTGAGTAGGGGCAGGGGTCTAGATGCGAAGAAAAAAGAAGCGCACAAATTCGCACTGAAGGCAGGAGTAGGCGAGCCATTTGATACCGACACGGTCACCGATCTTCACGGGAGAATCCTGGGTGTGCTCGCCAATAGCGATGATTTCACCAACGCCTTCGTGACCACCGATAAGAGGCCTTGGAAAGGTTAGCCTGCTAAATTGTTGGCGACAAAGCAGAAACGAACGTGATACCGGAAACTGGCCAGTCGTCCTTCTTGACGTGGAGATCTGGAAGAGAGATTTGGTTCGAGTTCGAGAACAACGAAGTCACCAACGTACCAGTGTGGCAGACGCCAGAGCAATGCATCTTGACAAGACATTCACCAGGCTTAAGCTCGTCAGGCTGCTTGACGGGGTGGTCCTCGCGGATTTCGAGCGGGGCCCCTGGCTGGGGGACGACAGCGGCGATTTGAACCTTTGGGATAGACATGATGATCGTAGAAGTGGGATAGGGAAATGATGAGTTTGATTCCACTATATATACGCCTGACCCACAGGAGCGTCCAGAGGGGCATCAGATAAGTTAGCCACAATGGTAGGCCCGGGGCGGGACCAGATCCATCGATGACCAGCCGATCTTGATCAGGCCCTCAAGATTGTGCACCAATTGCAAGGTGACCAAGCAACCGCCTAGACAGGCCTCGGTCTGGAGCAAACGAGAAAGGTTAGCTTCTATGGGATCCCATAGCACAGCATATCCACCACTGACGGGGTTTAGTGGTCATCCTCTTGCTGTCGGTACTACAAGGATTTTTGCACCGATGACCAGCTCGGAGAATAGCTCCGATGTCAGGGTAGGGGGGGTGTTCACACACTCAGGCTGTTTACTATACACACCAGCGACAGATAACGACAAAAAGCTTCATTGGCGGAGCCGGGGTGCCGTGAGCGATCGGGGCTCGGCTGATTCCGATGCAGTCCACCACACGTTGGCCACTCACGACAGGGCGTCTCCGATGCTATTTTCGACTGTAACGACGACGGCGACCAGCCCTACATGACGTCTATCCAATGCGTCAAAGATCAGCTGATCCCCACCGTTCTCGACGCCGTCCGTTATCTTCCGACCAGCAAACAGGCCGCCATCCTTCTGGACACATCTCTAGCGTTAATTGAGGCCGGACAGTGCGGGGAGTTTTAGGTCATTCTCTCAAACTTTAATTCACCCTCCTGCAGATATGGAGAAAAAGTCGAAGAATTCCTTGAAGTTTATCTCAAGACCCCCGGGTTGCCACAAGAGGACGTAACGAGGGCACTGTTGGCTCGAGGTGCTGCCAGGCGAGCCGCAGGGGAGAGGCTGATGGTCAAGGCTCAGCAAGGTACAAGAATTCTAGAACTCCCCTTTCCGAAGCTGATCGAGGGACTGTAGACCTCCGGGCTCTATCCAGGCTCGATCCTTCCAACCGACAGGTGAAGTCACTGCTTCAACTCAGCAAACAGGTTCGTCCTCCATCGGTCCGACTTTCGACTTATCTCACCAATTTCCAGCCCTACTCGAGGGAAGAACCGGCTTGTCATCGGACCCCCCTTGAGATATGGGACAGGATCGCCTCGTGCATCCCAAGATATCACCTCAGAACGTGGCTCTTCATTTCAGCATTCCACCGCGATATTGCACAACGGCACATTTTCTCCACCGTAGACCTTCACCTTGGAGAGGATCAAGAGCACCGGAATAGAGCCCTCGATTTCTTTGATAGGGTCAAGGAAGATTCTACCTTTGCCAAGAAGGTCAGGAGGCTAAGGCTGCACTGGTCGTACGAGGAAGGGGATACGTTTGACCTCGTGGCTCGTGAGTTGTACTTGTTGTCGTGTTGGAACACGTCACTGACCTTCGGATCAGGCATGTTCCGTACAGCGCTTCCAGAGTTTGCCTCTCTGCGAGAGTTCCAATGGATCGGGTACCCGGAACTCCGGGCAGAGATGGTCCAGACGGTTTTCACGCACCACCCAAACATTCAGTCCCTCGGCTTGATGTACGCGCGCCTCCTGTCCATTGAATGTCAGCCAACTGACCCCGTCGCGACACAAATAGTGGGTGGCATTTCGACGCGATTGGAATATCCTCCCTCAACAACCTCCGCTCCCTGACGTTGAGAGCGGAAGATGACGACGGTTTGGCAGACATGGCCGAACTATCAACAACACTCAACGCCAACTCGTCCACCCTCACTCATCTATGCCTCTCCGCGTATCTGGCTCGACCACACTCATGGGATTCGGCATTCCAATCGCCTGCCATCGATCACCTTACTAGGCTCGAGCTCGTGGATACCAAGATAAGCCACTATGTATTGAGGAGGACAATGACGTGCTCAGAGCGGTTGACTCACTTGACTCTCCATGGGACTTTCGAGGACCCACGAAGTGCCGAGATCCTGTTCGGGGCGGACCACGTTCTGGAGGGTCGCCACACCTTCCTCCCTTACCTCGAATCTTTCAGGTTCTTGATGATGGAGCACGACGACGACATCCCCCTCTACCAAGCTGTGGTACGATTTGTGGCACAGAGGAAACGGCTTCGAAGACTTGACTTAGGGAGGTGTCCATGGGAGCTTGTATCAATGGTACTACCAGAACTGGACGGGTTGCGAGCTGTGAGAGTAAGGATAGGCAAAGTCGTTGAAAGTGTCATCGACGCATTGACGAAAGCGTTGTCTGAGCATGTCCTCGCTCTCCATTTGTGCGCAGTTGCTACAGATAAGCCCATTGTACGTGATGTCTTCCCCTGGGTCCCAAGCTCTGTCTAATATTGCCTCCAAAGGAATCATACGCGAGTTACTTCAGGAAGTTCCGTTCACTCTCGATCCTCCACCTGAACACGGTAAACGCCGACACAGCCAACGCGAAGCGACCACAACCAAATATGTTGAACGAGAAAGAGTTTCGGAGGGAGACCGACAGGTGGATGAATGCGGCGAGGAAGGTCGCTACCGCCGTCCCCACTGTGGACTTCCTGGGATGGCACGGGGAACACTACGTTGTCGTCCGGCATGACAACCACCAACCTCACTCACCAACTCCTACACAATTGCATTCCACTTCCCACCCGACCCCGCACTCTCATTCCCACCCATATGCTCACCCGCCAAGTCACACGCACTCGCCTTACTCGCATAGTCATTCGAACTCAGGGCAAGTATCGGCTGGTAAACGCTCGCAGGCTTCTGACACGGATCTCGAGTTGAAGGAGCTCCCTCCCCGTCGCAGATTGGATACGGGTTTCGGGGTGGACCTAGGTGGGGCGGATGGGTGTTGGTTGGAGAGGATAGATGTTCCCATTGATTACGAGTTGGTTGGAGGACACGATACGTAACTCGGGTTCAGAGTCGCTCGGCCACTCGGATTTGTTCTCGATATACCACACTACTGCATTCTTGTGCTCTTGGTAGACAATAAGTATACCAGTTTCAAAACGGCCCATTAGCACTAGCAGATGGACAGCAGAGACGTTGATCCATATTTCCTCATAGGGCTTCCTCGGACGGGTGGTCACATCATGAACTTGAGATACGATATCAAGTGCATGACGGGAGTTCATGCAACAACTCATTCTTAGTACCCGAAAGTGGGGCGCGGCGCCTCGACCGTTACGCTGGCTAGAAAGCGAGCTCAAATTCTACTTAAGGAGGGATTCCGTTCATCTCTGGCTTTGTGTAGATGCGAAACCACCAGAATCCGTCGAACGAACGGCGCGATTTCATCAGTGAGACGATAAGCTATGCCAGTGGCGGTGACGCGGGTGAAGAAAGTCACAAGAAGGAACGGACGCCAGGGAAAATGGCGTCCGTTCGACAGATTCTGTTTTCCCCTGCGTCCTTCCAGACGCGCTCATAGCAGGTGAAGGCGTAGAGTCCCTGACACGGCTACCAGGGCGGGGTGATAATTGTGCTCAGTATGCAAATACAACTAAGATGAGAGCTAGCAATCCCAAGCCAAACCATGACGATATAATCGATGTTTTTAGATCCCACGTAATTCGCGGGGGATATCGATATCGGGAGGGATGAAATAAGCGCGGAATTCATTAGTCGAGCTTGCGAGACTATAGATGGGACTAGGGGGGTTCAAATGCGTAGATTTGTCAGCAAACGTATTTCCTTTTTTAGTAACAAACGTTGCTTATCTAATTTCCGC
>Ga0307511_10006757_pt1 | contig 11559 bp, 5 predicted proteins | sample 13_EM_MG_FD_200266 | JGI IMG/M metagenome (GOLD analysis project Ga0307511, IMG submission 200266) | Populus trichocarpa ectomycorrhiza microbial communities from riparian zone in the Pacific Northwest, United States - 13_EM | ecosystem: Host-associated > Plants > Roots > Unclassified | place...
ATATATAAAAAGATTTAATTTTAATTGATATATTTATTTTGTAAGTGTTTTTTAATGGCTTCAGCTGATAAAAGTTGAATGGTATCGTGAGATTCATTTAAAGCTATAGTTCTTTATGTAGTTTTTATGGCATATATATATAATTATATAAAAAAATTAAATATCATTTAAAATATATTGTTTTAGTTTCTAACTTGGGTATTGGCCATGTTCAGTATCCTTGGTGCAGGCAGCACGGCAACCACCAGCTGGGCGGCTATGCACTGGGCATACACCGCGTCTAAATAATTTTGTATTAAGAGTTCCAGGCTAGAAATCACTACATAGTGGTGGAAATATTAGAATTTTGATTTAAAATTATAATTAATAATTTTTATTGATTTAACCGTTTGAAATTTCAATGGTGTTCATATATACAAGATTTTAATTTTAATTTTAATTTTATGTTAATATATATTTAATTATTCTAGTGGATTTATATTTATTATGAAAATTAATTTATTATATTTAATTATTTTAGATATATTAATTAGGTAACACATTAAATTATTATTTTTTTAAATGAATGGTTTTTATTTAAAGTACAAAAATATCACCACCGTATTGTCAAATATGCATCAAACCCTTTTCAAATCTAGAATATATAATCAATAAATCACATTAATTACTAGGAAGTTGACAATAAGTTTTCGTTCATATATAAGTTGGGAAAAGTTGAGAGACACAAAAGGTTTGGCAGAGACCACGTAGGTGAAGGGACATGAGACAGCCTGCATCCACACATGCATTGTTTCATAAAATTGAGGTGCATAAGCGACCAGCGATTCTCTTAATTTCCCCCACAACCACTTGAACAAATATTGAATGATCTTACAAAGGGTCCCCATGGAATAATATTGTAAGACTTTGAAAGCTTTATTTTTCGATTCTCTTAAAGAAAAAATGCCACCCATCTCGTGTAGATGAAGTTCTGGTAGGAATACGAGCAACGATCGATGGCACAAATCCATCCCATTAATCAGAGTCTTTAATTACAAGGAAATTAACTGTTCTCGCTTTAGCAAAATTGCAGATTAATTAATAAATTAATTCAGTCTTAAATATTAATCTCGCCTCCTTAATTTCAAGGCATGCGTGCTAGTTTTTGATGCTGTGCTCTTACGTGAAGCTAATTATCAAGATGAGAATACTTTATTTATTGTTTGAGCTCTGCACCTTGGACAGTATTATTGGAGCTTTGAAGGAATGATTTTCTTGTTTTTACCATAACGAGAGGCGCAAGCCATCCTGTGCTGTCATGAAACCAAGCACACATTGAAGATTCACATTGCGCCGATCCTTACATGAATGGAGAAATACATCATTTAAATATACAGAATTGTGCTTCTCAAGGTTTTTTTTATACAATTATCTAATTGTGTTAATAACCAACTACCATGATGGTATATCGATGTATTATTTAATGTTCTATTTGACTTATTTTTCTTTTATTTTAGGAGTTCGAATAGATTTTTAATCAACTTAATTTGGCGTATTAAAATTAAGTATTTTCTTAAATATTGAAGTTAATATCTAATTTTGATTTTACCTGTGGAGAAAGGTGATAGATATGGATCTATTAATTATACAAGCTTTTAATGGGATCTTAATGGTGTAATTAAAGTCCATTAAAATCGTCTCAACCATAAACCATTGTCGAAACCCTTTCCTCTGAAGAAATGCAATGTACGTGTAATCCTAAACAAGACACGTAGTTGCCTACATGACGTTGCTGTGGTTCTTGGCAACAGTGATCGTATTATACGAGAAGATATGACAGAAGGAGAAATAATGAAGGGAAGATATCAAGGGCCACTATTTATCCATGGAGGTAGCCTTTCATTGGTCCAAATTAGCCAAAGACAAAAGCTCCAAATATACATCAACTAGCTGTGTATCTTGCATGGGAAATGAAAAACCTCTCCACTAAATTCCATCGGCATAGTCACCACCACACACAAGAATCTGAAAACCACGAAAAAGAAGCCATAGAGGAAGAACAAGAACAACAAGAAGAAAAAGCTAGGTGTGAATGGGATTTCAGTCTCACAACAATTGTTTCATCAGGAAACAACAATATCAGTAGTACTCCAGCCATATCGGATGCTCTAGGGGTGATTGAATTCGACCAGACGAACAGCATCATTGCCACAGGTGGAATAGCAAGAAAGATAAGAATTTACAACTTCAAGTCTTTGTTTGCACATGAAAATACTAGCCAAAATGCGCACGAAATTACTTGCTTAGACCATGCTAGGGCTTGTGACTATTATATTTGTACCCCAGCTAAGCTTAGTAGCATCCGATGGAAACCCAGTTCGGACGGGCGGGTTCTAGGGTCCGGAGACTACGACGGGGTGGTGATGGAATATTGTCTTGAGAGGAGAATACCAATCTTCGAACGAGATGAACATGGCGGGCGACGGGTTTGGAGTGTGGACTACTCACATTGGGATCCGGTTTTGGGTGCATCCGGGTCGGATGATGGAACCATGCAAATGTGGGACACACGTTGCGAGAGTGGGGAGGGCGTGGCTACTGTTCAGCCTGGTGTGGGTCGCAGTGCCGTGTGTTGCGTGGAGTTCAATCCATTTGGTGGACCAATAGTAGCCGTCGGATGCGCTGACAGAAGGGTATACGGGTACGACATTCGAATGACGGGTGACCCGGTATTTGTTCTTGATGGGCATAGGAAGACCGTGACGTACATTAAATTTCTCGACAACGTTACATTGGTGTCTGCTAGCATTGATGGATGCTTGAAGCTATGGGATTCGGATAATTCAAACGTAATCCGGTCATACAAGGGGCACGTCAACAGCCGGAGCTTCATCGGATTGTCAGTGTGGAGGAATGGAGGCTTATTAGGGTGTGGGTCAGAAAACAATAAGGTTTTTGTGTATGACAGAAGATGGGGCGAGCCAATATGGGTTCACGAGTCTAACCCAGTGGGTAGGGATGGGTGTGGCGGCGGGTTCGTTAGCAGTGTGTGCTGGAGGCAAGTGGAGGAAGACCAGTGCACGCTCGTGGCAGGAGGATCAGATGGGGACTTGCAAGTTTTTCAAGGCAGAAGGAAGTCATAGCTAGCTAGACTACGTCGACAAGAAGAGTTCTTCTGGTACTGATCTTTGTCTACTGATCATTAGACATTTGGTTAGAGAATTTTTCATAGAATTAAAACAGTATTTCTGTCGAGTTTTGATCAATGTTTTGCCGATGATCCTATGATACATCATCAATCGAGTTTAATTTGTACTGAGTCATGCGATGATACATGGTGCCTCGAGATAGGAGTTTTTGAGAAGGAAGGAAGAAGATAAGCATTCAAATTAGAAATGTTCTCTCTTGAATTGTGGTTAGACGTGCATGGATAATGTCCTGCCATTAGAGATACTTGTGTCGACAAGGACAGACACACTTCTTCTCGTTGGTGATCAGTACTGTCCCATGTTTTTTATCCAAGGTGAAAAAAAAGTACATTTCAAGCAATAAAAAGAGAGGTACAAATATTGATAATGTCCTGCCAACATATACACACACACCTACGAGTCAAATATTTTTATTTTTTATAAAAAAATTATATATATAAGTTTTTTCATAATTCAAAAAAATTAAAAAATTAAAAAATTTATACATACATGTAATTAAATATACTAAAAATTATATACGCTAATAAATAAATAAAAAATCATTAATGATACTTACAAACAAAACTTGAAAAATAGATAGATATATATAAATCAAGATATTTAATTTTGAAAAATATAACATTTACCTCATCATGTTTGCTAATTAATCAAACGATAATAAAAATAGACAAACATATATTAAATTGATTAGATAAAATAAAATAAAAAAATAAATAACATGGACAGTTACATATATTAAAAACATCATTTGAAAATAAATATTTGTTATTTTTAAAAACATAGTTTATCTATACAAAAGATTAAAAAAAAAAACCATAGATAAATCAGAAAAACTTCTCTGACAATCAAACACATAACCAAAAAAATCATTATTACTTAAAAGAGACTCTCTAAATAAAATAAAAGAGAAAAGAGATATTAATGTAAATATAATTAAGTTTATTTTTTAAAAACAAAACATCAATTAAAATAAAAAAATCAAGGAAAAAAAGGGCCAGACATTACTGGGCTTGACAAGTCAGGCCAGCTCACCTGGCCCATTTCACCAGGACCCACGTGCGGGCCCCTTGTTTTTTAATCTGGACCATGTCGTTTGCTCCTTTTTTTTTAAAAAAAAAAACAGATGACGCATCGCTTGTTTTGCCCAGATTTTTGTAACTATGGTGGCCGAAAAATCGGAACCTATGTTCTTTTAACCTAAATATATATTGAGTTTTTTTTTTAAAAAAAAAAAGCATTAATTGAAATAAAAAAATAGAGGAAAAAAGGTTCAGACGCTGCTAGGCCTAACCCATTTCACTAGCCCCCATGTGACCAAGCCCCTTTTTTTTAATCTCCGCTTGGGGTGAACGACATGTCATCCGTTTCTTTTTAAAAATAAAAAATAGTCTACATGTCGCCTGTTTTTCCCAGATTCTGACCACTGTAATGGCCAGAAAATCAAGGTCTATGTTCTTGAGACCCAAAAACCTAATTTTTAACTCGTTTTGACCCAAAACATCTATAAACCACCTTAGAAACCATGACAAATCTATTTATTACCTAAAAAACAGCTTAAAAACTGAACTCAACCCGAAACAAAAAATAATTTTGAGCTCATATATGTTTTTTCACGTACTTTTAAGGTACAAACATACCTAATATGAACTCCCCTCGTCAAATAAAATAATTTGACATAAATATATTTAATTTTGATGGTCTAAATCGATGCCAATGACATGTTTCTCTCTTTACCACCGAAATCCAGCAATCCTCTTTCTCTTCTCTTTAAACTGAGGACTAAATATATATAGTTTTAATTTCTTACATTGCTAAATAACCCTATATAAAAGAAAAAAATATATTATTCGTGTAATTCTTTAATTAAAAAAAAAGAGTAAAAAAAACTTGTATTAAAAAACTATGGAGAATCTCTAAAATATGTTCTTAAAAATTGATGTAAATTTGGAAAATTAATTTTTTAGATGAAGAAATATTATATTTTAGCAAAAAGTTGTATCTTTTTCTCTTTTTCTGACTCTAGTTTCTCATATAAAAATGCTACTCGGACAAATATTTGGAGACATGTATTTTGTTTTCTTTTTACTTTTTATTTTTTTGATTTTCCATCCATTAACAATGGGCCTAGTAAAAAAACTCAAGTAGTACTGGGCTGGGCTAAGCATTTGGAGCAACAATTCATGGACCCAACCCAATACCACCTAAGCAGTAATTAGCAAACCATAATACTAATTAACCCAAAATTAACACCAAATTAAATATCAATGTTCCTCTCTAATCTCCCTCCCCTTCCTTGCTCTTCATTTCTAGCTGAAAAAGATGTTTAGAAAGGGAAACACTAGAAAGCACAGCTTCAACTCACAGAGAAACACCAAAGCCAAAAGCTTTTATCAGTAAAAAGGAAGAAGAAATTGGGTTATAAGCAGAGGGAAAGAGAGAGATGGTAGGGGCAGGGTCAGCTGTGGTGAATACATACCCTTTATCAAGCTACACATTTGGTACTAAAGAGCCCAAGATGGAGAAAGACACTTCTGTTGCTGATCGACTTGCTCGCATGAAAGTAAAGTAAAAATACACTACCCCTTTTGTTCTTTTTGTTTCTCTGAGTTTTGGTGGTTCAATTTCTGGGAATGAACAAAAAAACTCTAGTTAACCCTAGATAGAAAGTCTGGTTCTTTTATGTTGATCTTTTGTGGGTTTTTAATGACAGTTATATGAAAGAGGGGATGAGGACAAGTGTGGAAGCTATTTTGCTGGTAATGCTTTTGTTTTACCTTTTGTTCTAACTATCTTTTTGTGCTTGAAATGTGTGTTTAATTGTTGAATTATTGCGAAATGAAGTTGATTGTGATTATGAGATAATAAATTTAACATTGACACTGGTTGGCAATTTAGTATAGGAGTGCTTAGTATTTCTTTCTAAGCTAAAAAGAACTTGTGGGTTGTATGTATTTGGCGTTCATGTTTTACATTGATCATGGGATGTACATTGATACAGATCTTGAATTATATGGTTGGCTGTCTTAGAGGTGGTATTCTTTAATATATGGTTTTGGTTATGCAAGGATGAACTTGAATGATGACTTATTCTTAATGATCACTCTCTATGTGATTGCTGAACATTATGCTGATGTTCTTGACAATTTGAATGCCTTTTGGAAAAATAAGGTAATCTTGGGAACAGTTTGTATAGATAAACGTCTGTTTCATACCATGTGGAGTAAATCATGATAGTATAATTTGCCTCTAGGATAGCTCAATCTCTTCATTTTCAGTGGATGATGTTGATTCCTAATTCAATTCGAGAAAGTTTTATATTTTGAAAAATGTTTTCTATCCAATATCCTTAAGAATTTCATCTACGTAGAACATGTGTTCAGTCATGTCTTCTATAGCTGTTCTGTATGCTGTAGCAACTTATTTTTTCATATCTTCCATGTAACTCCTCCATGTCTGGTCTGTGATCTTGTACTTATTGGACTTAACCGGCCATGGTCTTGTCCATGATAGCTCCATACATCTCTTTTCTCATTCTTATGATCTGTCTCTTGGTGCAATATGTTATTTTACAAGTACAGGAACACAATCATCCTCACATACTTCTTCTGCAAATTGGAAACACTTTCTGCAAACTTCCTGGTGGGCGTTTGAAGCCTGGAGAGAATGGTATATTTTTCCTCTTCTCTATGTATTATCTTTCAATTTCATTATATATCTTTCTTCGTTATGTTTGTAGTGGAATCAGCTCTTTCTATATCACTGTTTGGGAGATTTTCTGTTTCTTATTTTTCCCATGCTTATGTAACAGAAAATGAGGGTTTGAAAAGAAAGCTGACAAGCAAACTTGGGGCTAACTCACCTGCTCTTGTGCCAGACTGGCAGGTAACCTCTTTTTTGGCTATCTTCACGTAGTGTGAACTCATGAAGACAATTTTAAGAAACAGATATTTATAGGTGTTTTCAGGAGAATATTATTGGATTCTATCAAAAAAGAAAAAGAAAAAAGAAAAAGAAAAAAGAAAAAAGAAAAAAGGTGAATATGATTGGAATAGAGTGGAAAAGATGAAGGCCATGTACAAAGCATCAGATTCTCCTGTATCTAAATTTTCAATCTTGTGACAGCACATGTTAATACCATAAATCCTTTGTAGGTTTATTAGCAATTGAGGTCTGCTTTATGCATGTTTTTGTGATAAGTTGCATTTTGTTCCCTGAATTTCATGAGGTTATAACTTTTGTTGGAACTCGATATTTTGGAAGAAGTTGTTGGTGCCTCAGAGGGCGTCTTCTTCCTTCTTCTTGAGTTCATTGGAATGTAGGACTTTTCTAGTCCATATTTTGGCCACATGTCATTTGCTTGCAGATTGGTGAATGTGTGGCTATGGTGGAGGCCAAACTTTGAAACCATTATGTATCCATATTGCCCTCCACACATAACAAAGCCCAAGGTGACTCGTGTTCTTTGCTTATGTGGATCTTTCCTTTTCTTTTTCCTTCATATAGCTGGCAGGCTATGCTTATCCATTTCTTTCTCCGATCTTTGTAATGCAGGAATGCAAGAAACTTTTCCTTTTTCACTTATCTGAAAGAGAGTACTTTGCAGTGCTGAAAAATCTGAAATTGCTCGCTGTGCCATTGTTTGAGCTCTATGATAATGTGCAGGTATGATCACATGTAGTTTTCTGTTGATCGATTACATTTGGAGTTTGATCTGATTTTGCAATTGCCTGAGATGTTTTTATGGTTTTGGATGCTATATTTTCTTAGCTTTAACTTGGTTATGCATAAAAACTGAACTATTCCTGAATGAAGAGTTAGTGGTTCAACTGATTGGGAAAACTGAGGCATTAGCTTCAATGAGTTGTATGTATATATAGAGTAACTGCTAGTTTGGTGGATGCATCATGAAGTTCCACCAAGGGCAAACTGTCTGATTTTTATTTCTTGCTTGTTTTTTTGTCCACCAACCTTCCCTACTGTAAACCCCTATAATCTGCTGCTTATAAGATTGGCAAAACTGATTTCCTACTCGCATTTCCCTAGTCAGGTTTCTGAAAAACCATTCATGATTCTACTATGCTTTTTAGACCAATGATTTTCTGGTATTTCTTCTTACAATGTGTTACTTACTTGTTGCAGAGATATGGGCCGGTCATATCGACCATTCCTCCACAGCTTTCAAGATTCCAGTTCAACATGATTACCACTACTTGAAATTTGCTCACAGGATACACCTTTATGATAGTCCGCAATTAGTGGAGGCTATTGGCAACATAACATGAATCTCAACATTACTTTAGAACAGACTTTTAATTTGGTTAGACTGGTTGTCCAAAAGTTGTGGATGTGTTTCTGTTAACCTTTGGTGTGAGACTTTTATCAGACCTGTTATTTTCATGGTTTAGGTCTCTGTCTTGTGATTTACAATTTAAACGGTCACAATCCATTTCCAGAGTATTAGCTTAAGAATCTCAGGGTTCTATTAGCTTAAGAATTTTCCCAGCAGAATTGATTATGCAGCCATTTTATGGGGTAGTAAGATGGAAAAGGACAAGCCCCATTTTGTATTTGAAAAGTGCATTTTGGTGTAATATTTGTGATTTTCTCATACATGATTGTAACTGTAACTTGTAAGCCGGGGGTTTTTATTGGATCAAGGAAGAATGGGAGATCTTAATTTTCTTCCGTAGAAAACTTTGTATTACAAATCTTGCATGTGATTTGAGATCTTATGGGGTTGCTTGGTTCCAAAATGCTGTCAATGCAAATATTTTATTAGAATGGGAAAGGGTAGTATTTTTTAAAGTTTGTGTTCTAAGACACCTGTATATTTTGTTTGTGATTTCTCAATATACATGGATACATCCTATATCCTAAACAACACTGCTACCTGTCTTCTTCGATATTTTCTTCTCATCCATCTTTTTTCTTGCATCTGCAGCCTCTATCCACTGACCTGCGGAGGCATGGATATTTGACAACAGCACATAGACTCCCGATTCATTTGTTTCCATCTCAGTAGCTTTCTCTACTACCTTTTCTGCTAACTTCAAGTCACCTGTAACTCTACAACCCCCAAGCAAGGCTCCCCATATAGCAACGTCAGGTTGAAAGGGCATATCTTCCACTAGAAGCATTGCTTCCTCAAGCTGGCCATTCCGGCAAAGCATGTCAATTAAGCAACCGTAATGTGTAATCTTTGGAATTATCTTGTAATCCTTCTCCATGCTATTAAAGATTATGTGGCCTTCTTCCACCAAACCTCCATGGCTACAAGCAAACAAAGCGCTAGTAAACGTGAAATCGTTTGGCTTCAATCCGGTCTTTCGCATCAGTAAGAAGATTTTGATAGCCTCCTCTGATCTTCCATGTAGAGCTAATGCCTTGATAATGACATTCCAGCAAAAAACATCCCTCTTTCCTATCTTGATAAAAACTGCAAAAGCTTTATCTACATCTCCACATTGAGCATACATTTCTGTAAGAGCAGTCCCTACCATGACTTCCGATTGAGACAAATCTCCACTTAGATAGTGTATATATTTCCCAAACTCCAAATCACCTAAATTAGAACACGCTGACAGAACAGAAACAAAAGTATAGCCATCTGGGGTCACTCCTTCTGATTGCATTTGGACAAAAAGATTCAAACTTTCTACGAATTTCCCGTGTTTGGCATAACTTGAAATCATTGAATTCCACGAAACCACATTCCTCTGTGGCATTGTCTCAAAAAAGCTTCTAGCTGTTTCAAGATCGTCTGTATCAGCATATGCTCCAATCATCGAAGTCCATGAAATAACATTCTTCTCTGGCATTTTCTCAAACAAACCTCTCGCATTTGCGACTTTTCCACCTTTGGCATAACCTAAAATCATAGAATTCCAAGAAACAATATCTCTTTCAGGCATAATATCAAACAACTCTCTTGCTGACTTGACATCACCAATGTTTACGTACTTACCTATCATTTGATTCCATAATTCTACCGGTCTTACACACATATCATCAAAAATCTTACGAGCATAATCTAACTTGCAATTACTAGCCAAACCCACGTCAAAAGACGCCGGCATTTTCAAATACATGTTAAATAGAGAATTGGCAACCGCGTAGCTCGACTCAAATCCAGACTTTACAATCTCGCAATGCACCCTCTTTCCCCTTCCATACCACTCCAATTCACAACAAGAGTTGATTACATAAGGATACGTGAAGTTGTGCGGCTTTAGTCCTCTCTGAGGCATTTCGTCGAACATCCGTATACATTCCTGAAAAGGGCCATTGAACGCATACCCTCTGATCATGGCATTCCAAATCACGATTTCTGCACTGGAATCATGACCCATTTGAGAGAATATTAGATTGGAATAATCCATTCTGCCGAACTCGGTGGTTCGACGAAGAAATTTGGAGAATATTTTGATGTTTTTGGAGAGAGAACAAGTGATTATCAAGGCATGGATTTGTTTCAGATGTTGGAATGTGCATTTTGGCAATGTTTTTGAGATTTTTAGTTCTAAGTTACAAGGCATAAATGCTGTAAGTTATAGATTTTTGAATTCTTAAGGAGGCGGGAGCTTTGATCGTGGTGTCTGTGATTTTATTACTTGTGAGTTATTACTTATCTTCCAATTATTTTACTGAACTTTCATGTCAAGGGTGGTAAGGTTTATCCTTTCTCCCAACACACTTGTTTTAAAACCAGGCTCGTGCTGGAAAAAAAAAAAAAAAAACCCGGTCGACACGATGGCATGGTATTGTTTTTTAAGAATTTATTTTTTATTAAAATAATTTTGTTTTAAATATTTTTTTTATCAACTTTCCTGACTTGTAATTTAAGATTTATTTTGGATCAAAGATGCTTGTAGTAAGATTATCTTCTTCTTCTTCTTCTTCTTTCTTTTCATGTATCTGCCTACAAAGCAACATGAGCTTAATTATTTCTTCATTCTCAAAATAAAATAAAATAAAAAACAAAAAACATTGGCCTTCCTTTAACCAGTATATCGGAGTCTATTAATTTTATTTATTTAAGAATGTTTGTCAAAAGAAATGAATTAGAATTAAATCTGTTTTATTCATTGATATTATTGTGAGTTGATGAGAATGCAATTTTTGTTTATTAATAGAATAGAAAGTTTTTATAATGATCGTATATTAACAATAAAGCATAAAAATCAAAGCATGATAAAAAATAATTATTAGGTCATATAATATTTTAAATTTCATTTTCCACAATAATAAAAAAAATAACTACTAAGATTTAAATAATCGTAATTAATCTCATTATAATAAAACAATATTAATTGAATTATTCTTGAAAACACAACCAATTAATCACGAAAAAAAGGTATTGAAACAAATATTA
>Ga0307511_10006758_pt1 | contig 11559 bp, 5 predicted proteins | sample 13_EM_MG_FD_200266 | JGI IMG/M metagenome (GOLD analysis project Ga0307511, IMG submission 200266) | Populus trichocarpa ectomycorrhiza microbial communities from riparian zone in the Pacific Northwest, United States - 13_EM | ecosystem: Host-associated > Plants > Roots > Unclassified | place...
AATCAAGGAAGCTCATGATGCTACGGCACATGGCGGAGTTGAGAAAACGTTGAAATGGTTGACTGATAAATTTATTTGCCAGCCATTTTCAAGGCTCGTTAAGGAATACGTGGCGAGTTGCAATACCTGTCAATGGACGAAGTATAGCAACAAGCCACCACTAGGACAAGTAACTATGTTACATGTTCTTGTAAGAGTCTGGACCGATATCACTAAGGATTTTCTTAAGATGTCTCCTGTTTTCACTTATTGTTCTACTCTATACCCAAACATACCTTTGGAAGACGATCATATGATTTGCTTTTCAAGACTTTGGGCGATTGTCTGTAGACAATCAGGATTTATGTTTCTCATTCCAGTTTCTGATAACCTCACAGCGGAGAAGTGCACTGATACCTTTGATACGCACGTTGCTTCTGTTATTGGTTATCCCTATTATATTGTTTTTGATCCAGACACTCTCTTGATGTCAGACCATTTCAAGGATTGGGCAGCAAGAAAGGGAATCAAGTTGGACCCGTCTACCGCATACCACCCTCAGACGGATGGTCAGTCAGAAATTGCCAACAAGGCGATCCTCCAAGCTGCACGAGCGTGCAAGGTCGAAGGAAACGAATGGCTGCACAAACTCTCTGAGATCCAGCTTAAGCTGAACTCTCGAGACAACACCACAAGACAACACAGCCCCTTCTTTTCACTCCTAGGCTTTGAGGCAAAGCTAGGTCCTTCTTCCTTCCCTTACCCGATCACTCCTTATACCCCTGCAGAGGAACGTCATCTTGACACCTCTCGCAACCTATACTCCTCCAAAGTCAAGCAGGCAAAACAAGCCAACAAGAAGCGGTCTGTTCCACCACTTCTTGCAGCCGGCCAAAAGGTTCTACTCTCCACGGAGAACCTTAACCTCTTGAACACATCTAGGAAATTGAAGCCTAGATGGGTTGGACCCTTCCGCATTCAACACGTCAACATGAAGCGGAACAACTATACACTCGACCTGTCAACGGACAGTCGACTTTCTCTTATTCACAATACCTTCCACATCAGCAAGATCAAACCTTATGTTGAAAACGATTCAACCAACTTCCTAGGTCGTCACGAAGAACAACCTGGCGAAGTAACGGAAGGCAGATGGGAAGTCGAACGAGTACTCGAATTTCGTATGGCTCCTCGTACCGGCAAAAGCCAACACCTGGTACGATGGAAAGGTTACGGAAGTGATTACGATGAGTGGATCAACTTTGAAGACATCAGTCTTGAAATCGTTCAAGACTATTAGACAAGCGGAAACTACTCCAACACCTTCAAGCAACGAAGATCATCCAAGAAACACAAGAAGCGTCACACTCGAGAAACCCCCAAGTCAATTGTTCAAACTGAACGAGACAGAGTTCTCGCCCTCAGTCCTGACGATCAAGAACTCACCTCCGCTGCTACCAACCTTGCGGAAGATATCTTTAATGTTTTCCTAAAGTACTTATTCGCGCCGGTTGAATGAACCTGGCAATCCCGCGTTCCTTCTTGTTGTTTTAATTGTCGTTCTGAATTGGAAATGGAAGAAGGTATGGCAAACAAGGTATCTATCGGATGTTTTCATTGTTCCTTATTTCATGAATATTTAGTATGGATGATTTGGAAGTTACGATGGTCTCCTACTGTTCATTGCGAAGATTGTTATTCTCATAACTGTCGCGCTTGCACCTGTTATTTCGGACTACCTCCGTCTTAGGCAAGACAACAAGAGTAGGAAATCCTTTTAAGTGAGGAAGTGTAACAGAAGACCGTTTCTTATAATTGTCTTAGTACGCATTTCCTAGCACCTATCATGTATACCAGATAGCTCGGGCATAGTGCCTTACGTACTATTACGTTGAGCGTATCCAGTCCTTATGTACTTTACCGTTATCATGATGCATTACGTATCCACACCTGTATTTCTGAGTACTGGAGTCCTGACCTCCCACACTTGTATTTATGGTCATGGAGGAGTGCTTTCTGGAACGGCCAGAAGGTAGGTTTTCTGGAAAGGTCAGAAAACAGGTTTTTCAGACTTCAGAAGGCTTGGCGATCAGTATAAGTACTGAGCCGTTCCGCCCTTCTGTAGAAGGATTCTCAGATCAGATCACTTCAGAAAAAGTTCAGACAAGCCTTAGATAGCTTCAATACAGAGAGATTACACCTGTTAATTCTCTTCCCGCTTGGGAAATCTGTATACTTTCAAAGACCCTCTGGGTCCTCGACTTAGCGGAACCAATAACAGACATACACTATCACTCTGGTGATAGTATAGACTCTGTTAAATGGCCCGCAGTGCTACTATAGGCATCGCCCATTACAAAAAGCCAATACCTGGTAAGTTGGAAGGGATATGGAAGTGATGACGGTGAGTGGATCAACTTCGAAGACATTAGCCTTGAAATCGTGCCACACTTTTGAACAAGTGGAAACTATTCCAATACCTACAAGCAACGAAGATTCGCCAAGAAAAACAAGAAGTGTCATACTCGAGAATCCCACAAGTCAATTGTTCAAACTGAACGAGAAAGAGTTCTCGCCCTCAGTCCTGACAATCAGGACCTCACCTTCGCTGCCACCAACCTTGCACAAGATATCTTTAATGTTTTGCTAAAGTAGTGATTCACGCTAGTTGAATTATCATAACTATCATACTTGAACTTGTTATTTTGGACTACCTCCACCTTGCGCAAGGTGGCAAGAGTAGGAAATCCTTTTAAGGGGGGAAGTGCAATAGAAGACCGTTCCTTATAATTGTCTTAGTGCACATTTCCTAGCACCTATCATGTATACCAGATAACTCGGGTATAGTACCTTATGTACTACTGACTTAGGTATATCCAGTCCTTATGTACATTTTCTTTATCATAATGCCTTACGTATCCACAACTGTATTTCTGAGTACTGGAGGCCTGATCTCCCACACCTGTATTTATGGTAATGGAGGAGTACTTTCTGGAACGGCTAGAAAGCAGGTTTTCTGGAAAGGCCAGATAGCAGGCTTTTCAGACTTCAGAAGTCTTGGCAGCTAGTATAAGTACAGAGCCATTCTGCCCTTCCGGACGAGGATTCTCAGATCAGATCACTTCAGACAGAGTTCAAACAAACTATAGACAGCCTCAATACACAGAGATTACACCTGTTAATTCTCTTCCCACTTGGGAAATCTGCATGCTCTCAAAGACCGTCTGAGTCCTCGACTTAGGGGAACTAATAACAGACCTACACTATCACTACCTTGATAGTATAGATTCTGTTTAACGGCCTACGGTGCTATAATTTACATCGCCAATTACAATAAGCAATCCGAAGCTCACGGGTTATTACAATATACATCACCACGGAATACAAATAGTTAGAGATTTGTTGAAAGTAAAGATAGCACCCACCATAGCTGTTAAGCAATGGATTCTACACGAAGCCTACAAAGTTCTAAGTTGACAATTTCTGAGTTCTGACTTTATCTGTGGTTTTGACCTTGCCATGCTACCTTTGTGATTTCGCATTAACTGGCCTGTTGCATCTTCTCTTGCGGAATAAAGCCTGAAGGTGCTGATAAGTCTAGTTAGGACTTTACATGCGGAAAGATTATTGGGGGTTCTGAATAAGTTCCATTGTGGCAACAGAATATACAGCCAGTCTATTTTCTAGTTGTAGTATCTGCAATATAGTTAATAGAGCCCCCGTGACATTAGTTTATAGTAGAGGTATTTTCGTTTAACTATAGTTCTAAACTTTATACCAAAAAATTTGTCTCCTACCGATTAAACTTCAAAGGCTTCAAGGTCTCGCCAACCCTATAACCCTTTACAATTTACCCCTATCGCTCCGAAAGCGATAACCGTACAACCTCAGTTAGACGCTACATGCCCAGCATCGGAAGAATACGATTCTGTAATGGCAGATATATTATCACGAGGTGCTCAATCATATGAGTCACAACCAGATGACTCTCCCAACCCTCAAACATTCCCATTAGGATTAATGCATCGCCTAGGTGCTCCAACGGTTAGTAACGCTCCTGAAAGCACTACCTCATCCCGACAACGAGTCGACACAAGGGAATATAGGCGACGATTACCAGCCTGGTCACATGAACAATAAGAGGACCTACTGGTAGCAATTATCCGAGATGGCAAGCTAGAATTCCACTGTAATGGGCGATGCCAATAGTAGCACTGCGGGCCCTTTAACAGAGTCTATACTATCACCAGAGTGATAGTGTATGTGTGGTACTGGTTCCGCTAAGTCCAGGACTCCGAGGGTCTTTGAGAGCATACAGGTTTCCCAAGTGGGAAGAGAATTAACATGTGTAATCTCTCTGTATTAAACCTATCTATGGTTTGTCTGAACTCTCTCTAAAATGATCTGATATGAGAATCCTCCTCCAGAAGGGTGGAACGGCTCAGTACTTATAATAGCTACCAAGCCTTCTGAAGTCTGAAAAACCTGTTTTCTAGCCTTTGCAGAAAACCTGGTTTCTAGCTGTTCCAGAAAGCACTCCTCCATGTCTATAAATACAGGTGTAGGAGGTCTGGCCTTAAGTACTCAGAAATACAGGTGTGGATGCATAATGCATCATGATAAACAAAAAGTATATAAGGACTAGTGTGCTCCACAAGGTGAATCGGTCCTAATATCTCGCCCTGGTAAACTGCCTTGGATACTCGTTCGCCCCGTGCCCCGCATTGGGAACCCGCTCCGGATTCGGACCTACACCACTTCGTACATTCTCGAATACTCGGATTTCGCCAAATATTCAGCATATGTGTACGAATATTCGGTATATCCACCAAGATCCCACAGGCAGCTGCATCCTCCCCCGACTTACGTTACATTCGGGTGTCTTGCATACTGGGGAACACTTATTCCACCTACCTTCACTTGGCCAGTCCCACTGCAATTACCCATACTCACATTTCCTGCACCCTGTAGATTCTTGACCCTCTTGTACCCTGCCTAACTGGTTTTGCCCACATTGGTGATGAATTGGTTTTTAAACGCTATCCAGAGCAATCCAGACCAAAGTACTTATTCCAATCGCCCTCTTTTTGTCAACCGCGGTTGTCACAGCTGTTTATAACCATATTTTGTTTTCCCTCCTTCAATTTGTAATTGCCACAGGTTCTGATCATTCTTGTCTTTGGTTCTAATCACACAAGTCATAGGGTCTGATCACTCTCGCTAACCTCTCCTGTCATGGGTTGTCATCCCTCATGTCACGGGTTCTGATCACTCCTGCAACGAGTTCAGATCACTTTCATCACGAGTTCTGATCACTGTTGTCCCGAGTTCTCATCCCTTTTGTCACGTGTTCTGACTAGTTATGTCACGGGTCCAGCTTATTACTCTATCTGGACCTCACTGTAGCACCAATCGGCTGTTCCTTAACCACTAACATATCATCATATTCATCTTCCATTCTCCTTTACATCCTACCCTACTATATATACAACTATCTTCCCAGCTATTATCCCACTATCCGTCTCCATCTGTGGTCAACTTAACTACTCTGCTGCCTTATCATACATAATCCACATCTGGTAATTCTCCATAATCCTCTTCTGCAGGTGCCCTGTTACCAGGGTTGTAATCACTGCCAGGTCTTCATTCTTACACGTCTTATTCCTGGGAGGGGTCGGCATCGATAGCTCACCTACCCTTTCCCCCTCTGAAGATTACCCCATAAATATTGACCACATGACAGAATCTTCCACGTTGCTGAAGGGGCTGCATTCTGGATTCTCAGTCATATTCTGTTCCTTGTCTGTAGCCTCTGAGTCCACATCACCGTCGCTTTCACTGTCATCACTTCGCCTATCATGGAACTCTTGCTCCTCCGGTATTGACACCATTCGTTGTAGGAACTCTGCATGCAGACTAAATGTGTTACGGGGTGACCACTGGGCCACCAAAGGGTACTTGTACTATACAGTACAACTCGAGGTTATGTTATACATATCCTAGAAATACTTAATAATAAGTATTGTGCGTTACTAGAAAATATTACTCGTAGTAGTAATACTTCTATCTGCGGTGCAGCCTGACAATAGAAATATTGCGTGCTGAGTTAAGGAATAAAGGAACTACGTAAGAACATGTAGCTGGAGCCATAGTTCAGGTTTCGTGTGATTCCGACTACTAGTGATCTAGTTATAGTTAGACAAAGTTTCTTACTATGTGACTGAAGAAAATATTTCTAATTCGAAGACTGTATCGGAGCAGTTACCCTTTACTTGCCAAGTTACCCTGAACTAGGATTGCTTACCCTGAACCTACTAAGTGAGCTACTTACCAAATGCGGTTTAGGTCAATACCCCCCCGGTAAACAACTTCGGAAGGTTATTCCGGGACGGGACTAAGCCCGATCGGGAAACCGTAGCCATGGTTGCGATCAGCATATTTTTACGGTCCTACCGACATACCATACTAGCCACATTCGTCCCACCTAGTGGTTTTGGGTTACCCTGAAATCTCCTTAGAGAGTAATAAAAAAAATCAAGCCACCAGCGCGTAATTTAGACTAAAGTGCGTCCGGTGACACTATAAGGGGCAATGGAAATCTGAGCTAAAATAAAAGTTCTCAGAAACTTCCGGTTCAGGTTGGTTTTAGGGGTAATCTTGCACGCTGAATCCATTTCTGGAATCCGTTTTGCGATCAGAGTTATGCTGGGCGTGTTATAGGCTATTAAGATGTTAAAACTACTTCTTCAGGTTCTAGCATATGCCCGGTTAACAAAGGTAGATAACGGACCTAGTCTATTAGATTCCACGCAGAAAGAGCTTTCAAATGAGACCTTAATGAAGATCAACGGAGTCATATCCGCGGAGTTATGAGCAGTTGAAGTTGGTCCACGTGCATACGATCCACCCTCTCAATTGATACTAGATGGCTTGGATGGATGATGGCGGATCTATTAATTAAGAACCCTGAGTTGTAAACTGAACGACTTTAAGTTTACTCTCTGAAAGTTACTCTGGCATCGGAATAAGACTATGGTTATCTTCCTTAAGCAGTGACCAAGAATAGGTATTGTAATCTCCTAGAGATACAGTTGGGAATAGTATTCTCAGTTGAGTCAAGTATGTAGTTTGACTCTGCAGCAGCTGAAACGCTGGCAGGCTAAGTGCAGAAGGCAACTGCATGAAGAAAAGCCTATATGACAACCTTCGAACATGAGCAATCCGAAGCCCGCGAGTTATTACAATATACATCACTACAGAATACAAATAATGACAGAATTGTCGAACGTAAGGATAGCCCCCACCATAGCTGTTAAGCAATCGATTCTACACGAAGCCTACAAAGTTCTAAGTTGACATTTCTGAGTTCTGACTTTAACTGTGGTTTTGACCTACCAGTACTACCATAGTGATTTCGCGTTAACTGGACAGTTGCGTCTTCTCTTGCTGATTGAAGCCTGAAGGTGCAAATAAGTCTAGAAGGGACTTTACATGCTGAAGGATTATTCAGAGTTCTGAATAAGTTCCGTTGTGGCAATAGAACATACGGCCGCTCTATTTTTTAGTTGGAGTATCTCCTATATAGTTAATAGAGCCCCATTGACAAAATGCTTTTACTACACCTAACTCAGTATCAATGTCTCCTTCGGTGTGAAAATCATTGAGTTCCCTATTACCCATGCGCGAATTCTATCATCTTTTCTCCCACGACTTGGCAATTAGAATGTCCTGAATCATCAGTGCCCCAAGTTGATTTCTCCCACGCTGTATTACGTCTCTAGCTGAACTAAACAGCCTCTCCACCGAGATGGAAGTAAGCAGTATACTCAAGATGTCTCGTGCCATACCTGCTAGGGACGGAAACTCTGTCATATAGGATTTCCACCAAAGTAGCGAATCTCCCTCCTGCAGCAATATGGGGACTGAGTTAAGATATCGGGTGAACTCTGATGTGTCCTGATCTTGTCCAAAATTTCGAGCCTGTAGTCGTAGCATGATATACGATTCCTCTCTTAGTTCCGTATTTTACGCTTGCTCCTCTTGAAATTACAGTAATTTTTCGTAGTAGGCCTCATAGAAGTTCTCGAATTCGGTCCTAATTTGTCATTTAGTAACTTTCCATTTGCTTCTTACTTCTTACTTCCATCCTGTATAGAGATGAGGGTTAAGAGGGGTAGGGAAATGCCTGTAAAAATCGCTATATGCGATGGTATTTGTAATGCCCACTTCCATTTCAGGGTCCTAGATGTACACATTCCCCCACGAGTCGTACATGTTTAATTTCTTAGAAGGATCTAAAATTGTGGCGATATTGTAAATATATCCCTTCTGTGTGGTATTGCAATAATACTTCTGCATCACCTTCTTGCTAGCTTTCGATGCATCCAACAACCCCATTATGGAAGGTGCATCTGGAAGGTTTCGGACCTGATGGCAGTGACATGCTATATGGTCAAAAATATAATTAGAGATAAAATATGCATTATGGATTGTGTGATGTGTACTTGCTGTTATATCATGCATATATTCAGTGAAGGGTTTGAGAAACATGATGGCTTGATCAACCTGACGCTATTCATCTTCAATCAGCTCTAATAGGGTGAATCTGTGATTCTTGCCTATCCATTTTTCCACTATATTTCTGAGTCTTCGTGCTCTCACCAGCATGTCAAATGTGGAATTCCAACGCGTTTTCACATCTTGCAGTAAACTAATAGGCTGTGGTTGGTTCTACTCCTGTAAAGCCTTGAATTGTGATAGACGTGCCAGACTTGCTGTAACTGCTTTCGATAACTCCCTGATCTTCGTTGGTTAGTATTTAACATTACATGCAACATGAACACTTACTTTGAAGATTGTGCAGCTAAATGAGCCAGACAGGTATTGGTGCAGGACGTGGATGGAGGGATCCGAGTTATGGTCAAATGCTTCATTTACAGGTTGTGATTTGAGGTTCTCCATAAATGATTTGCTGCCTAGTGCTAGAATGTGAGCAAAGCATGGTAAATGATATTTGTCGGGGTTCCATTTCAGGCCTAACCCTTTCCCTTGCAGTTCACGTGCCAGGACATACTTCAACTGTGAATTTTCTGTTATCAGGCAAAGCATCCGTTGTGCTAGGTCAAATTGGCATAGAATCTGAGTTAATTTCTCAGCTAAAAATTTCCCAGTGTGACATGCACGCCCTAAGGCCTGGAAACTAATCACCTCCTCCCGCATTGTACATTCCGCGTCGATGAAATATACAGTGGTTCCGGCAAATGCCAGTCCATTAGGTGAAGTCCAGGTATCGGTAGCGATGTGGATTTAGGTAGCTTGAGGAATTATACGCTTCAGTCCCATAATGATGCCCTGGGAAAAGTCCTGGATTGGGCGACGGAGGGTATTTGTAGATGGGACGACAACATTGGAACGCAACATGTTGATTAGGCGGCGAAATTGCGGGTTTTCTACAGTTCGGAATAGTTAATTGGCCATGACCACAGTCTTGACAAGCTCTTGCTGGAAAGCTTCTGTTGGGAATCTGGGGATAGGGTCTATAGGTAACTCGGTTGTGTTCCGCTGCTATATGGGTTAGTGTTTATTCCAAATAGAGTCTGCCTAAACCAACCTTAGTTAACATATCCTGAATAGTCTCCCAAAATTGCCCACTACTAGAACGGCATTTGGTGGACTTCACATGGCTTGTGAGATTGGTAGTTCCCATACTGAAGGCTCTTGGATGTTGTAAGGTTCCGTTACAAACCAAACAAAAACCCAGAGTCTTTCCATCTATGATATATGCACCTCTGCCATAGTTTGCCCATTGTTTAGCCCCACGATTGCTAGAGTTTCATTGAGGATTGGAATATTTGTCATTACGAGTCGCAGCAAGCTTCTTCAGGTTACGATGCATTTCTTGGGCCCAGCTTGTTGTTTCCCACCAGTCGAGGAACTCAGTTGGTGCATCAGAGTTCAACTCATAGGCAGTACTAAGTATGATTGGCTTGAGTGCGCCTGCAACACCTGAATTGCTAGCAACTCGAGGTTCGATCATTTGCTACACGATGAAATGATTATTATATTATAAAAAATACAAAAAAATATGCTGGGATTGATAGTAGTATGCGATTTCACTTTTCTGGGATGATAAATTATTTAGATATTTAGGCAGATTTATATTCCCAACATGCTAGCCTTGACTAACATACCAAATGAGATTTACCAAATTGTGATAATTACTCGCTTTGAGTTAGCTACTGGAGGGTACGATGGCTTCTGCAACCAGAGTAGGAGACGATAACCCTTACGTATGCATGTCAAAGGCATAAAGATATTTTTCACGGGCATAATCCACCTTTTACGGGCATAACTAACCTGTCACCGGCATAAAAAACCTGTCGCGGGTATAAGAAACCTGTTATGGGCATAAGAAACCTATCATAGGCATAAAAAACCTGTCACGGGCATAGGAAACCTGCTATAGGCATAACAAGCCCGTTACGGGAATAACAAACCTGTCACGTGTATAAGAAACCTGTTACGTGCATTTTAGAGACGCGAGCATGCGTCGAACCGTCATGAGCATACCGTGCTATTGGACAAAATATATTGTGAAAAAAAAAGCATAGTTTACTAGTATAGCAAATGCCAGACGTTGTCTGTAACGGGAAGGAAGTACTCAGAATAACTAAGTCCATAAGTATGTTCAGTTTGTGCTATCTTAAGACAAGTGGAGTCTCGCTTCAAATTAGTCTAGTTAAGATATCTATTATCTACAACTCTGTATTTGGATATCAAGGTATATATATCTAGTGATATTGGGCTCACAATGGCGAGCATAACACCGCAAGCGACATACCACAATGATGCTTGCCACCCACTACCAGACCCATATCCCGTATCCAAATATTGAGCTATCTGGGAGTTGTCACTACCACACTAATGCGGAGGGCTCAGATTGTTAGGCCTCTACCAACAGTGCAACACCCAACTATGGTGGGCGGTGCGATCCCTCAGGGAAGCCGCCACCCCGATAGCCAGGTATCAAAGGGGTAACCCGTTGATGGAAAAGGGGATTAAGCTATCGGATAGTCTCCTTAAAAGCAACCGACTGCCTAGCTACTGGGATAGCAAACAAGACCCTTGAATGTGCAAGTGCTAGCTAGGCGGGCAGGTCACCTCTCGGGCGCGAGTCTCCGCCGAGGGGCGTGGCAGGCGGTGAAGCAGTGGAAGGTTGCCTGCTACCAAATGTCGATGTAGTCTTGGTTAGTCAGAAAATCGCTGGTCTTATTTTCATTTCGCATTTCAAAGTGACTCGAGACTAATTTCAGTCCTTCTGGCCAGGCCCTGAGGGCCTTAGGTGTCATGTTACAAAGTATTGCAACTCGCCGTTAACTTCTTATCACCTACTAGTTATTACGGGGGCTCTTTTAACTATATAGCGGATACTCCAACTATAAAATAGAGCGGCCGTATGTTCTATTGCTACAATGGAACTTATTCAGAACTCCGAATAATCCTTCAGCATGTAAAGTCCCTTCTAGACTTATCCGCACCTTCAGGCTTCAATCCGCAAGAGAAGACGCAACTGTCCAGTTA
>Ga0307511_10006759_pt1 | contig 11558 bp, 9 predicted proteins | sample 13_EM_MG_FD_200266 | JGI IMG/M metagenome (GOLD analysis project Ga0307511, IMG submission 200266) | Populus trichocarpa ectomycorrhiza microbial communities from riparian zone in the Pacific Northwest, United States - 13_EM | ecosystem: Host-associated > Plants > Roots > Unclassified | place...
CAGAGGGAAAGCTTGGTGCAAGTTTCTTCTGCTCAAGGGATTTTGAGGACAGGAGCAATCTTCAAGCAATCCTCCCAACACTTGCATTCCAGCTTGCATATCAGTACCCCCAGTACAGAGAGCAGCTACTCCAAGTCTTGAGGGCCAATCCTGGAATTGGCCATGGGTCCCTTTGTCCTCAGATGGAGACTCTTATTGTTGGTCCATTCCAGGCAACCCAGGTTCCAACCCTCATCATCATTGATGCCCTTGATGAGTGTAGAGATGAGGAACCAGCATCTGCACTTCTCTCTGTCCTCTCCCGCTATGTGGACAGGATCCCCCATGTTAAGTTCTTCATCACTGGGAGACCTGAACCAAGAATCCGCTCTGGGTTCCGTCTGGTGTCACTTCAGCCTCACACAGAGATACTCAGACTCCATGACATTGAAACTGATGTGGTGGACAGTGATATCAAACTCTTCTTGAAGACCCAGTTGACAGACATTGCCAAGAAGCGAAGTGACTGGAACCTTGTGGGAGACTGGCCAAGTGCACAGGATATTGATATCCTCTGTAAGAAGGCAGCTGGATTTTTTATCTATGCCTCAACAGTTGTCAAGTTTGTTGCATCCCAGTATGACCCACCTAATGAGAGGCTTGCTCTCATCATCTCCCTCCCACAAACAAAAGTCCTAGAACAAGCATTCCATAGCAAAGATGAAAGCTTTTACCTGCATTTTAAGTTGGTGGTAGGGACAGTGCTTCTCATCTTCAACCCACTCTCAACAAGAGCTCTCTCAGACCTCCTTAGGAACTGCACCACACAATCCAGGATATCCAGTATACTTCGTGGTCTCCATTCTCTCCTCCATGTTTCAGACAACATAGAGGATCCAGTCCAGATCTTCCATAAATCATTCCCTGACTTCCTTATGGATCCAGGGAGATGCATAGATACCAGATTCTTTGTAGACTCTCCAATCTACCACAGAAAAATCCTCCTTTTGTGCCTGAATGTGATGAAGGGAGGGTTGAAGAAGAATATCTGCAATCTGGATTATCATACCCCTCTCAGTGAGGTTGAAGATCTCCCCACGTGCAGGGCAACCCACATTGGAGATGCACTGGGATATGCATGCCACTTTTGGACAACTCACCTGGCAAGGACAGCTGGCAGTAGTCCTGGTGGTGAAGAAGTGCGGAAGGAGATTGATGAGTTCTTCACAACCAATTTACTGTTTTGGATTGAGGCCCTCAGTCTGATGGGAATACTTGATGTTGGTGTTTATGCTCTTAATGATATAGAACAATGGTATACAAAGGTGTGTTTTATGGAAGGTTTGCTCAGGAAACTCATCTTCATTTATGTCCTCCTTTAGGCAGGAGCTTTCTGCAAGTGGGCAAACAACAGTCAACGCTTTCTCTTAGAACACTTTGACATAATCCATCACTCTCCCCTCTCTATCTACAATTTTGCCCTCCAGCTCTGCCCCTCCTCATCTTGGCTCTATGAGTACTATAGTGCAGAGCTCTCACAAGAGGTCAAGGTAGTTAAGGGGGCCCCAACTAAATGGGGGACATGTTCTCGCATAATTTCCCCTGGCAGTGTGCCAAGGTCCCTTGCATGCCAGGATGGTACTTTTGCAGCTGGTTTGAAATCTGGTGGAATTATCATCCTGGATATAATCACAGGCAGCCAGCTAGCAGTTCTCCCTGGACACACTGACTGGGTGAGATCTCTCACCTTCTCATTGGATGGAACATTTCTTGTGTCTGGAAGTGATGACAAAACTGTCAAACTCTGGGATGTCCAGACTGGTGGGGTTGTCAAGACCTTCTGTGGCCATACTGGTTATGTTCACTCTGTTTCAATTTCATCAGACTGCACCACAATTGCCTCAGGGTCTAGAGACAGAACAATCTGTTTGTGGAATGTCCAGGCAGGGGACTGCTTTTGTGTCATTGATGAGTTCAATGATCGGGTCAACTCTGTCAGCTTCTCCCCCACAAACCCCCAACTCTTAATCTCTGCATCTCATAACAATGCTGTCCAGCAGTGGGGTATTGATGGATGCCAGATTGGACCCACTCATGAAGGCAAGGGTGTTGCCTTCTCCCCAGATGGGACTCATTTTGTATCATGGGGGGAACAGGTTGCCACAGTTCAAAACTCTGACTCCAGAGTAGTCATTGCCAAACTCCAGGTTTCCGGTGGCTCCTTTCAATGCTGCTGTTTCTCATCCAATGGCAAATTTGTGGCTGGTGGTGTTAATTCAAGTGGCAATTCAACCATCTATATCTGGAACATCACTGGCTCAGACCCTCACCTCATTGAGACCCTCACTGGGCACAGTGATATCAACCACCTCATATTTCCTTCCTCCCCCATCTCAGCATCCAATGACAGTACAATCAAATTCTGGCAGATCAGCACCAAATCTACAGACCTACTTGCAACAGATACAGTATCCACCTCACCTATACTGTCACCTATTTTGTCTGTCAGCCTGCAAGTAAGGGATGGAGTTGCTATTTCAAGTGATTCAGCTGGAGTGGTGAAGACCTGGGACATCTTGACTGGCCTCTGCAAGGCAGCCATCCAAACCCCAGCTGAAGGCTGGACTTGGAGAGATGTCCAGTTGATAGAAGGCAGGTTGATTGTTGTTTGGCACAAGGACAAGAAACTCTGGATCTGGGATGGTGAGAAGGGTGAATTCCTCCAAAAGGTAGATATCCCTTTTGAGGGCATCTGGGGTATCAGGATATCAGTGGATGGGTCTAAAGTTTTTTGCCTGGCTGTGGGGTCCATCCAAGCATGGTCCATATGGACAGGAGAGCCTATGGGTAGTGTAGAGTTGAAGGATATGTCATATTTTGACCCCCTCTATATGGATGGTTCAAGAATCTGGGTTTGCTTCATGGACTCATTAACCCAGGGGTGGGACTTTGGGATCTCAGGCTCCTCCCCAATCCAGTTATCCAACACATTTCCAGATAGACCCTGCCTTGATTTTTGTGGCAATAGGTGGAACACTAGTCTACCTATAATCAAGGATACAGTCACAGGGAAGGAAGTTTTCAGACTGTTTGGGAGATATGCAAAGTTTTATGAGGTACAGTGGGATGGTCGATATCTGGTTGCTGGTTATGGGTCTGGAGAGGTGTTAATCCTGGACTTCAATCATGTACTTCTTCAGTGAATCTATGTGGTATTACACCATTCTATGACAGTAACTTTGATTGAATTCCACCTTTATTGCAGTCTGGCACAAACCAAGCATAATTTATCATCCTCCATAGTTTTCAAAAAACAGGTGCTGTCATAGTTCTAACCACCCTCCCACTCTCCTTTGCTTCCCCTTCAAGAAATAAAAATCAAGGGTGCAGGAGAGCCACTCTGAAGTGTAGAGACTATTATATATTGGATGAATATTGGGGCTGAGTATAGTAGACTCATGCATTTGTATTTGGGGTTGGCAGTCAGGTGGCTGAGGACCTGAGATAGTGACCAACACTAGGTCTGTGGAGTGGGGGATTGATAGGACAGGGCAGTGCCATAGGACTGGGCACAGACTTGGATTTGGACACAGACCCATGACTGCTGAACCAGTCCCACTAAAACAAAGCAAGGACTTAGTTCCTTGATGAGCAGAGGCAAGAGTACACTTTCAGTTTCAAGGGAGCAGGTTTTGAAATTGCCTCTGTTGCAGTCCAGTGTCTCACCTGAGCTAGGGGACCACAATGATAGTGAATCCACCATGTTGTCTATTGAGGTTGTGGGTGAGAAGATCAATGGACACTATCCCAATGGGGTGGGTTTATGAGCACAGGTCTAAGTCCAAGCCTGGGCCTAGGCGCTACAGAGGATTCATGGATCTGAGAGCAGGGGTATGAATATCCTAGCTAATGGGCCAGAAGGCTTGTATCATAACTGCAGCCAGTGCTGCTGACAATGGCAATAACCGTGGCTCCCCATCAGAATCCAAGTGCATGAATGAACTGTTGGTCAAATGTATCATAGATTTTTGCCCAGGTGAGCTTTCTGAGTACCTGTGAAAGTAGGGTCCCAATGTATACACATGCCTTCAAGAATGTCTTCAAGGGTGATGAGGAGTCCCCAGCAGTACAACTGCCTGGATGCACCATGGTCAACAAGTGGAAAACACATGGGGGTTCACTGACATTATACTTACCATGCAAACAAGCTTCTCTTGGGGGCTGAGTGTGGTACTGACAGCTGCCATTGTGCCAGTGGTGAGATCATCGCAATACTGCCCTATGGGGACTGTAGTATGATGATGGGTTCCTTCAGTCCTGAATATAATGACAACTGAGTGCACTTACACATTGCTTGAGTAACTTGTGGAGTTCCTACCCACATCTGTACATGATTCCTTGAGGGTCCCAGAGTAGTCTCAAGTGACTCTGCGACTGGTACATGACAATCCCCTGTTGGTTACCGGAACAGAATTTGGTCCAACAACAGAACATCACCAACAACAATCGTGGTTTGGATGTGGACCAGCTCTCACCACAGCCCAAAGCAGCCGCTTGAACGACGGAGGGTCATGTTCGCACTGACATAGAGGACACCGTGTGTAGGAATGGATCTGGAAATGGCCACTGCCTGCCTAAGTGAGACAACCATCAGTCATTGGAAGATCAATCCACATGTTCGGGACTCACATCACAATGAGTGTGGTTCTGACCGCAACACCTGTCAGAACCGACCTCACCAACAGGCCTACTGAACCGATGCTAGTCTTCTATGTCTCTCGGTGCACAAAGTTGTCTTGTAACAATGGATCACTTTAGAGTGGGCCAAGACAGGCCACTCCTGTATGTGTTGGCGTAACTTGCAGCTCTGGAAGATCCGTTGTTTGGGTAGGATAATAGAGAGGCCGAGGTTACGCAATTCGGCACTAGAGAAGGAGGAGGTGCTTCTCAATGTCTGATCAGAGGGGAACAAGGGAGGCTAGGGGTTAATCACTGATGATCCGCCTGTCGGAGGGAGAACACTGTGATTGACAAAGTCTGGGAAAACATCAGACCAGATGTACGTACTTATATACTAAAGTTCGTGATCATGTAGGCATCTGACTAAGTCAACAAACAAGCATGTGATGCAAGGTGAGTCGTGAAGAAGAGATGAACAAACGATGAAAGAATAATGAATGGGTAATGAGATAAGTGATGGTGCATCATGAAGATAAGGAATGAATAAAGAAGATGCACCGTGAGAAGACATGTGATCACTCATGGGAATGATTGGTAATGATTGTGAGAGAGATCACCTATATAAGGATAGATGAGAATGTCACACTGAGTCATTGGGGTTGAGGGTTTGATGGACAGATAGGAGTTCGGAGAGATCCGGAGAAGATAGGGGACTTGACTATTGACCGGTTTCCTTGATATAAGGGAGAAGGGTTTGGTCCGGTTGTCTTCATCATCTTCAGTCGATATCCTTCTGTCATTCCAACACTACTCCTCATCCTCTTTTACCTCTATGCTTTTCTTCTTTACCATGTCCGACATCTACACCCACAACCCGGTCCAAGATTTCACCAACCCCTTCTTGGATTTTGACCAGGGCTACACCTGCCCCTTCGCCACCATCCTGCCAACCATTAGGGGGACGCTCGTCCCCATCTCTCCTGCGCCTGTTTCCAAGGCCATCGCTTTGGAAGAAGAGGAAGAATCTGTTCTTCCTAAGAAACCTTTGACTCGGAAGGAGATCAAGACCCGTAGGGGTTATCCTTGGGGTGAGAGTCAGGGGGATTCCTCAGGTAGGATTCTTCTTCCTTCTTTTTTGAGAAGAATGTTGAAGAATCTTTTACAGGCTCGTTGTTCAGTTCCAACTTGTTTGGAAAGAGGAAGAGGGGACATTTCCCAACGGAGGAGGAGAGGGAGGAATGAGACAAACATTTGTTTGTCTATCGTTACAATCAGGGTGGTGAGTCGTCCAGGAGGGACAACCGAGGGAAGCCATATCCTTCCCTTCAGTTGGTGAGGGGTCGCTTGCTGTCCAGCAAGTATCACCATGACGGGTTTAGGGATTTGGGGTTAGGGGAAGCTGTCATGGTGTCCAAGGAGCGGTGGAGGAAGCACCTCAATGAGTTGGATCTGGAGACATTCCCAAAGGCTTGGATCAGTAGGGAGCTTCAGGAGATCCACCACAAGGGTGATGCGATGGACGGGCATATGGACACTTGTCTTGGTTTCGCAGCCGTTATGGGTTGCAAGATTTACGAGTCAATCATGGAGTTGAAGGAAGACTTGGTGGACGAGCAGAAGAAGCGGGCTCTGGATGGTTGGGAGCAGATGGACGTGAAGAGGTCCTTAGAGGACTCCTTAAGGTGGTGTCCTCCCTTATTCCTTTCTTGATAAGGAATACTGATAGGATTCCAGGGAGGGTCAGTTAGAGATTGCTGACCTCAAGGCTCGGGTTGAGTCTCTTGAGAGGATGGTCGAGAAATTGACCAATCCTCCTCCAGCCATTCCAAGGGAAGCCATCTTTCATCCTGCTTCTCCTCCTCTTCCCGACATCAGTTTCCTGGATGAGATTCCTGGTTTGTCCACCAATCAAGTCGTCGACCAGTACTTGGACTGGCAGTCTTATGACAAGACTTGGCCGCATGGTGGAAACGAGGCTGATGACAAGTTGGACTTTGATGGGTTGGAGGGGTCCGATAAGGAGAACGAGTGGGTTGTAGCTGCTTCCTCCAAATAGATAGTTAGAACTCAGCAATACTATCTATTTTCCTCATCTTGATTTGTGTGACTTGAAGTTTGAGAAAGGAAAGGATTATTGAGATAAGATAAGATAACGCCATGTCATGATTTGAATGAGTGTTTGGGCACTTCGAACTTAGAAAAATAAGTAAAAAAGGTGAAAATCGTGACAGGTTTCCAGTGGCTTCTTTAAGTGTTGCTGTTTCTCCTCCAATGGCAAATTTGTGGCTGGTAGTGTTAATTACTATCTCAATTCAACTATCTATATCTGGAACATCACTGGCTCAGACCCCCACCTCATTGAGACCCTCACTGGGCACAGTAATATTATCACCCACCTCATATTTCCTTCCTCCCTCATCTCAGCATCTGATGACAGGACAATCAAATTCTGGCAAATCAGTACCAAATCTACAGACCTACCTGCAACAGATACAGTATCTACCCCACCCACACTGTCATCTATTGGGTCTGTCAGTCTGCAAGGAAGGGATGGGGTTGCTATTTCAAGTGATTCAGCTGGAGTGGTGAAGACCTGGGACATCTTGACTGGCCTCTGCAAGGCAGCTATCCAAACCCCAGCTGAAGGCAGGACTTGGAGAGATGTCCAGTTCATAGAAGGTAGGCTGATTGTTGTTTGGTACCAGGACCAGAAGATCTGGATCTGGGATGCTGAGAAGGGTGAATACCTCCAAGTGGTGGATATCCCTATTGACAATGCCAGGGGTGTCAGGATATCAGGGGATGGGTCTAAAGTTTTTTGCCTGGCTAGGGGGTCCATCCAAGCATGGTCCATATGGACAGGAGAGCCTATGGGTAGTGTAGAGTTGGAGGATGAGACATATTTTGACCCCCTCTATATGTATGGTTCAAAAATCTGGGTTTGCTTCAAGGATTCATCAACCCAGGGGTGGGACTTTGGAATCTCAGGCTCCTCCCCCATCCCACTATCACACACATTGCCAGATAGACCCCACCTCAGCTCCCATGGCAACAGGTGGGGCACTAGTCTGTCTATAATCAAGGATACAGTCACAGGGAAGGAGGTTTTCAGACTGGTTGGGAGATATGCAAAACTTGATGAGGTACAGTGGGATGGTTGGTATCTAGTTGCTGGTTATGAGTCTGGAGAGGTGTTAATCCTGGATTTCAATCATATGCTTCTCCGGTAAATATATGTGGTATTACACCAGTCTATCACTGCAACTGTGGTTGAATTGCACCTTTATTGGTTATCACCAACAAATTCTAGTGCATTCCAACTGATCGTTCTAAACCAGCATCGACCACCCTGCAATGTTGCCAAAGACTTGCGACCAAAACGTGAGCGTCATTCCGCAGGAAGTCTCTAAACAACGACGAGGCGTGTTCCTGAACTATGGTAGCCAAAGGTGGCAACAGTTCCCCGCGACTATGAACTGGGTTTCGCATATAGTGTGGCACGGGCCTCACATCGTCGGATAAATCTTTTGTGTAGTTCTTCGACAGTCGAAAATGGAATCAACTTGCCAGCTTGGAGGGGTCATAAGTGGCCGATGGAAGTGATAGGCTGGAGGAAACCTATGCTGTCGGAAAGGTGGGTGCGCATAACCCCCCGGCTCTTGACGTACACTGAACCCAAACCTGTGCATCGGTGCACATATGTAGATGCTAAGCAAAGGTGCAGTAGATAGGCATTCCGTAGGAGCATCGGGGTCTGGTTCATCAACGTGCAGCTCATGAGACTCAGAGGCTGTTGTCTCAGCGCGTTGGACAGTCACGGACTCCGTTCATCCACGCACGTCTTACATGGTGAATTGGAACCCATACTCGTATTGTTCGAATAAGCTATTACAATGAGAGGAGTGGGAGCAATGTGCAAGGAATCAAACCATAAGCCAGATGGAAAGGACAGAGGGATAGCTGCAAGTTCAAGGAGCAACAACTATCCGGGGTTGGGTGTGTGGAACGTCCAAAAAAAAAGAGCGTAGATTGGGACCACAATTGCAGCACGGCAGGTAACACTCGAGCACACCCACCCTGTGGTCGTAGCCACTGTGACCGCGGTTCTCCTTCCGAAACAACCTTAAAGTTCCTGACCCGCAAACCCAAGAACATCTCAAACAACTGGGACCATCCCCAGAAAACTCATACCAACCCATCCTAAAATCCTTCACGCACCATCCCCGATTCTCGGGGCACGGCGACCATACCACGATTGAACAAGAGCCGTCGCATGCAACGGTGGTGGAGTGACGAGGTCGGGATGGAGGGGCGATCGGTCATCAGGAAAAGGTGGACGACCTTATAAACCCTGTTTTGGATTATGAGGGGGTATTAACTTTATGAGAGTTCATCTACCCCGTATGTCTTCGTAAGAGACTGCGGAGTTCTCATAAGGTTCCGTGTAGATAATGAGAACACCATTGTAAATATAAACTACCAAATACTTAATGGCATGTTATGTGGCCCAATGCCACATCATGAGACTGAATGGCGCACCATGATGCACGACGGTGCGCTATAAGGCCAGACCGCACCTTATAAAGCGTGAGTAAGGATAACAAAACTATATTTAAACAATAAGGGCAATATATGGCGAGGGGGGGCTTACAACAAGAAATATGGCTTACAATGAGAAGCAGGGTTTATAGCGAGGAGCGGCGGATTATGATGAGGAACAAGGGTTTGTTGTGTAAAATAGAACTCATTATTTTGTCCTGTGTTCATTATCAAAACCAAGACTTCATTTATTTAACGAGGGATCTGTTTTGAGTACAGAAACATTATAATTACAGTTGAAGGGTTAATATTACATCGCGTTCGTTGGGGATGCGATAGGGGGGACGTCAGTGGTGCACCAAGATCTGCGTTGTCCGTCAATAAGAGCGTGGTAAATGTTTGGAATCGGCGGAGGGTATGAGGGGATCAGGCTCGTTGTGAGCATGTTCTTGGGTGCTTCATTGTGGGGTCAGCTGGCGGGATGGTAGCATGACCTTAGCGCTTTCTTGCGTGGTTAAGGCAGCTGTGAACGTATCGTCAGTACCAATTCCTTACAGATAATTGCCAGACCTCTCGTTCTCAGCAGATAGCTGACCATCCCACATGAACGATAGTGAAAGCAAAGAAAGCGAAGCTGGGGTGGCCCGGACCTGGGCGATCGCATGTGAAGGACCGAACCGTCGCGAAACATTGTTGTATGGGCATTTGGAGTGAATATGGAATGTCTGAGCAGCAATCCAAGGTCAGCGTTCTGGGAGCGGGTGTGACGAACATAGGCTGTACAGACCGGCACCGGCGAAATTGGGATCCGGGGAGCTGAATGAATAGTACTCATGTTAGTTCTTCAGGTCTCATACCTGTTCGACCGGTTGAATGTTCCAAGTTTCCGATGTGCCAAGCTTCGGGCCAGTGTAGGAACGTGTTGGTCAGAGAGGCGAGAAATCTGTTGAACCGTTAGAGAAAAGGCCGGATCACTGACAAATACTAAACACCAACGTGAATGAATCCCGTGACGCCAGGCATAACCCCCATGGCCACCCCACGGCCACCCTCAACACCAACAGCCGTCGCACAATCCAGAGACATCTGATAAGGTACAGTTCTATTAGTATGTGCAAACCTTCAGCTTGTTTGGTTTGCAGGGTAAGATATGATCCGCCGTAGACGATGCGAATTTCGGAGGAGAGGTGGCCAGAATATCCCCAACCCATGGAAGTTTCATTGGGTGAAAGGAAAAAGTTACTCATTGAGGAACCGTGTACGCGTGACGTTACTGAGGGGGATAGAGAAAACACCAAAGGTCAGAATGACAAACTTCGTGGCATAAGGACAATCGCACTCAAAGATGATGGACCCTCAGCAGACAGCGAGTATGCTGTCGAACTCATCGGTGTCGAGACGATGAGACCGTCACGATATCAATGCCAGTGACAACTTAACAGGCGGTGGAAACACGATGATGGGAGAGAGTGGGTCACAAAATCACAGACCTTGATTGACACCCCCCAATCGCCCCTCTGTCCGTGCCAAAAAATGAGTACGATAGCCTCATACGGCACAAGATCTGTTGTCTCACGACCTTTGAGTATTCGAGCAAAATCATTGGTGTCTGAAAACCACGTCAGAACCGAGGTGGTACTGAATGATGTCAAGGAAACATATCTTGATGAGTTTGCTATATGTCAGAGCGATCTGGCCAAACAGATAGAAAAGAATGGATAAGTTCCTGGCGTGATCGAAGGCGTGTGCGAGTTGGGGATCGTGGATACATCTTGGAGAGTCCTCATGAGTGTGGCGATGATGTGTGGGTAAATCTGGTTATCTTGCACGGAAGTGGGTTGTTCTTGGGGAGGGGAAGTTGTTGGCTGAGGTTTGAACACTTCGTCCATCGCCCATTCCAACCGCTGTCGGGGCAACCAACCGGCATGTATCATGAGCGTTCCGGTCGAGATCGTGAAGAGTCGCGACGCCGTGGACACATTTCGAGTTGACGAGCGGAATCCATGGACTGCACGAGGTTCCCGATGAAGTAGACAAAGGAAAGGCACTTGGGAACGCCCAGCCGAACACATTTGACTCGTTTAAGACTCACGCGAGGTTGGAAAGCAATTCTCAATATCTCTAACGTTCGGGAATGGAAGGTGATGGCAGGAAACCGATCACGACGCTGACAGCATTCTGGGGGTTTGGTTGGTCTCCTACTGCATCGAGTTTCTTGTCGGATCGGACTCTATGCTCGTCGGGACGTCGCGGGATCGAACAGAGGGGCTTGCTGAGGAACCCAGAGGCATGAGAGTCGGAAGAGGAAACCACGTTGGAAACGCGAAAGCGTTGGGGGGAGGCGGGTACGTCCATGACTC
>Ga0307511_10006760_pt1 | contig 11556 bp, 11 predicted proteins | sample 13_EM_MG_FD_200266 | JGI IMG/M metagenome (GOLD analysis project Ga0307511, IMG submission 200266) | Populus trichocarpa ectomycorrhiza microbial communities from riparian zone in the Pacific Northwest, United States - 13_EM | ecosystem: Host-associated > Plants > Roots > Unclassified | place...
GTATCAGAGGATGACTGGAACCTGCATTCGTGACCATGATCGTCGGGTAAAAAGAAATCTCTACAGACATCATTAATTAGCCATGAAGTCCGCGAATGAATTCTATATTTGATGATCTTTTCCTTCTTATTTTGTAGGAACAACTATATGGAGAATTGGCTATGTTGAGAAAAGAGTCCCGGCGTCTTCATTCAAACATGCGCTGCTACACTGGTGAAGACATGAGCTCTATTCCTTATGAGGAGTTGGATGCAGTAGAGCAAGAACTAGAACGCGCGGTTAACAAGGTCCGACATAGGAAGGTAACTCAACAATCCAGCAATGGTGACAGAAAAAGCATGCCTGACATTTGTTTTAAGGCAACTCTAGTGATCTGAATGTATCCTTCTGAGGTCGTTTATATATGTTTCTTTCATTGTTCATGTACGTAGAATGAGCTCTTGCACCAGCAGCTGGAAAATCTGCGCAGGAAGGTGAATCTCTTAATTAGTCTCAAGTACACAAATTCCACTTTCATGCACACATTCTACAGAAGGATCTGATTTTCCTTTTGTTGTAAATGCTAGGAGCGTATGTTGGAGGAGGAAAACAGCAATATGTACCGCTGGGCAAGGGTTTCCCCCCTTATATTTCATTGGGAGACTTGATTTTTAGCTGCTGGAACCATATGAATTATAGAATTTAGATCATCTAATGTTCTTACTTCTGATCGTATAATCTTTTCCTTTGGTTGATGAATGATATTTCAGATTCAGGAGCATCGTGCCGCGCTGGGATATCAGCAGGCGGCGATAGAAGCAAATCCGGTGGAGCATCAGCAAGTCTTGGATCAATTCCAATTCTGTGGAGAACGGCCAGTAGCGTGCTTCAGCTTTCAAACATCACTCATCAAATTGACCCATACCATCTCCAGCTTGCTCAGCCCAGCCTTCAAGGCTCTAGCGTCTAGAACTTAGGTGAGCAAAGAATGAAAAGTGAGAGTAGCAATATTGGTCTCTGCTGCTGCTTGCCTCTCTATAACTCAGTTATTTTGTGATGTGTGCAGCAGAATTATCAGATTTGGAGAAGGGCTTCTCACGTGGAAGTATTGGGCGTGGTGGCTATAATATTTTTATTTTTCCTTCTTTTTTTTAACACAGACTTGATTTCTGCTAAATATTGCCATGTATGTTTGCATGACTCTACGTATTAAGATATGCTTTTATGTTGAAGCTACGGTTTGATTTGTTTTTATAAAAACCAGTAACTGTGTTTCTGTTTCTTATCTAACTCTTCTTTCATGGCCCTATAATGAGTAAGGGTACTTGAATGCATTCTATCTCAATTTGAAGCTTTGTTAAATTACTAATGCACTCAAATAAGATTCCAGAGATCAATTCTAGAAAATACTACAAACTACAAGTTAGTGCTAAGAAAAGTTAAGAAAGTTCTAAAGAAATCAAACAAACACTAGGAATGTTCTAGGAAAGAAAGAATGCTTGTCGTCCACGATTCAAAGAACTCTAGAATTTTGTAGTGTATTGACTAAAATTCCCAGCAAGTTCTGAAAAGTTTGTCTAAATTGTTCCATTTAGGTTGGTTAAGATGGTTATATATAACCATACAACCATCACTTGTAAGGCAAACCAAAAAACCCATGCTAAAGCTTAAAACATTTGTCCTAAAACTCCTTGTATTTTTTGCTTTGTGTATCTCATATTCTTAAACCATTTCCATATTATAAACTAAGTCCTTCTTTTACAAAACTACTACAACTAAAAACCTTAACTATCAAACTATTTTCATTTCAATCCCTAATCACTAAAACCTCTAAACTACGATCATCCTCTAATAGTGGTATTATAGCCCAATTGATCATAAGAGGGCATTAGGGTCATTATGGCCACCACAAATTCATCACAATCGATCTCTAAGTCGCTTCTTATTTTTTCACAGGAGCAACTATGATTTGTGGAAAATAAAAATGATGACACTTTTCAAGTCTCCAAAGTTTTGGGACATTGCTGTGGAGGGACTTATCATCCCAGAAAATATCTCTACTCTAGAAGAAGCACAACACGAGGAGTTAAAGGTGAAAGAGCAAAAGGATGCTGGTGCCCTTTATTTGATTCAGCAATCACTAGCTAATACAATTTTTCCAAGGATTATTGGAGCTTCAACAACAAAACATGCATGAGATATGTTGTAGGAGGAGTTTCTAAGTGATTTTAAGGTACACCAATTAGACTCCAAACACTACGAAGAGAGTTGGAAAACATTAAAATGAAGATTCTAAGACCGTTAAAGATTGTCATGGAAGAATTAAAGTAGTGGTAAGTCAAATGAAATCTTTAGGAGAAAATATTGCTGATCAAAGGGTTGTTGAAAAAAATCTAGTCAATTTTACAGGAAAATATGACATTTTAGTTATTGTTATAGAACAATTCAAGAGATTTAGTAACCTTGTTACTCAGTAGCTGAACTAATAGGTTCTTTGGAAGCACATGAGGAAAGACTTAATAGCTTCGAAGAAGACTTTATCGAGAGTGCTTTTTAGTCTAAGCTTAATATAAGGTCTCAGAAATCTAGATATAATGCCAAGAAATTTACAGATAGTTCTAGAAGAGGAAATTTTAGATGAAGAGAAGATTATAGAAGAAAAGGTAGCCAGCCAAGGAGAAAATATCCTTCTTACATCATTTTTAAAAATACAAATCATCTAAAGAAAGATTGTTGAAACTGAAATGGCAAGCAACCAACTAAAATAATAATTCTGCGAATAAGAACCAACCAATTAGAAGTTTATTAACTTGAATGAGATTTATATATTTAGAGAAGAATTCAAGTAACGCAAATTCTACCCTTTATTTTACACAAACAATACTCTTGACCAGCTTCATGAAGTAAACCTCCTTGCATTTGGATTAGAATAAAAACTTGGCATTGTATAAATTTGATCTGAGCTAGGATGTGATTCATCTTGAGCAATGAATCTATGACAAGCTCCAGACGTCTGATCAAGAAAACTATACCCAGGAGTCTTCCTCACCCTCCACACTCCATGGATTCTCTCATGACAGAGTCTGCCAGTGGCAGGCATAAACATTTGACAAGCCAATGTATCTAACATCATGATCTGGATCAAACTCAATAAGCTTCCTCCCAATCATTTCTGCAAGATCTAATCTTCGATGTTTCATGCATCCACTAAGTAGAGCACCATGCATTGAAGCTGTTGGTTCAACCGTCATTTGACAGAAAAACTGATATGCCGCGCGCTACTACTTGACCAGCACGAGCCACAACATCCACCATGTAAGCATAATGCTCACTCTTCGGTGCCATGCCATTTTTATCATGACACTAGTCAAAGAAGCACCAAGCTTGCTTTATGAACCCACCATGAGCACAAGCACTCAACAAGCACATATAAGTGATCTATTCTGGTTTAATCCCAACAATCTTCATCTCTGATCAAGTGATTTCTTCACCAAACCACGTGTAGCATTCCAAATTAACACATCGCTCTTTCCCATTGAAACCCATACGAAACACAGTGAAAGCCTCCTCAACAACCCCGCATTTTGCATGCATGTCAACAAGAGAAGTCTGCATAAGCACATAACCATAGTAACCTCATTAGCCTTGGGACCCGAAATTCGTATCTTCACAAAAACTGCCACAGGATCCCCATGATTCCAACTCTTAACATACCCATCCAAGTTTATAACATACATGACAGGAAAAAGGCCTTTACCTTGATTTGCATATATCAAGGAAGGTGATTATATTAAGGTTTCGTTTAAATTCAGACCAGGATTTCCTTATAACATGATGGAATCAAGATTTACAAGGCTGTGAAGGCCTAAAATGTCAAGTTTGTAAGAACACTCTCAAAAGCTTGGAGGGAAAGAGAGTTTATGTTCCATGCATGATAAGACATGGGCCTTTACCATGTACTAGCAGTCCAAGGCACCTTCGTCCAACCTGTTGGATACCTATTCGGACCTACCTTTCCAGAAGAATCCGATCTCCGCCCGTGAGAGACAGATAATTGGGAGGACATTTTGATTTCTCTAACCTATACTCATCTCATCCTGCACTCAAATTTACTAATTAAACTCCATAGTTTTTTTCTTTACAAAAAATAAAATTATATAGATATTGTTAAATCATTATTATATTTTATTACACACTAATTTATACTATACATAAAAATATCCTTAAATCTTATAAAAAAATTTGAAGCTGAAAACATGAAAATAAGAGCAGAAGAAAATCCCAAAGAAACAGCATATATATATGTTATTTAATTTGGTAGGGTGAGACCATATTCATTTGAAAGGAAGATTCTGAGAAAAATAAACAGAAGGCGGGCGCCATCCCGGAAAAGTTTCGCTATAATGGCCACATATAGTAAAGTTACAAGAAACCAATTTGTAGTGCTGGTTTCTTATATATGGAATGCTAAGGAAGAATTAATACAAGCATGCACATTCGGGGCGTTTCCCCTATTGGGAAAAGCATTCAATACAGTCAGCGCAACATAACAAGAGCTACACTTGTTCAGCCAACTTATGCAAGTAGTGCATGCATCGGTCTTTTTTTCTTTTTTAATCCAGGTGGTTTTGACTAGTAGTAGAAGAGGAAGATCCGACAAATGCTAACTGTGCGCAGAAGTGGAGACCTCGGTGTTGCAAACAGGACAGGCCTGCAATCATAACGAAAATATTAAGCAAAAGTTCATATGATCCCCCAAGCCGTAATAAAAAAACATATGCTGTTGGTCTAACGTAACTGTGAATTGAAAGCAACAAGATCCCTTGAACATATGATTGGCACCCGCAGCACTTTAAAATGGACCCCCTTAACCAATTCACTACAAGTGTGATTGAAAAGGAAAAGGTTTATTTGTTCTTTAACTGTAGCTAATAAATTGTGCACCACTTGGTCAATAATGATAGCATTGAAATTAGTAGTGACTAACAATGACCAGAACAACAGGGAGAAAGCCAAAAAAACAGTTGAGCAATGCCAAGAAAACCGTGTTGTTAGGTTGGAGGGTAAGAATTTAAGTCACCAGAAAGAAGTAAAGTTTGAAGCCAAACAAGAAAGGGAAAATGGACAGGGGCAAGTAACTAAACTAAGAGATTACACAAACAAAAATCAGTATACTGCAAATGGATTATACCTTGTTTATTTTCAACCAATTGTTTATGCACTCTGAATGGTAAGAATGCTTGCAGGAAAGCAGAGTCAGAGTTTCGCCATCCTCATAATCCAAACGACATATGACACAGCTGAAACACAAGCACACATTTCAATCATCATATAAGCACGGTTGAGATAAGGTTAGGCATTTATGCTTACGAATCATTGCTCCCATTCTGACTGCTTCCTGTCTTGTAGTTTATTGAAGGCAAAGAAGCAATTGTATCAGCTGAAAGGCCTCTGCTTTCAGTTCCAACAACTTCACCCAATGCAAGCAACTCCTGAGATAAATGAATCATACTATAAGGAATAAAGTTAAGTAGAAGCATCATGGGAACACTCAGTCCAAGCCAGCTCACCTCATATGAGAGTTCATCAGGATCAACCTCCTCCCATGTATCCTGGATAATAAAGAGAAAATTAAGATGTATAGGAGACAACAGAATTAATTTGAAAAGAAAAATTTTAGGACTCAAAACAAACATTTGCATTCACATACCACTCCACAAATAAAAACTGGAGGAAAAGATAAAACTAGTAACAAACCTAAAACAATAGCATCCTTCCAGGGAGAGCAAAACATTCACATTAAAGTTGTGAGCTACAGATCACCACTAAATAGACTGGAAATTTTTTTTGTATGTACATTAACTAGCTAGAAAAGAAATGGCTAATAAAACACCTCTAGATTGGCTAGACACTTGGATATTATAAAAGCATTTGTGGCCTGTGGATAAAATGAAAACTAGAGTAAGGCAATAACCAAAATTAAGCAAACTACTGAACCATATTATCTTCCAAGAGAGAGAAGGCAAAAAGACGTTTACAGAGCTCCATGATTATTTGCTTCAACAAAAAGGAATATGTCAGAACTAAAAGTCTTTTGGTAGAAGCAAGCAAGTCAAACCTTGGCTGGACTGTTGCACATTTCTTAGTTCATCAAGTAGCTCTGAGCCACAATGATATAGATACCCTTCTCCTCTTCTTATACCTAACCTTTTACTTCATTGACAACAACCCCCAAAAGAGCCAGTTGGAGCAGGCCCCAAGCCCCTATACTATGGTAACAACCTATGTTGTTGTAAGCATAGCTTTTGATTACATTTCAATTATGTATAATATTTCAGACTTATTGGTTTGGGCTAGATGAATGTGGTTCTTCTGATGGTTACTTGAAAGGATTATTTACATGTGCGCATAATGTATGGCAGCATGATGCAGCATATAGCAAAAGATAAAACAGGGTCTCTCGAGCCCAAAGGTTACAGAAATAACTGTAGAGAAACCTAGAGAAAATTCTTTGGTATTTTGATTAAATCTGAACAATAGTATGAAATCTCTAAAAAATAAACTAGACATCCCTATTTATATTAGTCCTAAAATCCTTTATAGGAAATGATTCCTAATTAAAACTAAAATCTTTTATAGGAAAGGATTCCTAATTAATAGAATCCATCTAGCATTAAGATTCCTAAATAGTATAATACTAATTAAATTAAAAGTCCTATGCTGAGTAGGAAACAAATAATTAAAATCTAAAATTAGCTAGGAAAATAATTAAAACTGGAAACAATAACTTCAGGCTTCATATCAGATGCTTCCGGGTTTCTTTGCGGACTTCTTTTCAGGTTTGACCTTGTCAATATAGTACGTAAACTCCTAGAATAATTGTTCTACATCACAGCAGCAGGGGTTAGAACTGTTTTGCCAACCAATGAGACCCATCAAAGAGGATAGCAGTTCACTTGAAATAATCACTGATAAGTGAAACTGACTTCTCAACATTCCAATACATGAATCACTAAACTAGGGGCACATTACTTGAGATGAATATGCATAGACATAGGATTTTATATTATCCATCACTTCTATTAGCCAAAAAGAAATGCCACAAATCACTTGCACAAGATACAGATATGGAAATTTGTAATAGCTTGGCATGTTGTAGAGCCAAATCGTTAAATCAAAATCCTCACTATGCCAAAAAGGAGGAAGAAAACAATATAACCAGTTACAGAGATTGATACCTGAGAATTATCCTCATGATCTTCTTCAGTATCCTCCTCAGCTTCTCCTGTAACTACAAACTATTAGCAAAAGATCTTAAGGTTGCATAACAAACAACACAGAAAGAGGCAGACTTGCATAATAAACAGTATCCATTCATTCAGGAAAAAGAAAGAACGAAAGAAAGAAAGAAAGAAAGAAAAACATGACTACCAATAAATGGACATACGAAAACAATAGTTCCATAGTAATTTTCAACACTTACTATCATTTAAGCCAGCAAGGGCCAGCAGTCTAGCAGCCACCTCCCTTTCTTCAGCTTCCTGCAAGGCTCGGGCATAAGCCTCGTCACTGGAATACACAGAAGGGTCAATTTCAACTTCGGTATTATCATGATCTCCAGCATCAGCATCAGCAGCAGCAGCAGCAGCATCAAATGCATCTGCCTCATCCACATCTGTGTCATCATCTTCATCAGTCTCGTCATCGGGATCACCAAAATCATCCTCATCATCACGTAAATAACTTCCAGCTTCCCAACTTCCATAATCACTCCCATCATTATTCATTCTTAGCATCATGTATGCCCTTTCCTACTCCATGATCAATCAAGCACACCAAATCTCTTGGTTAAAATAAATAGATACACATGATACGAGAACAAGTTGACAGCACAAGCAAATCTCTTGGTTGGAGAAACCAAAGGTTAAGATTTGATAATAACAAATGCTCTATGGAGAAACAGAATCAACTGAGCCAATTAATCACATTAGAGAAAAACTTTACTAAATGCTCCGCCCATTGAAGCTTTGAGTGTATTTGCTTAACCAATAACATAACTAAGGCAAATAATTATATTTATGCCCAATTCAGATAAATTTTTACACCATTTGGGTTCTCAATCATATTTTCCCCTCATTTATCAAACAAAAACCCATTAAAATTCAACTTCTGTTGATACTGAAACATACTATTCAAGAGATAATAACACCAATTAAAATCCACCAATTATTGAGACCCAATAACCTAAAAAATGAAATTCATTTCCTCAACTGAGCCAAAAGTGATTATAGCACCAACTAAAACTCAATTGAAAATCCAAACTATTCTTTACCTGAAACCAAAAGTAACAAAAATCCACCAGTCACTCAAACCCAATAACCTAAAAAACTAATTCATTTCCTCAACTGAAACTAAATTCCACGCTTTAGCCAAAACTGACCGTGAGATCAAAAAACAACAAGAGCCCACTAATTATAGAGACTCATAAGCCAAAAAAAAAAACAATCCATTTCAATAAAAAGATAGAGATGGAGAAAAAGAAAGAGACCTGTTCTTGAAGGGTCCTGGCAAGAGCAAGGTCAGCATCAACTTGACTAAGATTAGTGAATGGAGTTCTTCTTGAAGTCTGACGTTGAGGACCACCACCACCACCCTCTCTCTCTCCATCTCCTTCTTGTTGTTCTCCATTAGAGCTCAAATTTGGGTTCTCTTCTTGTTGTTCACTGTTGTTGTTTTTTGATTCTCCTGAACCTAATTTTGTGTTGCTGCTGTTGTTGTTGTTGTCGTCGTCGTCCATTGTTGTTTTCGAGGTTTGATTTAAAAACCTTGTCGTTGTTGTTTTGGGTTAATCAGAAGTTTGAGATTTGAAGGGTAAGGTTGATTTGATGGAATCAGGAATTATTCAAGAATCTCATCTCTCAAATTTTGTTGTTGTTAGAGAGAGATAGAGGAAATTTGAGATGCTTTTTGATGTGGGATTCGTTCATGGCAACCTGAAATATACAAAATTAAAACGGCTAATTGAAAAAGTAAAGTCCTCCAACTATGATTATAATTTTGAATTAAATTTCTAGCTACCATTTTCTAGCAATTTTATCTTCATTAACTTGCCTCGCATATTTACACTTGTAGGGTTTTTTTTTTTTTTTTTGTGTTTCCTTTTTCTTTTACAAGATTAAATAAATTAAATTAAATTTCACTCTAATTTAATTTTAGATAGATCAACCATATCAAAGAAGTGTATTTATAGAAAGCTTTTCAATCCATTATTTTTTATAAAAAAAATACCCTTTAAAATCATGTTTAGATAAAACAAATTATATAAAAATTAATATATAATTTATTGATGTTGTAGAATTAGGTGAAAGAGGATTTTTAGGAAATTATTTTTTTTAGTTATTATTATTTTATATTTATTTTGGAAAAATATTTTTTATTGTGTTTTTTTTCTTATTTAGTTTAGAAGATCAAATATTGAAATTGATAATTTTTTTTAGTTCAAGAATTTCTAAAATATCTCTATAATTATTTATTGGGATTCTTTTCCTCTTCCAAGTAAACATAAACTAATATAAATAGAGTTATTTAACTTATATTTTAATATATTATATTCGAGTTATTTGTTCAATAATTTTTGTATGTGTGATTTCTAAAATTAAGCATTTTTAAACTTGATTTGATGCTACACATTCAATCATGTGAATATTTGGAGGATAACATTAGGATTAAGAAGATAAATTTATATGATTTTTTAGGGTACCCAGCAAATTTTGAGATCATTTCAAATTATTTTCCAATCTTTCTATTTTATTAATATGTAATATTTAAGAAAAATTATAAAATATTTCTTGACCTTAAAAATTTTTGAAATTATTTTTTAAAGTAAATTTATTTTTTATTAGCATATATGAAAATTGTTTACTCAAAATATCAAAAAAAAAATTTATCAATAATAACAATCAAATTAAATAGATGAACAATATTTATCTAAAATATGATAATTTAAAAATAAATTTGATCAAATTAATAATACATGACTTGATATGCTATTGTTAGGTTATGGGAAAAAAAATGTCCATATTGAATGATAAAAATGGTCAAAATGATTTAAATGGTATATTTATTTTTAATATTAACATAGTAGAATAATAAAAAATAATTTTAAATAATTTTATTTAAAAAAAATGATTGGAACAGCCTACTAGATTCTTTACGTGTATCATTATTCGTACTACATTCATGAAGTCAATTTAAAATAATAAAAAAACTGTTTATCAACGACAAAATGGAAAACTTTTTGAAAAAGAAAGAATAGAAAAACAAATTGACGTACCGCTCAAGTAGAGCGTCGTCAAGTTGCCTGTGGACCGAATACAGCTTGTGAGGCCCACGTTTTCTGGGTCCTGTTGTTTGTCTTTATAAGCCACGTTTTCAATTTGTTTTACATAAAAATATCAATTTTAAATTAAAACGTTTTTATATATATCTAATAAAATAAATTGAAAACTATTTGTGTTAATAAATAAAAAAATCTAGAAAAGTCAATAGATAAATATATATTAAGATATTTGATCTTGTAATATGGTTCATTTACCCGATTATATTTAATAAATTTTTTTGTTAAAATTATTTTTTTATTTAATCAAATAATAGTGGAAATAGACGCACATACACAAAATTGATTGAATAAAATCAAAGAGAAAAAATATCTTGCAAAGTTGCACTTATTAGAAATACCATCTATTTTTTTTTATTTTTAAGAATAAAGTTCAATTATATAAAACATAAAAAAATATGGATGAATTAGAATAATCTCTTCAAAAACTAAAATAAACAAAATAATTAAAAATTCACTATTTAAAAAAAACTAAATACAACAACAAAATTTAGAGAGAAAGGGTATTAATTTTAATATAAATTAAAAATATTTTAAAAAATACATATGTTTTCTTAAAGATAAAATAACAAAAAAACAGATGTTAAGTATCACTAAGCTTGGCCCATCTAGAAAGGGCTTAAGTGCAGGCCCTAATTTTTTTTAATGTAATTGAGGCAGTTGTCTACCCTATTATTTGTTTTTTAAAATGCTAGAAAACATGTTGTTAACTGAGATAAATGACGAGTTATCAGGTATTCTTCTAATTCCAGCTACTAAGGTCGTCAGAAAAACATGTTCTATGTTTTTTTTACCCAAAATCTATTTCTCAACTTATTTTTGATCCAAAACACCTATAAAATAGCCTAAACAGCTTGACAAACTCATAAATGACCTTTAATAACAAAAACAAACAAAAAACACAAAAAGCAAAATCAACTTGAAATAAAAAATCTTCTCGGGCTCATATATAGTTTTTAAGGCAATTTCAAAGCACAAAAACACCTGAGTGAAACTTCTCTCACCAAATGAAATATTTTAACATCAAAAATCGATTATTTTGGTGGCTGAAATTGGTGTCAACATCATTTTCTCTTTCTATTGCTGGAATCCAGTGACCTCTCTCTTTCATCTCTCAAATTAGGGAAAAAATAACAAAAATGAACTTTTTATACCAAAATTGAATTTAAAAACGTTAAGGG
>Ga0307511_10006761_pt1 | contig 11556 bp, 9 predicted proteins | sample 13_EM_MG_FD_200266 | JGI IMG/M metagenome (GOLD analysis project Ga0307511, IMG submission 200266) | Populus trichocarpa ectomycorrhiza microbial communities from riparian zone in the Pacific Northwest, United States - 13_EM | ecosystem: Host-associated > Plants > Roots > Unclassified | place...
GCTGGCCACCAGGAGCTACAAATAGATGGACCTCACACTACAAGTCTGGCGGCAACCGTCGCGCACCGCTGAGGGCAAGTTCGTCACGTACGAGGCGAAGGACATCAGCCCCGACGCGTCGTTCCTCGAGATGCTCGATGTCGTCAACGAGCGGCTCAACGAGAAAGGTGAACAGCCGATCCATTTCGAGCACGACTGCCGCGAAGGGATCTGCGGCTCGTGCGGAATGATGATCAACGGCGTCGCGCACGGACCGGCCGGCGGCACCGCCACCTGCCAGTTGCACATGCGTCATTTCAAAGACGGCGACAACATTCGCGTCGAGCCGTGGCGCGCGCGGGCCTTTCCGATCATCAAAGACCTCATCGTCGATCGCAGCCCGCTCGACATGATCATCCAGGCCGGCGGCTATATCTCCGTCAACACCGGCAGCGCGATCGAAGCGAACACGATGCTCGTGCCGAAGGCGGTGCAGGATCGCGCCATGGATGCTGCGGCCTGCATCCAGTGCGGCGCATGCGTGGCTCAGTGTCCGAACGGCGCCGCGCAGCTTTTCACCTCCGCCAAGGTCTCGCACCTCGGCCTTCTGCCTCAGGGCCAGCCTGAGCGCCACGACCGCGTCATACGAATGGTCGAAGTGATGGAAGAGCACTTCGGAAGCTGCACGATGTACGGCGAGTGCGAAGCGGTCTGTCCCAAAGAGATCTCGATCGACTTCATCGCGCAAATGAATCGCGACTACATCGCCGCGAAGTTCAAGAACCGGAAGAGCGAAGCGAACGGGTAGAATAAAGCGAGCAATGCAACGCGTAGCGGATTTGACGACAGGGGAACTGGAACGGCTGGTTGAAACCACCGTCCGCCGGACGATTGAGGACTACCTCGAGAACCTCGAAGCGCTCAGCTCTGAGTCGTATCTCGAATCGATTCGCGAAGCCAGGCAGGACTATCAAACCGGCGCTCTGACAAACCTCGCCGACCTCCCGGATGAGTGAGATCGTTCTCACAAGGCGTGCTCTCAAGGATCTGGACAAACTGGATCGGCCGATTCGGCGCCGGATCATCGAGCGGCTGAAAGAGTACTCCGATGACCCAACGGCGCACGCCTCCCGACTCACGGACAGCCTCCTTGGCTCCTTCCGCTTTCGCATCGGGGATTGGAGAGTTCTCTTCGACATCATCGACGACCGCGTGATCGTTCTTCGAATAGGACACCGCAGCGACATCTACCGCTGAACTGTGCAGCACTTACGAACGATCCGATTGGCATTGCTCGGAAGTAAATGCTCGATGAGTTGAATGTTGTGAGCGGCCGTTCATCGACCGCCTGATTCGGTTATCGCGCTCACTTATGCGGATGCGTCTACGAATTGCTTCAAGGCCGCCTCGGCATCTTCGAGCTCTTCCTTCCGGCGCAGGTAGCCGTGTTTGAAAATCAGGCGCCGGGCCTCGGCGAGGTCGTGCTGGGGGGATTGCCACGGGTACGTCGCTTCGTCCATGAAGAGCCGGGCGCGATACAGATGGATGTCGGCCAGGAACAACGGCATCGGCCCGCGCTCAGCGATCTCCCACGCTTCGTCCAGATCGCTCTGCGCGCTCTCGGAGCCGGTACGCGGTCCGGTGAGACTGCGCAGCCAGGCGCGGGTGAGGAGACCGCGCGGGAGGTCGTCCTGCTGGCCCGAACGGCGGAGGCTGGACACGGCGTGGTCCAGTTCCGTCGCTGCAGTGGCGAATCCTTGGTGACGGTTCTCGGACGTGGCCGGGGAGGAGGTTTGTGTCGACTCACGTTGGCGGCTCCGCGATTCGAGAATCGCCGTGTAGAGTGCGGCGCGGCCCAGCGTGAGATGGCCGAGGGCGATATCGAGGAGCCAGTGGTTGCGTTTACCAATCTGGATCGTCTGTGCCGCGCGCTCTGCGGAGGCGCGGGACAGGGCAAGGCCTTCGTTGTTCTTCAGTTCTCCTCCCGCCTTTCCAGCCTCCCGCTCTGGCTCGGACAACAGCAGATCGCAGTACCCGAAGCCTTGAAACGAATACAGAAGCGGGTAGTCGGGCTGGCGCTCGGCCTGCATCTGCTCGGCCTCGCGGAAGCGGCCTCCGCCTCGGCCCGGCGGCCCGCCTGTTGCAGGGCGTCAGCATGGGTTGTGCGACTGATCATCCGCTGAAAGGCATCGCCGCTGCGGTCGGCGTAGGTCGCGGACTGCTCGGCATACCCCACCGCCCCGGCCACTTCGCCAAGCGTTCGCTCCAGTTCGCTCAGGTTGCTGGCGGCACGGGCGGCCTGCTTCCAGATCTCCAGCTTGATATTCATCTCCAGCCCGGCCCGCATCGGCTCGAGGGCCTCAGCCAGCCGGCCCAGAGCACTCAGGCGGAGGGCTGCTAGGTTCAGCAGCCACGCCTGGAAGACTTCCGTGAGCGCGGGCGATACGCGGCTCCACAGACTCTCGAAGAAGCAGGCCACGGCTCCCAGGTCGGAACCGAACGCGCCGAGTTTGTGCGTGCTGTAGAACTCTTTCCCTCGCACGATACGGTCGTAGTAAACCCCTTCGAGCGCGTCTTGTTGCATCCCCGAATGGCAGCCGTGGGCCACGGCCTGGTAGAGCGGTTGGAGGTCTTCGAGCGTGGCGTCGGGCTTGTCCTTCGTGGTCGCGCAGAGGTGCTCGTAGATCCGCCGGTGCGCCGCCCGCCACGCCTCGGGCTGTGCTTCGTGCAGGCGCTGGCCGAAGTACTCGCGCAGGAGTGGATGCGCATCGAGTGCGACGAGCACGCCGGAACCGTGCTCCCGGATCACCGTGAGCAGCTTTGCATCTTCCAGACGCTGGAGCGCGAGGTTGCGTTGCGCCTCGCTGATGCCGATCAGCGGCTCGGTCAGCCCGGCGATGGCCTCCCCATCCCACAAGGCCGCCAGGGTGCCGGCCGTGGCGGGGCGGTCGAACAGGCCGAGCAGGCGCAGGAGTGAGAGGGCGCGCCGGCCTTTCGCCTGATCGTCCGCGGTTTTGCCACCGTTGGCGAGCGACTCCACATACGCATCCATGACGTGAAAGGCGTGGCCGCCCTCCTCCTCGGCATCGGCTTCCGAGAGCCGGATGAGGTCGCGCTTGCGGATGTCGCCGCCGTGGGCGTCGCGCAGGTAGCTGCCGAGGAGATTGAGCGTGAGGGCGTGACCCTGGACGTCCTCGACCAGCTTGTCGTATTCATTAAGCGTGCGTCCGTCCGAGCTGGGGATCGTTTTTCGCAGACTGCCTTTCACCCCTAACGACTGAAGCAGCGCGACGCCGGCCTCGGTGGAAAGGCGCGCCAGCTTCTTCTCAGCAACTGTTTTTCCCCACATAGGCGCGCAAGTCGGGAATGCTGTATCGGGTGGTGATGACGCAAAGGCCGCGGCTGTTGGTGGCCAGGCCTTTGAGCAGGGCGGCGATGCCTTGGTCTTTCAGCTCGCCCGGCGTGGGCGAGGTGGGCGCGTATTGCAACGGCTCCAGGCCATCCAGAATGAGCAGCGCGCGCCGTTCGCCTACCAACTGCGCCAGACGCCGGCCCTTGTCGAACGAGCCCGCCGCGCTGCCCGCCATCACCGCATCGTTGAAAAAACTAAGGGCCTCATTGAGAAACAGGTCGGACGAAGCCGCCAACTGTTCCCGCGTCCCCTGGCTGTAGAAGGACCACGCCAGAACGGCATCGCAACCCGGCCAGTCCTGAAACGCCAGATCCACGGCCCACTTCGCGACCACTGAGGTCTTCCCCTCGCCTCCGAGCGCAACGAAGGTGAGGATGTGGGGACGCTTCGTTTCGCCGCGCACGACCTGGTCCCACGCGTCGTTCAGAACCTTTGTTTCCGCCTCGCGCCCGATGAGATTTGACGGCGCGTATTTCATGATGCGGGAGATATCGGCCTGGACGCTGGCGCTTCGTCCGTTGTCATGGGGCACGGCTTCTTCAAGCCTGGCCGGATGGAGCTTGCGGTAGCGGTCGAGGATCAGGCGGGCGATGTCTTCAGCAGGACGTTCGGAGACGATCGGAAGGATGTCTTGCTTAAAACTGCCCGGCACCTTGACCTGATCGAACCGGAAGGGCATTACCCGATCGAATTCGCGTTCGAATAACAGCTCTTCAATGGCGCGCAGCTCGAGACCGCACCATGGCTTATTGAGGTAATCCTGGCAATAGAACGGAACAATCAAGTCGGAGTCGTTCGCGTAAATATCTTGAAGCTTGCGGTTCGAGGTGTAGCCAATGATCAGGCCCTCGTGCCAGGCGTCATAGAAGATGCGGGCCTTACCCTTCTCGCCGCCGAACGTGGGCAGCAATGCGTTGGCGACCTGCTCAACGTACTCGCGTCGTTCGCCGGGAAAAGACAGGGCAATCGCAAAGCGCCGGCGCCTGGATGAATCGTTATTGCTCATTGGACGCACCCCATAATACCGTCCAGCGTTCTCTATTTCGACGCGCGGGTGAATCGCGACTAAATCGCCGCGAAGTTCAAGAATCGTAAGGGGTAATTACAGCCCGATACGCTTCACAAGCGCAGCGAATCGCGGGTCACTACGCAGCGGCGCGAATTCCGGCTCTGCGTTGATCATCCGGACGAGCGGGATGCGTTTGTCGCAGGCTTGATTGAGCCAGGCGAAGGCGCGATCGACGTCTCCCAGCGCCATCCAGGCCACCGCCAGGCTCGTCATCTCGATCGGTTCGGTTTTGTTTCGCGTTTCGAGCTCACGGACGATCGCCATCGCCTCATCGCGGTGACCGGCGCTGGCAAGCGTGTACGCGAGAAGTCCGGACAGGGTCGAACTTTGGGGTCTTGTACGCAGGGCATCACGGAGCACTGAGGCGCCCTCCTCGGGATGCCCGGTGTAAGCGAGAGTGATCCCGAGGTGAAGCTTGGCCGGAATCAGATCGGGATAGAGGCGCAGCGTTTCGCGCAGGCTTCGAATTGCTTCCTCGTGCCTGCCGGCCATCGACAGTCCCATGCCGACGGTGACGTTCGCGGTGGGCGAGAGCGGATCGAGCTCCTGCGCGCGGCGTGCGTGGTCGATTGCGGCGTTGAAATCTCGCCGCATGGCCAGCAGATAGGCGTAGCCCGTGTGCGCATCGAGAGAGTTGGGATCGAGCTCGAGCGTGCGGCGGAACTCGGCATCAGCCCGATCGAATTGCCAATCGTAGTCGGCGTGAATGGCGGCGATTGCGGCATGGGCGTCGGCCAGATCGGGATCGAGAGCAATCGCCTTCTGTGCAGCCTGGCGGGCGTGCTCGAATACTTCGGGCAAAGGCCGACTCGAGAACCGGCCGCGAAAGAGAGAAACCGAGGCCACTCCGGCCCACGCGGCAGCAAACTTCGGATCGCGTTCCAGGGCACGATTGAAAAACTCCTCCGCGCGAATGGAATCGCGCCCTTTCCAGTAGACGCCTTTCAGATAGAGGTCATACGCCGCCGGATCCGCGGTGGTCCGCTTGACCACCAGTTGATGTTCCCGTCCGGAGAGAGCTGGAACAATGGAGCGGGCCACGCCGTCGGCGACTTTGTCCTCCACAGCGAGGAGGTCGAGTGCCTTCTCGTCGTACTGCTCGGCCCAGAGAGATCGTCCGTCGCTGGTTCTGAGCAACCGAACCGTCACGCGAATGCGATCGGCGCCTCGTTGGAGGCTGCCTTCCAGCACGGAATCGACGCCAAGGTCGCGTCCGGCGGCCAGCGGATCCTGATCGAGCTTGTCGAAGCGTCGCACCGCGCTCGTTGGGCTGACGGTGATGCTGGAGAGATGACTGAGGCGCGTGATGAGCGTGTCCGCCATCCCCAGTTCGAGCGCTTCGTCGCGATGTGCTCCCGCGATCGGCTTGAACGGCAGCACCGCGATCGAATGGATCGAAGCTCCGGCAGTAGGTCGCTTTCGAACGATTAACCAGGCCACTACCACGACCGCGGTCGCGGCGATGAGCGCCAGAGCGATGAGCGGGATCGAACGCCGCTCATCGGAAACCGTGATCGTCGTCCGCTGCTCATCGCGGACGATGGCTTCGATCTGGGCACCTTCCACAACCTGGACAGGGCCGGCTAGCTGATAGCCGCGGCCCGGGACGGTAATGATGTAGCGGCCGTCACCGAGTGCCTTGCGCAGCGTTGATATCTGAAAGGCGAGGCTGCCTTCTTCCACTGCCGTGTCGGGCCAGAGACGCGTCATCAGCGTCTCTTTCGAAACGACGTTGCCGCCGTTTTCGGCCAGCACGGCCAGCAGATCGAAGGCCTTCGGCGTGACGCCAATCGACTCGCCGTCGCGCATGAGGGCGCGCCTGGGGCGATCGAGCACATACGGGCCGAACGCGTAAGCCTCTGAATCCGCGGACATTGTTTCGCTCTAAGAAGATCTCAGGAATTCTACCCGGCTTTCTCATGACTTCTGCAGCCCCTCGGATCGAGATTGCGCCGCGGAGGTAGCCATGTCGCGAACGATCGTCATCAGCATCGAGCGAATTCGATCCGTCATTTTCCGCACGACCCTTCCCGCCGCCGGCCCTTTCTCAGAAGCGCAAACCCCCGGAACGATCTATCGACCCAGCAAACAACCAAAACCTATGGAGGAAACTATGAAGAAGAAAATCCTTGCCCTACTCGCAGGTACCGTCCTTTTCGCTCTCCCGGCCCGCCCGCAAGGGCCGCCGTTCGTCGACGGCCTCAACGCGCCGACGCACATGGCCTTCTCGACGCAGGGGAACATCATCGTGGCCGAGTCCGGACTGGAAGCGTCGAATACGGGACGAGTCTCGATCATCGATCGCGCCACTGCCACGCGCCGCACATTGATCGACGGGCTGCCGTCGGCGATCAATCTGGCAGGCGGCGAGCCGGCGCCGTCGGGTCCGTCCGGCGTGGCGCTCGCAGGAGGAACGCTCTACGTCTCGATCGGATCGGGAGATGGAACACTTCCGGGACCTGTTGAGGGGAGCGAAATGGCCAACGGCTCTCCGTCATCGCCAATCCTTTCCTCGCTGCTCTCGCTCAAATCAGCGACGTCCTACGACGTCATCCACGGTGGCTTTGTACTGACGGTTGCCGATCACGGACACCTGAAGAATGGCGAGACGATCACGCTGCACAACGCGAGCGGGGAGAGTCTGTTGGTGAAGCTCGTGGCCGACTTTCCCGATTACTCAGCCGATGCGCGTCCCGACTTTCCAGCGAACGTCCGTGCCAGCAATCCGTTCGGCGTGGCCGCTTCGGGAACGACTGCGTACGTCGTCGACGCCAGCCAGAATCTCATCCGCCGCGTCGACGCGAACACAGGAGCGTTCACCACACTGGCCACGCTGGCCGCGATTCCGAATCCGCTTCCGTTCGGTCCGCCGTTCATCGATCCGGTGCCTGACAGCATCCGGCTGCGAGGCAGCGATCTGCTCGTGACGATGCTGACCGGGTTCCCGTTTCCTGCCGGGAAGGCGGAGATCCGCCGTGTCGATACGACGACCGGTACGGTGCAGCCGTTCGTCAGCGGATATTCGTCGTTGATCGATGTGGCCACGATCGGCAACGGCGCCACCGATCCCGTGCTGGCGCTCCAGTTCAGCACCGACATGCTCAACAACGGGGGAGGCCGCGTGTCGATGGTGACGGCGGCGGGGGCGCAGACCACGATCGCCGAGGAACTGCCGACGCCGTCGGGGTTGCTCGTCGATCAGCGCAGTGGCGAGATTTTCATCAGCCACATCTTCCCCGGCTTCATCACGCGCATTTCGGCAGCGGGTGTGATTCCAGCGGCGCCGCCTGCGGCAATCATTCCGGCCGTGGCCACGCTTTCGGGAGGATTCGGATCGCGATTCACCACCTCGATGCAGATCGCCAATCCGTACTCGTTTGCGATCTCAGGACGCATGGTCGTCCATCCGCAGGGAGTGGCGGGCAAGCCGTCGGATCCGTCGCTGGCGTACACGCTGGCGCCGTTCGAGACGCGCCGCTATGCCGATTTTGTCGCTGCGGCAGGAGCGGGCGGCGGCGGATCGGTCGACGTCATTCCCTCCGTCGGCGCGGCTCCGGTAACAGTCACCAGCATCGTGAACGAAGCCGCCGCCGGGATGCCGTTGGTGCTCATGCCGCAAGTCGATCCAGCGTCCGCGCTGGCCGCGGGATCGCGCGGGTCGATCATCACGCCGCCCGACGCGACACAGTGGCGGTTCAACATCGGAATCCGGACGCTGGCGGACGGCTCCTCGCTGACGATCTCCGTTCGCGATGCTACCGGCAAAGAGCTCAGCTCGACGTCGCGCAGTTTCCCCGCCACCTATTTCCTGCAGTTCGCCGCCGCCGATCTCCTCGGCACAACTCCTCCGGCCAATGCGTCGGTCGTGTTCCGCGTCGATTCCGGCAGCGCAATTGTTTATGGATCAGGCGTGAAGAACAGCACCGGCGACGCAATCCTGCAGATCGCACGACCGGTGAGTGACTAGGGTTGTTCGAATGAAGCCTGCCCGTCTGCGAAGACGGGCAGGCTGTCTCAACTTACTCGCTGATCCCCATCTGCGTCAGCATGAACGATTGATCCGCGGCTGTTTCGCGCAATGCGTCGTAACGGCCCGACGAGCCTCCGTGGCCGGCGCCCATGTTGACTTTGAGCAGGAGCGGATTCGTATCGGTTTTCATCTCGCGAATCTTGGCGACGAACTTCGTTCCTTCCCAATACGGCACCTGGCTGTCGTTGAGCGACACCTTCACGAGCATGGCCGGATACGCCTTGGCGGCCACGTTGTCGTAGGGCGAGTAGGTCTTGATGTAGTCGTATTCTTTCTTGATGTTCGGATTGCCCCATTCCAGATATTCGCTGGTGGTCAGCGGCAGGCTGGCGTCGAGCATTGTGTTGATGACGTCGACGAACGGAACCTGGGCGACGGCGGCTTTGAAGAGCTGCGGATTCATGTTCACGACTGCGCCCATGAGCAATCCGCCGGCGCTGCCGCCCTGGATGACGAGACGATCGCTTGAGGTGTACTTGTCTTTGACGAGATTCTCGGCGGCAGCGACAAAGTCGGTAAAGGTGTTGCGTTTCACCATCATCCGTCCGGCCTCACGCCACGGCTCGCCCAGCTCGCCTCCGCCGCGAATGTGGGCGATGGCGTAGATGACACCGCGATCGAGGAGGGTCAGCCGGTTCGAGCTGAAGGTTGGCCAGGTCGGCGAGCCGTACGAGCCGTATGCGTAGAGCAGCATCGGCCGCTTGCCGTCGCGAACGAGCGGTTTCTTGTAGACGATGGAAACCGGAATCTTCGTTCCATCCGAAGCGGTGGCGTAGATGCGCTCCGAGGCCAGTTGAGACGCGTCGTACTTCGGAACGTCGACGCGTTTTTTCAACGTGCTGGTGTGCTTCTCCATGTCGTAGTCGAAGACGGAGCTCGGCGTCACGAGCGACTGGTAGCGATAGCGCAGCATCGTCGTGTCAAACTCGGGATTCGTGTCGAGAAAGACGGAGTAGACCGGCTCGGGGAAGGCGATCGGCGTCGACTGATCGTTCTTCAGATCGATGATGCGGATCGTCTGCGAGCCGCCCTTCAGTTCCGACACGGCCATGTAGTCTTTGAAGAGATCGAAATCATCCAGCTTGACCTCGGCGCGCGCAGGGATGATCTCTTTCCAGTTCTTCATCTCCGGAGCGGTGTCGGGCGCCGTGACGAGCCGGTAGTTCTTGGCGTGATCGTTCGTGCGGATGTAGAAGCGATCGCCGCGATGATCGATGAAGTAACGATGATCGGTCTTGCGCGGCACGAGCACGCGCAACGCTTCGTTCGGCTTCTTGGCTGGCAGGTAGCGAGCTTCCGACGTCGTCTTGCTTCCTGACTCGACGACGATGAAGGCTTTGTCGCGCGTGCGGAAGGCGCCGATGTCGTACAGCTCATCCGGCTCGTGGAAAACGAGATCGTTCGTCGCCGTGCCGAGGACGTGGCGGTAAAAACTGTCGGAACGCTTGGTGACGTTGTCTTCGGTGACGTAGAAGATCGTCTTGTTGTCGGTGGCCCACATGACCGTGTCGACGCGTTCGATCTTCTCCGGAAGCAACGCTCCGGTTCGCAGGTCCTTGATGTAGAGCGTGTACTGGCGATAGCCGGTGGTGTCGGTGGAGTAGGCGAGGAGGTTACCGTCATCGCTGACTCGATAGCTGCCGAGGGCCAGGAACTTGAGTCCTTTGGCAAGCTCGTTGAGATCGAGCGTGATCTCTTCCGCGGCGTCGAGGTTGCCTTTCTTCCGCGCGAAGATCGGATACTGCTTTCCCTCCTCGGTGCGCGAGTAGTAGTAGTACTCGCCGAGGTGGTAGGGGACGTTGACGTCGGTCTGCTTCACGTGGCTGAGCAACTCGTCGTAGAGCTTCTGCTGCAGCGGTTGCGTGCCGGCGGTCATCGCGGCGGTGTAAGCGTTCTCCGCTTCGAGATGGGCGATGACGTCGGGGTTCGATTTCTCGCGCAGCCAGAAATAGTTGTCGACCAGCGTGTCGCCGTGGATTTTGGTGACGTGCGGCTTCTTCTCCGTCGCCGGCGGTTTGGGCTGAGCGGTCACAATGAGTGGAATCGTAAGCGCCAGGGCAACGAAAATGCTGACGCGGATTGGACGAATTTGCATGCAGATCTCCTGTGGATGGGGAGTATAGGCAAGGGAGGGGAGTGACAGCCTGCCCATCGATGAGACGGGCAGGCTGTTTCTCAGATCGTTACTCGAAGCGCAGCGCGATGAAGCCGGCCATGGCCAGGATGATGGCCATCATCAGCAGAGCGAGCGGCGAGATGGCGGGGATGTTGGTCGATTGAACGACCGTGATCGTCGACGTACTGCTGTTGTTGCCGGGGTTCGAATCGGTGCTCGACGTGGCAACCGTGGCAGTGTTTGCCACAGGTCCCGGCGTCGACGGCATGGTGATGGTCAGGCTGATCGTGGCAGAGCCTGCGCTGTTGATCGTACCGAGGCTGCAGGTCACGGTCGCCGTTCCGCTGCAGCTTCCCTGACTCGGAGTCGCGGAGACGAATGTCGTTCCGGCTGGGAGGATGTCGGTGACGACGACGTTTGCGGCCGCGCCCGGGCCGGCGTTGTTGACGGTGAGTGTGTAGGTAACCGGACTGCTGGTTCCGTACGGACCTGCCTGCGGCGTCTTGGTGATCGACACGTCGGCGTTGGCGATCACGTTCGTGTTGGCCGTGGAGCTGTTGTTGCCGGGCGTCCCGTCAGTGGAGGAAGACGAAACCGTGGCTGTGTTGCTGACGGTCGCCGCGCCGGCCGGACCATTCACGTTGAGCGTGAAGACGGCCGAGCCGACAGCCATCGATCCCTGCGTGCAGGTCACGGTTCCTGTCCCGTTCACGGCCGGTGTGCTGCAGCTCCAGCCGCCGGGAGAAACGAGCGAGGAGAAGGTCGTTCCAGCCGGGATCGTGTCGGACAGCGTGGCGTTGATGGCGGGATTCGGTCCGTTGTTCGTGACAGTGATCGTGTAGCTGATCACCGTGCTGACGTTTGCGCTGGCCGGGCCGGTCTTGACCACGGACATGTCGGCGGGAGAGGCGATGATGTTGATGTTGTTGAACCCGGTGCCCACTCCGGTG
>Ga0307511_10006763_pt1 | contig 11555 bp, 1 predicted proteins | sample 13_EM_MG_FD_200266 | JGI IMG/M metagenome (GOLD analysis project Ga0307511, IMG submission 200266) | Populus trichocarpa ectomycorrhiza microbial communities from riparian zone in the Pacific Northwest, United States - 13_EM | ecosystem: Host-associated > Plants > Roots > Unclassified | place...
AATCTGATTCCCAACTCCCTTCACCTCATCATCCTTTTCCTTTCCATTAAATCCATAGCGGTATCCTGCTCCGCTTTCAGCATAAGACCGTCCGGGCTGTACCATCCCGAATGGATAGTAATCGTTCGCGCTCACCACCTCCGGAATAAAATAATTCACCGTACTATCATCGCTGGACATACCGTACCGCTTATCCGAGATCGTAGCCACCACATTACCCAGGTGATTGGCCAGTTCAAAGAGCTTGTTACCCCGCGTAAATATAAGGCTATCTCCCGACCCCAGCAAGGGTAGGGTATCCCTTATACTGGGAGTTATCATTTCCACATCCGTATTCGTCTTCAGGATGCCCAACCGGCTGCTGCCGTAAATGTGCAATTCCGTCTGCGTCACATGGGTGCCATGTACCGCCGGATCCCCGGCCCTGTATACACTCATCACATTGCCCTGCGCATCCCGCACATACCACGTCGTCTCCGTCTGGCCGGCATGGACAAGGGACTTGCTGATCCGTTTACCCGCAGGATCATAAGTGAACTGGATCGTCGTGTCGCCACTCTTCGTAATACTGGCAATCTTCCCATACACGGTCCAGGCGATATTGCTGATATTCGAGGCGGCATCGGAGACCAGCTCCCCGATCGAATCATAGATATAATTCCCCGACGACTGGCCGTCAATATCCGCCGTGTAATTGCCATTCGGTACCGAATCGGTAATATGATCCAGCTTATTCGTCCCGGCCGTATAGCAATAGTTCAGACTATCCATCCCAATCGGCTGGCCGGCGAAAGTATTATTCCCATCCCTTTTATATTTCCGGATATTCCCGTTCGGATCATAGGCTATGCTCTCCTGGAAATCCGGCACTTTTGTAACCCCACTCCACGAAGTCGAAGTCCTGTTCCAGGCGTCCATATGGATCAGCCGGTTCAACTGATCATACTGATAATTGTATAACAGCGGATTATTCAACTTTCTTACACTCAGCCCCATACTGCTGATATTACCGTTATATAAAGGCCGGTATTCCGCCGCCAGGGTCGTATTCACCCCGTTATCAGGTGGCGCGTCGCCGCTGATAGGCGCATAGTCCCCCTGAAAGTAATTCAATAACAAATTATAGGCGCTGGCCGCTACAACATTGCCGGCACTATCCGGTCGCAGGGTGAAGGCTCCTCCGGTAAAAGGTGCGGGGTTAATAGACTTGAGCCAGCCCTGCAGCGTATAGGCATAGTTGACGCCCTGAACCTGCTGTTGACCCAATATCGTCCGCGCCAGAGGACCGTGGAGATAATAACTGTAGAAGGCATCGTTATCCCAGTTGATGCTGTCCATACTGCTCTGCACATTGGTGATCCGGTTCTCCGCATCATACAGATAGGTATGATAGAAGGCATCGGCATTGCCATGCTGATAAGACACCTGGTTCACCTTTCCGCTGATCAGGTCGAAGTCATAGACCAGCTTCTTGTAACGATTGCCGGTACTGTTCATCGGGTTCCGGACATCCGGCCATAGCGTTGAATTTCCATAATCCTGCACCAGGGTATCCACATTTCCCAGAATATCATAGCTGTAATAGGTGGCTGCGGCGGCATTGGGATTGCCATTGGCCAGGTCCGCCGACTTATTATACAGCGCTGTCCAGGATATCCGGTTGCGCAGATTAGTGGGCGCCAGTTCATCCGACATGAGGGAATAAGCCGTATCATACACCGTCTGGGTGATCTGATCTGCCGTATTGGCAGCATTATTCTCCCATTGCAGCAAGGCCGCTTCCACCCGGCTGATCGTATCCGTGATAGTGGTAGTACTCATCAATTGACCCACCTGGATGATCCGTCCGATAGAATCGTATTGGGTATAGCTATATTGGCTATTGGGGTTCTGCCGGCCATTTTGCGAGAGCACCAGCCTGCCCAGCCGGTCATACCAGAAATTACCCTGCCCCCCATCGGGTGAATGCTGCGATACGACCTGGTTCAGCGTATTATACCGGTAATTCGTCACCAGGGTATGCGTCGGCACCAATACCTGTCCGGATGCACGGGCGGTCTTCACATTCGCCAGCCAGGTGGAATCTGTATTTTTCTTTACACCGGCAGGTGCGACGGTCTTCGCAAGATTGCCGGCCTGGTCGTAATAGTACAGGGTATAATGGTACTCGTTCTCAACATGAGTGACCGTGAAAGTCTCGTATTTGTACGCCTGGAGACACGTATTCTTATATCGGTGCTCAAAATCGCCCGTCAGCGAGTCGATATAACTATTATAGAGTTCCGTTCCCTTACTGACGGCAAAGAAGGTGCTGTCCGAACAGGTCGTGATAGAGTCGATGCCGATAGCCGGGTATAGAGGAGCCGACTTTCCGCAGAGCAGCAGGGGGCCCGATCCTGACCCACCCGAGCCCGTGCCCCCTCCTCCTCCATAACAGCTCACGGCAAAAATGGAGTCCACCTGGTCCGACGTATAGGTGGCATTCCAGGCAGAATCCACATAAGAAGTGAACAGATCCTTCCTGCTGATCTTATAATTGACATAGAGGGTCGGCCGGTTAGCCGGGGAGACGATAGACGTATTGGCCCAGAACTCATAAATGCTAAGGATAAAAATAGTCTCCCTGCTCTGCCGGAATATCATTCCATAGTCCGTCCCTGTAAGACTGGCCTGGTACATATCATTCGCCAGCCCGGTGAAGGGAATCTGGAGATAATTCTGATTGCTGAAGATCTGGGTGCTGTCGGAAGTACCCCGGTTATTGGGAATTGTAATATTAGGAATGGTGACGCTATCCGTACTGGTGACCGCCGGCTGGGTACTCCAGGTGGTAACTCCCGGCGTGGTCGGCGCCAGGGCCCTTCGGAAAATCCCATAGACCGGATTCCACAGATACCGGAAATGAGCCCCTCCCTGCGTAAATATTTCATAAGTACTGTCCTTGGCATAAAGGTTAAGGCTGGCCGAGCTGAAGGTGATGTTCTTCGGTATTTTGCTGAAATCGAAGATGACATTATCCCGGAGCGTATACCAGAGACCGCTGGAAGTCCAGGTACCTGCCGCCAGGGTCGCCGTGGATGTTATCGTAGAGCTGGTGGTGGGCACGCCTTCATCATAATATTGCCGGATATGATTGACCTGCTTCACTCCTACTCCATAATTGTTGACATGGATCGTGTCACCCATGGAGGAAGGGTACAGGGTTGTGAACTGCTGCTGAAGGGTCAGCAGGCTATCACAGGAGAATTTCCCCGAAGAAGAGCCCCCGCCGCCGCCACTCCCGCCGGATCCCTGTGAATTGCAGTTATTTATAAACTGCAGGTATTCCCAGGCCTGCTGGTTAAAGCCCAGCCGGTTGTTCATATAATTCTGGAAGAGGGTATTCTTCTGCAACTGGACAGTGTCACCTGCCGCCACAGTCCCCGGAGTAGCCGTCGGGTAGGCAGCCTGGTACGATTGATAAACCAGCTTCACCTGGGCACAGGGCACGCAGACATCCCCGGAATTACACTGCATGGAAGGAGGCAGGTTAATGGGATGTGACAGATAGGTACAGGTACCGGAGCCACTGTTATTACAGAGGGCCCGTAACTGGTCCAGGTCGGCCTCGCTCATGTTGACCTGCTGCGTCCGCAACAGGTAGGCCGAGAAGGAGGCATCATTCTTCCCTACGATCCGGTAGGTATTATAAAGTTTGTTGATCTGGGTACATTCGCAGGACGAAGGCTTGCTATAGACCGGTTCGCTGCTGTAGATCGGTTGTTTGTCATAAGGCGCCGGAGCAGTGACCACTTCCGCATTACAATGCAGCACATCCGTAATGCCATGGGCCTGGTTATAGGTATTGATAATATCCTGGAAGCTGGTAAATGTATAGGAAGTGCCTGCAGGCGTATAGCTCTTTCCGGCAGGAAGGCTGCTGGCCCCATAAGGATGGGCCGTATCGCAGGCCATCCGGCACAAGGTATCCATCCAGGGTAGGATGATGTTATTGAGAGCGGAAGGAGAATACGCAACGCAGGGAGATAATTGCTGGAGCCATTGTTGGGCAAGGGCATGGACATTCGAGGTATAGAAGCTGTCCAGCCTGGCCTGCTGCTCTGCGGCGACATTGGCGGCTTGTGTGGGACCACCTACTGTGGGGAAGTCTTGCAACAGGGTTCGGTTGACCGTAGTCTTGCTATCGCTGAACTCCGGTTGATGATAGGCTGCGTAGATCTGTTCGGCAGTAGGATCCGGATTTTGGATCCGGTTGTTGGCCGGAGTACAACCGGTGGGTTTATCCAGCAAGTCCTGGTATAGCACATCGTGCTTGACCCCCAGGTACATCTCCCTGAAATTACGCCAGGCCATATCCAGGTCGCCCGGACACATATTAGCTGGATTGAAGTCATTGCCGATAGGAGCGAAGGAAGCCACACAACTAAGATCCGTCATGTTGCAACGGGTCATAAGACAGGCTACAGCCCACATGCTCAGATTGGGGTTGCCGCCCTGGGCAGCCTGGTACTTTGACAATTTCGCTTCCAGGTCGCTCTTTATCTTAGCCGACACACCGGACAATGGATCGATATTTCCCCCTACAATCTGGAAGGGTGCAAGGCTGCTATTACCCGTAGGGTTAAGATATCCGCCATTTACGGCAGTCTGGTAATCATCGATGGCCTCCACCTTTCTGTCCCAGATACCGCTCGGCTTCTGCGCCTGTAAAGCCAGCAGCTTACAGTATTCCGGGTGATAAGGTAACAGCGCATAGGCCCAGGAAGAGCGGAAATTCTGTACGAACTGGGTGGTCGATAAGGAATTAGGATCCACCATAATATCTGACTGGACATTGTATACGCTATCCGGATTCCCATTCGCATCCTTATACTGTACAGCGGCTAACTTATAGACCGGTATATAATTGGTATCAGAAAGAGGAGAATAAAAGATCGAGTAAGGGTCTTTATTGATCGCACGGGTAGTATCGGCATACTGTCCGAATGGAGGCGTCATATCCGCCAGCATGGCGTTGAGAATATCATTATCATCAGAAAGACTGTCCTGGCATAGCACATCGCAGGCAGACAAGGCATCCTGGTAGGCAGTGGTAGCAGCCTGGAGATAGGTGGCTGTATCCGAACCCGATATGCCTGCCTGGGTCTTATAATTCGCCCAGAAGTGAGGCCAGTCCCCTACACTTGCCCGGCAGGCAGTGCAGGTAGGAGCACACTGGGTATTGGTGGCAGCGATGATCGTCTTTTGATTGTTGATGAACTGCTGCAGGGAGCTACAGGTATTATTAGGCAGATAAATGCTGTCCCGGTAATAGTTATACGCATCCTGGCTGACCGTCAGGGTCTTGGTCACCTGGTAGCTACCCTCCGGGAGGGTAATAGTGAAATTGAAGCTGGTGGCGGTAGGGTTACAGTTGGGCGTGATGGACGCCAAAGAGAAATTATGTACTACCGTATCGAAAGGCTTGCCACCCAGCAATTGATTATTGCAATTATCCGTGATCTTGATATCCAGGTCATAGAGGCAGGTATAACAAATATTCTGCTGCTGGCAATTCGCTTCATTGAATATGGAGGGGTTCAGGCTGTACCGGAACTGGTAACTACCAGCGGTAGGCACCAGCAGGCTTTTCTGGCTGGTCATGCTCAGCCCCTGGAAGAATAATGAATTGGAGTCCGCCAGGCTCTCCGTGATCGTAGCGGATGTATTGGAAGACAGGGCCGCTATCCCTGCGGGAGGTAGGCCCGCGAGCGCCGTAGCGATCGTGCGCCCATGCATATCTACATAAGTGACGCTATATTGCCCGTTGGGATCCCGCACCATATTCTTGAAATAATGCGAGCGATCCCCGACCTCCGTTCCGAACAACGCATCCAGTTCATTCTGGTCCGGCGTGCCATAAAAATATTTGGTCTCGTGACCACTGCCCAATTGGTGATCAGGTCCCACTCCCCCTTGCCGGCTGATACGACCTGTATTATCAGGAGTGTATTCAGTCTCTGAAAAGGGGTAATTGCGGGCATCGGGAATGAACTGGTTCATCCCGGCCGTCCTGGCAGGGAAGGCCGGGGAATAATACCGGCTGGCGCCGGAACTATCGCTCATGGCATCTCCATGGATACTGCAATATACACCAGGACTGGGCAGCGTATCATAATTGGACTGGCTGTAGGCTACCCCGTTAATGCTCACGTTAAAACCGGCCGTATATTTAATGATATTGCTGAGCGTAGGAGCAGGCATTACCTGGATGGAAGGTCTTCCCTGGTAATCATAATAGGTCTCCCCGACAATGATGGTATTGGTCGTATTATCCTTGGTCACGGTCTGCCGGTTACGGAGACTTCCATCATAGTACTGCAGTACTACCTTGCGTTTGCCTTCTTCGGCAAAAATGATATTGGACTGCCAGTTCAGCGGTCGCACATGTCCCAGGAAGGTATAGCGGCCCAATACGGAAGGACTGGCATCCGAGCTCCAGATCGCCGGCTCCACTGAATTGGCGCTTTTCAATCTTACCGGCCGCACACGGATGAACAGCGTGCCACTATCATCATAGATCAGCGGGATATTATAGGAAGTAGCGGTGACAGTGACCCGGGTGGCATTATTCTGAAAGACAAGCGCAGGATCCACTGGGCTGTGATAGCGGTTCTTTCGCAGTACGCTGGTATCAATATAGGCCCATTCCAGGTCATACTGGTCAGCTCCCAACACGGCCGACCAGCTTACCGGCAATTCATCAGCCGTCGGATCGACGGACGGGTTGATGGAAATACCCGTAACGGTATTCGTACAGGAAAAGGTAAAATTTGGCCGGGCGACCAGCTGATCTTCGATCACCAGCACCGTCGTCGGATCCCAGGCGGTCACATTCGTACTGACCGATAACACTTTCACCGTTACTCTATGGGCCCCGTTGAAGACAAAGCTGCTGCGGCTATTATAGGCATGCGCCGAATCATAGTTGATGGTAAAGCTGCGGATCACCGAGGCCGTATCACCAGCCGCATTGGCATAGCTGATCTGCAGTTGCGCCGTTAGGGTAAAGGCGCTGCGGAGATACAAGGTGGACGCCTCGTTGATCTTTAGGGTCACCACGTCCTGCACGGTATAGGACGTATCGAGCTGTCCCGTATAGGATGGATTGTAGAAGGTCGAGTCTTCAACGGTCACGGAAGAGTCCACCTTGATCTGGTGCAGACTACCGTCCAGGACCGCCTTGGCTACGACGCCTCCGCCACCCGATTGCTCCCGGACAGGAGACGGGACTTCCCGGGGGGAACCGGCCCTCGCAGGGGCCGCCCCTCCCAAAAGGACTATACCTAAAAATATCCATGGATAAATGGTTCTCCGCAGCTTGTGCATAAATCAGGATTAAAGGTTAGAAGAAGCTAAATAAATATGGTAATCCTTGTAGGATCCCGCCGGCTCGTAGCGGTTCTCCACGTGGTTAAAGAATTTCTTTTCGTCGAAAGCCGCATCGCCAAAACTACCGTTCCGGTACCCGCTGAAAAGTACATCGACCTGCCCCTCCGATTGATAAGGACCCGGGTGGCCCGGCTTATCGATCATCTCCTGTCCCACCAGCGAAGCCGTATGCAGGTCATACGTCACCCTTTGCAGGAAGCCGGTCCGTGCATCCAGCACCATCGTAATGCGCGTATACATCTTTCCGGGAGGGAAGTTCAGGGTCAGCAGCTCCGAGCCTCCCTGCTTCTCCACACCGGCCTCTACACCTTCCATATGCGCCAGGATGCTATCCGTGATTCCCACAGGATCCATCATCCCGGAATGCCGGGAGCCGGACAGGTACATGGCCTTCTCTTCTTTCATTACCTGGATCGTGTACTTGTCCGTCACTACGGTCTCGGTATTGTCAATGGCAAAGCGGCAACGGTTCTTATCCATCTGTACTTTCCCGAAGAGGGAATCCATACGCTGGCCCGGCATCTTCTGGTTGGTATAATAATAGGCCACGCGGAATTCCAGGTAGTTCGCCTGCTGGTAGGCACGTTGCATTTTCACCAAAAGGGATTTTATTGTAGCCTGCCCCTGTTGGGCCGCAGCCTCTTGCGAAGCGCCGCCCATCAGCAGAGCAACCAGCAGTAAAGTCGATAGAATAGTATGTTTCATGGATCTGTTTTTTATTGATTTTGATTCTTCAATAAGGCGCTGCGCGTTTCCTTAATAGTCATGATCCCTCTTTCTGTCTCCTTCTTCACCCGGGTAAGGGTACCTTCATCATCGTACTCATAGAAAGTGGCATAGTTATTCTCGTCCATCTCCGCCATCAGGCGCAGGTTAACAGGATTATAGACGTAAGACTTCATTTCGGCATTGAAGGGATGGATACGGATATCATCGAAGTAAGTCGTAGCCGAATCGGAGGCCTGCAGCAACAAAGTCAATCCGGTCGCATTGGAGGGAATAGTTACCACCGCCTCATACCGCTGCCATCCTTCGATCATGTTGCCGGAGGGGCTCAGCGTAAGGGAGGAACTGCCCGTGCTCTGCACAAAATTCAATTGTATATGATCGCGTGTATAACTCAGGCAACTGCAGGAGCCCTCTTCTTTCACCCAGGCGCTCAGCAGCATTCTTTTCCCTGCAAAAGGATCGAAAGGCGGCAGGATCGTACTGGCTGAGGCGTGGATCCCGTCGAAGTGGGTGACCCCACAGGTATCGGTACTCAGGGTATCGTTGAGCTGTGGCAGGTTCAGATCCGGGGAAGGCAGGATATTCGCCGTCATGGTGATCGTACTGTCTTTCCCGACACGGAGACTGTACAGACCGGTATGGGCCTGGGCCGCGGTAATATGGGATGCATAAGGGGAGAAATCGAAGGGCCTTGCCTCCGGGCAAAGGGTGTCGCAGGCATCGGGCACATAGCCATAATCCTCAAATCCGTCAAAGACCGTCTCCTGGTAACGCCCATTTTGCGTTACGGCAATGGGCAGTGTCAGCCCATATCCATACAGCCCTGAATTATACCGGCCCAGGGGATCTTTATTTTCCAGCTCAAATCCTTTCCGGTTGAATAGCGTAGTCTGGCTGTTCCATACCCAGCGGGTGGTATCATAAGAAGGCGCCCAATGCCCGTTCTGCAACGTCCAGAAAGGAGCAAAGTTTTTAATAACTCCATCTGTCCGGATATTGGTAGACTGCGCCGGATCCGATTGGTTGCGGCGTCCATAATAGACATAATTGGCAATCGGCCGATAATCACCCAGAATTCCATATTGATAGGGGTTTACCAGCGTATCCGTGATACTGCTATAGCAGGACCGGCCATAGACCGTATTGCAGGCAATCGTGGAATTAAACTCCAGCACGGCCCCCATGGTATCGATCAATGGCTGTGGCGCTATATAGGTCACCACGATAGCCGGCCATTTCGTCGAATCGGCATATTTCCGGGAATAAAAAGTCGAGTAGTAATTACTGTACCCCGTGGTCAGGTAAGAGGGTACAATGTCCTTGGCTACCAGTGCAGAATCATAATGATGGGAATGCATCCTTCCCGATCCCTGCGTAAGCACAAATGCATCGGATCCGTAAAGACCGTTGAGATATCCTGCCAGGTAAGTGGCTACATCGATCGTATCGTTGTGAAAAGGAGTAATATTTTTTGCTCCGCCGAACCATTTGGTATAATAGGCCTCATACAGCATGGTATCCAGGGGCTGGTAGGGGAACCATCCTGCCGGGGCCACCAGAGAGGCGCCCAAAGAATCCATCGGGGTCACAGAATTGGCGCTGTCATAAAGTCCGGGAATATGCCCGCGCTGGTCCGCCTGCAGGATCATCTTCGCCGAAAGGATAGTCGCCCAGTAAGGCACCACCCCCAGGCTATCAAATCGCAGAACGGAAACTGCATTCCGGTCAAACCCGTTCACCGGGAGGCTGTTCTCTACCATCAGGTGATCCGTTACGGAGTCTACCTGGAGCAGGCTGTCTACAAAAGGAGGACAGGAGGTTCCAATAGCAGACAACAGGTTGACGGAAGAATTCGGGTAGATCTTCACCGTGACTGTATCCGGCCCAGGCGCCACAATACCCGGATTTTTATAAACAGGCCGGCCTTGTGCATCGCAGGAGCTGCTGGTCATTTGATAAATATTCATCGGCAGGCCGGACAGGTTGCGTATATCCACTACCTCTGCACCGATCCTGGCCTCATAAATGGGGCTGTTCGGGCCGGGGTTCAGTGAATAGAACGGCAAGCCCGCATTATTCATCAGGATGGGACAGGCATCGGTATTTATATTGTACCCGGCATTCTTAGCCTGATTCACCAGGGCGCCTACTGTAATATGGAATATCTTGGGGATGAACAGCAGGTGATTAGCAATCAGGTAATCGAAAAAAGGCTTGAGGCAGGAGCAGCCTTCAGCAGCCGCCAGGGCGCTGTCCTGTTGGGTATATACGCAGTTCGTCAGGATATCCGATCTTCTCTTGTCGGCCACTCTCCAATATTGTTGCAATTCATTGGCTCCGGCGCTCAGCACCCGGGTGCTGGTATCGAATACAAGGTGATAATTTCCCTGTGCATCGGCCACCAGGGGATTGCCCAATGAATTGACAGAGCCGACAGAACTGCCAAGATTCCGGTGCCCGGAGCGGATCACCTTCAACGTTACATCATTCCCTGAAAAAGGGATCCCGTTCTGATCCACCAGGAACAGTCTTTGCGGGCCGCCGTGGACGGCATTCGTATCGATCACCCAGAGCTTATAATCATTCGAGAAAGTAGCCGGCGTATTCTGACAGGCGGCGAAGCCGATGGTCTGTTTGCTGTAGACCAGCAATTCGTCTCCCGCCGTCAGATAGGTGGTATCCGGCTGGGACAATCCCCCTGTGATCTTCCCACCGGAAAGGGTCAGGTGGCTCAACTGTGCATCGATATTCTGATAGGCCCGTCCGACACCGCTATAAGCCCAATGAGCGGGATAGGTGAACTGATAGAGAGAGTCATTGAACTCATTCCGGGTCCTTATCAGCAGGGGGTCCCCCGTCTCGCTGTCATACAGCAGGTTCTCCGATTTGATCTTACTGCCCTTGTCGATATGCACGACACTGTCCAGGATTCCATACCGCTGGATCACCTTTGAGATCGCTACGGAGCGGAATCGGGTCGTCTCCTTCTGATAAAGACCCAACAAGGCAGGAATGATGATGGGCCACGCGCCGGCCAGGAACATATCTTCATTGACATTTATATTCGCTCCGATGGAAGTGGAAGACTGTTCCCGCATATCTGTCATCAGCTCCGCATCTTTACCGATGATAGAGGCCGTATCGATATTGCCTTGCGGGTCGATCGTAGTTACGGTGTTGTTCAGGTGTTTGGACTGGGACGCCGGATCATCCACCTTATAAAAATTTTCCGTGTAGGAAATGGGATGAGCCGAATCCACCTCGGAATAGGTCGCTTCCGTATGCGGCTTGCCATTCATGTCATTCAGCTCCACCTTAAATCCCTGGGAAAGATTCATGTAATTCATGGAATTGATCCGAAGGAAATTATTCAGCAGGGGTTTGTAACGCTTCTT
>Ga0307511_10006764_pt1 | contig 11555 bp, 16 predicted proteins | sample 13_EM_MG_FD_200266 | JGI IMG/M metagenome (GOLD analysis project Ga0307511, IMG submission 200266) | Populus trichocarpa ectomycorrhiza microbial communities from riparian zone in the Pacific Northwest, United States - 13_EM | ecosystem: Host-associated > Plants > Roots > Unclassified | place...
GAAAGATGTGAGGGAGGAGCTCCCGGCAATCAGATGCTCCTAGACGAGGGAGGACTCGAAGCCCGAAACGCTGTGCGACAAATTCGGAAAATGCATCAGGGTGAAGGACTTTATCAAGAAAATGCAAATGCAACAAATGCACACAAATCAGGGACGACACCGCAGGTAGACGCCGACACCCCAACAAGTGCATTGAGAGAGCAAAGGAAATACTCGACTTCACAAAAGAGAAATGGAATCCAATATCGACCCACCTGCCAGAATATCTCACGAACCCCTGTACGTGAGCTGTGTTTCCTGATGGGGGAATGTTTGTCGTTTGTTGCCAGACTGGGGTCTTTCCTTCCAGCATAAATACGGAAGGTGCCTCTCCCTCCCTCCTCCCTCGCGAGACGAGACCGAGTACAGGGGCGAGAGTCCCACCTGGAAGGCCGTGTCGCGGCCAACACTGAGAAGAGAGGAACGAGCGACAGAAGGGACAACGGGTTGTGGTATTAGGGAAAGATGGGAGGTCTCGCTATCGACGGGCGTACAGAATATATAGTGCAGAAGTGAATATGACGTCAGAAAGCGAATGTCACGTAGTAATCGTGCACGCCAGGACTACACCACCCCAAAACAAACCCACCAAATCAAAGAAATAGGCTCGTGTTAGCAATTCTTATCTCGGAATCGTTCAAACTGACCGCGCTGCCAGGTGCACTGGCTGAACCTCCAGCAGTACTAGTGGAGCCGTAAGTAGATGTTTGCCAGGATCCGACTAAATCTTTTGATGCCGAGTGGGTGGGTGGGCGACCCGTCCGCGTCCGCGGCCAACAAAAACGTGGTGATTGATTGCAGGGCTGCTGGTGGCAAAACCCGGGACGGGAACATTCTCCGAGAGTCCGGCACTTGTGCTCGGGGGACCTTCATCATCCCCCTGCACACAATCCTCTGCGATAGATTTTGCACGATGCAAGCATGCGATGACGGGAAAAGAGCCACATGCGTTCCAACATGGTCGCGGTAACGAAGGGTGCTGTAAATTCTACGATCCCATAATACGTTCTCGTGGCAAAGTGGTGAGTCGGTTCCAAGCGGATATCACAGGGAGGTGTTGTTGAGCGAAGTCGGGCTGGCCTCCCCCCACTGGACGTTCATCGCTAAATTCGGGTAAGTGAATCGTCCCTGCTCTACGTTCTAGCTGACCCGTCACTCAGATGAACTCCCGGCACCTTCGCCGGAGGGTGATAACTCGAGCCTGCGTTTGACGCCTGGTAACCTCCCGGACCCTCCCGGCCGGTACTGGTATTTTGGGGAAAACCTCACTCGTTCCGGGTACGAGTTGGACTTCCCGCAGGTCTCCAACGTCGACCGGAACATTCATGTTGTACTTGCGGAGAGGCTTGAACGATCTGCATGTGATACGCCGGGTGTTCCATCGAAGCGCGCCAACTGCCCATCTCTTGCCTTTGACCGCCACTATCAGTCCTACAGATTATGCTCCGCAACGTTCTTGTTGGCCCCTCGAGGTACTCCTCGCCCCTTGTGTGAACTCAAACATTTTGTTCCCCTGAGTAACCGCACCGGGGGGAAGAGGGATCTCGAGGAACCAGCAAGAGTCGCGGAGCGTAATCCGTAGGACGCACACGCTCTCCTGAACTTGGGCTTGGTACCAACCCACCCTGGCCTGGCGAATGCGTTTCACAATAAATTCGAGGCTTCAGCAACTCTGTGAAGGCGTATGTGCCGCCCGGCATGAGATTGTCCTGGGGACAACTGTCTCCACGCGGATCAGATCCAGTGGGTCTGACGACGAATCGCTTCGACGGTTGGCCTTGGTTTGGACCCAGGGTCGGCCGTTCCTGTCGGGACGTTTTCCTCCACTAGTCCTTAGTGGCACCTCTCTTTGGCGACATTTATCAACAGCTTTTCATCCCCCCTCGCGTCGTCTCCTAACCCCCGAGGATCGTTTTTACAGACAGCTAGGGGCAATCGGGACTTCTCCTTCGCTCGACTTCGAGTCCACTCTTCGGTGTGGAGGTTGGACCGTTGTTCGCCCTGCTTGAGAGCGAGTTTTGCGGGGGTCCAAGTGGGTGGAAGGTAGTCGATCATCGGCTACCTCAGTCCCTAGGGTTAAAGACCTGCTGCCACAAAACACAGAACCCGCATCAACCACAGATATCGTTGGGGGCAGAACCACGGAGCGTTATACCAACTTCCCCATGCAGGCACACCTTCTGCGATCGTCGCCGGGCTGCCAAAGGAATCGGTCCTGCCACCCAGGAACCCTTTGCCCATCGAGCCGGAGCCTTCCGAGTGGCACCGCAAAGACACTTGCACAACGGACCAGAATGAACTAATTCGCACTGGGATTGGCGCCGCCCATCACGTTATCGTCCCTGATATCTGGGCCTCATGGCTGCTCGCACTTGACCCCTGTGAACGACAGCCCACCTTTCTTTGGACTACGTTCACCCCTGAAATCAACCCATGTCTCGGAAGAGACACCAAACGATCCCTGCATCCCCTGGGAGTATCCCAGATCCAGGTCGATGTGAGCGGGTTCAACACTTTCCGTGGTATCAGCCATCTGACGACCCGGCGCCGCCCAGCGAAAACACAGAGAGTCCCAGGATGCGCGAAGATACTCCTCGATATAATGAAAGAGTCCTCCGATTGCTTCCCTTTCTTAAAGTCCACTCTTGGCTTCGTGAGCGCGTTGATTAAGCATTACGAGGTAGTCGTAGTCTGTCGTATACGCGTACACAGCTGACACATACGCTTCCAGCACTACAAAGATGTGGAGGAGAAGGTCGAGGATCTTATTCCCAAATTGGAGAGGTTCAAACGAGACATTACTGCGGCGGGGACCGGTGGGGGCCGGGCGGGGGGCCAACAAAGTTCAGAATTCTCCAGGTGCGCTCGCCAATCACCCGCCACACTCGCTCTTGTTGATATCCTTCTCAGCGCATTGGAAGAGATTGAGAAACGATCTCGGGCGTTGCTGGAGAAGAGTACTGCGGCTCGGTTCATGGATAAGGGGGAGGATTCCGCGGAGGTAGCGAGACTCATCGAACGACTCCAAGAGGCCATTACTCATTACCAAGTGAGTGATAATTGTTTAGTTCCGTCGAGCGCGGCTCACTTTGGAGGGTAGATATCGCAACAGCAAACAATCTGCGACCAAATCGCTAACCTCACTGTAAGGACTTTCCGGTTCCCTTTATCGTTTACGCTGACGAACGACCCTCCCCTCCAGTCTTCTTTTGACACCTTCTTAAAACTTCACGAGGTGATGGGATTTGACAGGGCCGTCGAACTGTTCGCTGATGCTTGAATAGAAGTCACCGGTGGTGAAGGGCAAGCTGCATTCAGTTATGGCACGGCTGGATCGGCTGTACTCAGGGGATGGCGACGATGCGCTCCGCGACAAGAGTGAGGAGGAGCGTCGGGCAAAGCTGTTCAGGTGGGGTTGTCGGAATCGATTCCAACTCGCTTACGTGCTGACTTCCTACTAGCACTCTCAGGCTGATCAGGGATGAAGGGAACGCGCTCTACAATCGGATAAACGTCCAGGACTACAAGGAATGTCCAGGCGACATTCTGGCTGTTTCCGGAATGGCGGAAGACATCAGGGATGCTCTCCTCGAGTACCAAGTAGGTGGCGACAACCTTAGGCGGCCGTTGTCTAACCATAGTCGGATTCACAGACGACCCAGCAATGGGCAATATACGACCAGGGGTGCGGGTTGATTGTGAGTTGCGGAACCAGTGCTCTGGGAACATACCTGATGGCGATTTTTTCCTCTAGATCACAGGTCAGATTCGTCCTCGTTATATTTGATACCAACTCACCCGTACGTTTTCCAGCCGATCTGTCGGTGCTGAACAGCTGCCGTCGTGCTCCCGGGGCTGGGTACAAACACGGGGATCGCAAGAGCTGCCTCCGGGGCACGCGGGAGACCGTCCTGGATGAGATCGAATTGTGGATCAAAGATTTCAACAAGTCTCCCATCTTCTGGTTGAACGGGTTGGCCGGCACCGGCAAGTCCACAATTTCCCAGACAGTCAGCGAGCGGGCCTTCGCTGACGGGCTGCTGGGAGGATCTTTCTTCTGCTCGCGCAATTTCGGAGACCGCAGCGACCTCCGCCTCATCTTCCCTACCCTCGCCTTCCAGCTTGCACACAAATATCCGGCATTTCGATCCGTTCTAGTGCCCCTCCTTCAGTCAAACCCGGATGTTGTCCACGAATCACTCTACAGTCAGATGGGGAAGTTGATAGTCGAGCCACTCAGATCAGCAGGCGTTTCGACGGTCCTAGTGATCGACGCGCTCGACGAGTGCAAAGACGAAGAACCATCGTCTGCGATCCTCTCAGTCTTGGGACGGTTCGTCGGACAGATACCCAGAGTCAAGTTTTTTATTACTGGGAGACCTGAGCCCCGGATCAAGACCGGATTTCGTCTCCCTCTCCTCGCAGACTCGACCGACGTCTTCGTTTTACACGATGTCCACCCCGTTCTGATCAACGACGACATTCGGTTGTTCCTAAAGCATGAACTCTCCGAACTCGCGCGACGGCGTCGGCTCGACAGGTGGCCAAGCAACGAACACGTAGATCTACTGTGCCGCAGAGCGGCCGGACTCTTTGTGTACGCAGTCGCGACCGTCAAATTTTTGGATGCCAAGACCCAGCTCCCAAAACGACGACTGGAAGTGATCGCACGCCTTCCGGAGTCAACAACTCACGAGGGCAAGACGCGTTTCGACACCGACACGACTCTCGACTCCCTGTATACATCAATCCTCGAGACGGCATTTGGGGAAGACCCTGAGATATATTCCAAGGTCAGGTCTACCATCGGCGCTGTCGTCCTGCTTGCCAACCCCCTTCCACCATCTGGGATCGCCCAGCTTATCGGTCTGGACCCCGAGGAGGTTATACTGTTCCTCACGTTGGTCCACTCGCTGCTCGCCATCGACGAAGATTCTAGCCAACCCGTAAAGCCATTCCACAAATCGTTTCCCGACTTCATCACCGATCCCTCGCGCTGCGCCGATGCGAGGTTTTACATCTCCCCCGGAAACGTACACTTCGAACTCATCGCGAACTGCTTGAGAGTGATGAACGAAGACTTGAAACAGGACCACCTGTCCCTCCCCGATTACGCCTCAAACTCGGAGGTCGAGGATTTACAGACCATAATCGAGGACCGCGTGAGCGTCGCACTGCGATACGCCTGCCAATCCTGGCACCACCACCTCACTAAGACCGGGGGAGATGTGACCGATATCCTTTCCGGTCTAGGCATTTTCCTGAAGGAGAAATTTCTAGCGTGGTTGGAGGTCGTCAGCGTCCTCGGAGCCGCAAAGGGAGCGATCGTTGCGTTAGAACGGCTCATCCCCTGGATACAGGAGGTTCGTTCTCGCCTCTCCCCAACATTGCTTGATGCTAACATGTGCAATTGGTCAGGTTGCCGGGGACAAGAAGCTTCTCGATACTGCCCGAGATTGTTTCCATTTCGTGACCATGTTCTTTGAACCCATCAATCTCTCGGCTGCCCACATCTATCACTCCGCGCTAGAGTTATGCCCACTCTCGTCAATCGTTCGAAGGTTGTACTATCACCAACGGCGCATCGCCTCTTCGAGAGTGGTGGCTGGAACCCCCGATTCATGGGACGAGAGAGTCAGCATTTCCAATGCCTTTGATCGCGGATCCTTCACGTGGTCACCGTGCGGCCAGTTCGTTGCCGTCCTTGTGGGAAAGACTGTGGAGATCCGGGACGCACTCTCCTCCCAACTTGTCTCCACATTCAGCACCAAGCCTGATATTCATCGTGATTGTGGGCTCGCCTATTCACCGGACGGACGTTCCCTCGCCTGCCTCTCCGACACTCTCATAATCTGGGACATCCAGACGGGCGGAGTAGCCAAAGAAATTCAATGCAATGCGTCCGGTAACAGCTCGGTAGTGTGGTCGTTGGATGGAGGGATGATCGGCATGACCCAGGACTCGACCGTGCATGTGTGTTGCGTTACCTCTGGTATGATACGGTCCCCCGGCACACTCCAGTCGAGTGACAAGCTGCGCATTTGGGCCCACGACAGGTCCTTCCGGGTTATGACGACGTGGCAAGCAGGCGAGGTTTTCACCATAGAAATTTTCGAGGTCGGATCCGAGCTCACTAAAACTGAATCGTTCCACATCAAGCCATGGGGAGAGTCTCCTCGGATCGAGTCCTTCTCTCCCGCGACATATCGAATTTCTATTTGGGATTCCAATCTGCTATGCATCCTGGACGTTCGGAGTTCGGAGTGCTTGCTGGAGGAAACAGGCTACTTCAAGTCCCACTGCTTCTCTACCGACGGGAGCCTGTTTGCATCCTCCATGCCACCGAGCGGTGTCCACATCTGGAAATGGAATTCCGGTCGTTATATGTCGTGGAGGGAATCTACATCTCAGGACTGGAATTCCTTCGAACACTCCCCCCTTCAATTCTCGCCAACCTCATCCTCGATCTTGGGTCGTTTCCAGCGCATTCTCCGAGTATACCGTTTAGACAGTCCTAGCGTCATCTCTCACCCCAGCGGTTCCGCGCCACTCGCCATCCTTTCTCCCTCTGGTGCTTACATTGCAACTGCCCGCAAGCGGGGACGCACCGTCACGATCACCAGCCTCCTTTCACAAACCACTCCCCAGGTCATCGACACGGATATGGAGATAAGCACACTGTTCCTCACCGGTAACGTTCTCCTGGTGCTCGGTCCTAGAGTGCGCCGTTCTACAGCGTTTGCAGCCTGGCAGCTCACGGGCCAAGGGCTGGTGGATGGCGTTTTTGGAAGCAGAAGGGCAGGCCGCGGCGACAGGATCTGGGCTGTATCGGTGCCGTACCAGAGATTCGCGGTCGATGACCAAGTTTTGGTCATCAAGGTCGACGAAAATATCGTTCACGCCTACCACGCAGGGACCGGGAAGGTACTCGAGCCCAAAACTCCCCCGCACGCCCCCACCTGCTGGTATACCGACTGGAACATGTACGCCGGCGAGCACTATCTCCGTTGTCATAGCCCAGACGAGCAGGGTACTCACTCTGAAGGCGTTTGGCCGCTTTTGCAAACCACCTTACGGGAGGGCTGGGTGAAGGATCGCGAAGGGAAGCACCGGCTGTGGATCCCCATCGAGTGGAGGGCATCAGAATACCGTCTGGGACGGTTCCCTAATATTACGGCCCTGTGGTTCACCCACCACGGTAGAACTGTCATCGTTGTGCTCTAGTTGGATTCCCTCCTCCGGATTTGATTCATTGTCTCAGGGTTGTATCATACGACAGTTTCGTGGGACCTTTGTTGACTCTCTTAAATCCCCTCAAAGGCTTGCCTGTCAGGCACTTGAGTACATGTTATACCTTTTTTGGTTTACTCTGTTAATGCTCTTTTATCTTCTCCTTTTCTTTCCTTGCTTGCTCTGCTAGTCTGCGACGTCGTCGTGTAGCCCAGATGATGTATGTACCAATACCTGAGCGTGTGTTTGTGCGTGTCACAACTTGTTGCCAGATCGGGTAGTCGCGATCGTCATCGGTTCCGTCCTCCGCGCTTTTTCGTCTCAACAAAAACATCAAAGGCAACCTCTCCCCTCCCTCCTCCCCCCGTCGCGAGACGCGTAAAAGGGCGAGGGTTACACGCAAAACAAACCCGACAAACCAAAGAAATGCGCTCGTGCTAATAATTTTTATCTCGAAATCGTTCGAACGAACCGCGCGCAAGCACGTGCGCCAACTATCCTTCCAGCGGTGGCCACCCGCTCCGAGCACCTGTTCTCCCCTCTCCAACATATCCTCATCCTTTACTCTCGGGATACTTTCCATACCCTCCACCCCACTACCACCCTACACATCCCCGGCGACCGAACGAAATACCCTAACAAATCCTCTACCCGGATATGGTAGAGAAGGCCCAGGATGTCACATCCGAGCATTCCAATTCAGGAACCTCTTCCGTTCCTACACACCCATCCACGTCTGCGTCAGCGGGGCTTGGGAAAACGGACAGTGAACCTTCGAGCTCCGGTCCCCCATCTAGGAAAGAGGTATTCGACGCCACGGTAGCCGGTGTCCAGGACCATGTGTTACTTCCACACTTACGATCGGACCCATCCGCGTCGAAGGCCTACCGACGGGCCGCGCATACTCTGGAAGAGTTCAGACGACAGGAAGGAGAAGGGAGGGAGGCGAGGCTGAAGGACATTTGGCAGAGACTGACGGAGACCAGGAATGGCAAGGGGAAGGCACAAACTACGTCAGTCGGACCCGTTAGTCCGGCCACATCCGTTGGTATTGGGGTGAAGAACACTATCTTCACCAGGGAGAAGGCAGAGATGTTACAAGACATCTATGATAACGAGCTGGAGGATAGATGCGGGAAAGGTCGTGGTTCGACGCTCACGCGCGGCTCTAGACCGCTGATCCCGTGGAAAGATTTTTATCGGTATGCGGAGGTCAAGGAGGCTGGTGAGTTGAGCGTGATCTCCTCATTTCGGTGGTTTTGGTTATCTGATCGAAATCTCATTCCAGAGCTGTGGCACGTATTCCACGATGAGCTCGATTTAGATGGGAACGGCCATTTGGACGCGGATGAACTTGGGTCGGCCCTGAAGAAGGCTGGTCGGTCTAACATCTCCGTCTCCTCCGTTTTTCACCTTCTTGACTTACCGGTTCGTTCCTGCAGGGATCCCGCTATCTCCGGGCACTCTCTCTGAATTCATGACCACTTTGACCTCATCGCCGCATTCACATGCCGTCAACTTCCGCGAGTTTCGAGATTTCCTACTCTTGCTGCCCCGGAAGGCCTCGACCGCTGAAATATACCAGTATTACGAGATGAGGAGATACCTCGGTGACGACGGAAGGGGCTCCGCGAGAGTGACGATGGAAGGTTTGTGATTCGACTCCACGCTTCCCTGACAATATCTAACGCTTTTTGAACGAAGGTGACGTCAGTCTGAGTGCCGAGGATAAACCTCCACCAATTGTGGTATCCCCACCCCCGGTCCCATCGATAGTGGCTACCCAGGTCCCCCCACAGCCGTTGCCCGTCGACCACTCGTACGCCCAGCAAACCGAGGGAGAGGAGCAGGAGGAGATCGAAGTGCACGAAGAGGACCACCACAGTTGGCTCGGTGGTTCTACGGCCGTGAAATACCTGCTGGCTGGTGGTGTGGCTGGAGCAGGTAAGCACGTTCAACCTTTCTGACCTTTACTCCCTGATCCACTTGGCACCAGTTTCGCGGACGTTCACCGCACCGTTCGACCGGCTGAAGATATTCCTAATTACACGACAACCCGAACCAGCTGTCACCGTCGTGTCAAGATCATTCGGTATGAAGGCGATATCCAGTGCGGTAACGAAGATATACGTCGAGAACGGGGTGCTCGGCTTTTGGATCGGAAATGGACTGTCGGTCGCAAAGATCCTTCCTGAGTCTGCCATCAAGTTCCTATCATACGAGTCCTCTGTAAGATGTTCCCTCCTTGAACCCGAACTGCTGACGCTAAGTGTGACGATAGAAACGGATGTTCGCAGAGTACTGGGACCACGTCGAGGACGTTCGTGAGATCAGCGGGTTCAGCAGGTTCATGTCGGGTGGTATCGGTGGTATCACAAGTCAACTCAGTATGAAAACCGTCTGTTGATACGACATCCGCGATGCTAATTTTGGGTCAGGCATATACCCGGTCGAAACCGTGAAAACCCAGATGATGAGCAGTATCGGAGGGCAACGGCGGACATTACTGGACGCGGTGAAGCACGTATATGGGCTCGGGGGTATGCGTGCATACTATCGGGGTCTTGCTGTAAGTTGCTGAAACGGTTCCCAACGGTAGTTGCGGGCTGATCGTCTTGGATAGATCGGGTTACTTGGCGTGTTCCCGTACTCTGCAATCGACATGAGCACCTTCGAGGCGCTGAAGCTGGCCTACTCACGATCGACGGGGCTGGAGGAACCCGGTGTTCTGGCCCTCCTCGCCTTCGGGAGCGTTTCTGGGAGCGTTGGCGCGACGAGCGTGTACCCATTGAACCTGGTCCGAACGAGACTGCAGGCTTCTGGATCCCCAGCCCACCCACAACGATATACGGGCATGTGGGACGTAGTCTCACAGACGTACAAGCAGATGGGCGTTCGCGGGTTCTACGTCGGGCTGGGGCCGACGCTGGCGAAGGTTATTCCGGCGGTTTCGATATCTTACCTGGTCTACGAACAAAGTAAACGAAAGTGCGTGTGTTTTGTGCCGACCTTGTTTCCCTGTGACTAACAGCGCTCCTACAGATTAGGTGTTTGATTTTACTTTTAGCGTGCCCCCATGATTGCTTTGCTTTTGCTTTGCACATTCACCTCACATTCCGTTCATCCTCTATTATATCACAGTGTAATATCCTAAGACAGTCGCTTCCGTTAGACTTTTGCATTTTAACCTACACACACACAACATGGGACCGAATCGAATGGTGATCGAAGAATGTTAGAGATAGAGGCCATCGTCGCCACTTTCTGTTGTCGAAGATGGATTCGGTTCTGGATTGATGACGATTGGAGCGGGTTGGGTCGACCGGCTGGGGTTAAGGTCGTAGTGGGAGGGTGAGATGACTCCTTTTTGCACCAAGGCGTGTTTGAGAATCGAAATGCGTTCTTCTTGTGAATTACTGGAACAGTTAATCGAATCAGCAACTTCGAGGGGACAACCCATGAACTAGATGGAACTATCTCGTACATGACGTCCTTGTTCTCTTGAATCGCGCCCATGAAGTCTGGGTCTGGGGCAGACCCGGATGTAGTGTCAACGAGATACTGGAGCTGGTCTTGAGTGGATTTGAGGTGTTCAAGAGAGTGCTGGAGGCGAGTGATTTCTTGAACGATCAGTTTTATGGACGGTTTCCCCTACGCTCCTCAGCGTGTGAGCAGCTGCGTTACCTTGGGAGATCGTCCCGACGTCGAGATCCATGACTTGATCCCATGTGAAGGGCTGAGGGTACTTAAACTTTACTTCCACCGCCATTTCTCGTTTGCGAAGTGTTTGGGTGGGAAGTGGGAAGTAAGGAAGTGGATGTTTGGCAAGAGCCTTGGAACCAAACAAACTCACGGTAGCCTTTCTGGGACCGATCGACTCACCCGTCTGTCGTTCGACTTTACCATGTCGTCTATCCTCCAAAACTTGCTCTTCGACATCCTGAGGAACTCGATGGTCTCGGATTCCTCAGCGGATCAGTGACCAGTGGCCAAGGGAATCTAGTACCGGGTACGCAATTTCAACTTTAACCGCTGCCACACCCCCCCCCCCCAACTGACGAAACTGCACGTAGAGCCTTTTACTCCCTCCCGGAAGGCCCCAGCCGCCCGTATTCCCAATCGTCTGGGCCACGTCGTATATGGAGACTGGTTACGCTTCCTGCCTGGCCACCAGCCACCACGACAGAGTCGTTCTGCCTACCACAAGGTGGAGGAGGTTCGAGAATATCCTAGTTTTGTGCTCTAACAGAACTTGTCTGGGCCTCTCCGCAGGGAAATCATCCGAA
>Ga0307511_10006765_pt1 | contig 11553 bp, 11 predicted proteins | sample 13_EM_MG_FD_200266 | JGI IMG/M metagenome (GOLD analysis project Ga0307511, IMG submission 200266) | Populus trichocarpa ectomycorrhiza microbial communities from riparian zone in the Pacific Northwest, United States - 13_EM | ecosystem: Host-associated > Plants > Roots > Unclassified | place...
AAATTCCTGTACCATACTTCAGTGGAGAAGGCTTTGTTTTGTATCATGCGAGGTGCACTGGATTGGGGGAGTTTCGGGGTCAGAAAAGAAGTGACTGGATCTGGGTTGGAAGACACGCCCCGTCGGACCGGCTACAGCAAGGGTCATTGAATGGACAGCGTGTGGCAAAATTGAATGCGCTGTTTAAGCTGAAAAGCAGGGATGGGATAGTCTATCGACTGGCGCATGTAACTTTGCTCCAATGTATAGGAGGGACGGTACTGCAAGGCGTGGAAGCCATGCTGCGTGTCGGATTTCCGGCAACTACAGAGGTGATCTGAGATTGGCTACAAGAGTCTTTTTGACACGGGAGCATAAGGGAACGAATTCTGATATACTAAGTCTATTTGATTTGGAGATTCGAGTATATCGTTCTCTCCAAATTCCTGTACCATACTTCAGTGGAGAAGGCTTTGTTTTGTATCATGCGAGGTGCACTGGATTGGGGGAGTTTCGGGGTCAGAAAAGAAGTGACTGGATCTGGGTTGGAAGACACGCCCCGTCGGAACGGCTACAGCAAGGGTCATTGAATGGACAGCGTGTGGCAAAATTAAATGCGCTGTTTAAGCTGAAAAGCAGGGATGGGATAGTCTATCGACTGGCGCATGTAACTTTGCTCCAATGTATAGGAGGGATGGTACTGCAAGGCGTGGAAGGCATGCTGCGTGTCGGATTTCCGGCAACTACAGAGGGTATGGTAGTCTCAATTGCAAAAATCGAGGGAATGGCCCATTTGATACTATTGGAACTCGGAGAAAGCTGGTTAGTTAATAATAGGATAGATCTAGAAACATGGAATACGATTTATGATTAGATAAATAAATTGTGTTCATTGCAGACATTTGGTACTACTACTTGCCAGGGATCCGACGCCTGACGTCTTCAAAGGCTTGCGTTTAGTGCCAAGCACATACCTTTAACACATAATAGCAATATCTACGATAGGGTGTTACCCAGGTGGAGACCTTCGTGAACAGTTGTATGGCTCGGATGACGAGCTATCAGGGAAAAGAGTGGTCAAATTCAGAAGGGTAATAGCAGACTGCGTAGCTGCCAGGACGGCCGAAAATGAGGCGCGGCAGATATTGCATAAGCCGCTAGAAATGCAATTAGGGAAGAGCTGGCAGGAGGGGATAAATACGGTCCACCAAAAATGCCGAATTGAGGAAAAAGGACGCAGGGCGTCGGAAACCGGACAGCAAATGTGAGAGACTTATTGCTAGGGGCTACATGTGTAGATATTCACGCAATATAGTATAATGTGAGGGATAGAAAGATAAAGAGGGAAACGAGGGTAATAGGAGAGGTAAATTGGTAGTAAGCCAGACAGGTAAGGAGGGAAACAGGGAGAATATGAGGTTGAAAAAAACCGTGGAAATAACAAGGGCATAGATGGTGTTAGGTGAGAACGTCAGGGCGCACCGGGTGCAGGTTGCGGATTGGAGTTGCAGCAGGGGGCACCATGCGAAGGGCTGCGCCTGGGCGCCTATTTTTTTTTGCTGATGTAATGGCCACCCTGCAATAGCGATTCTAGATTTATCGACAACTGGTAGAGATCTCATTAATGCACAATTCGTGCACCTATATGTCATTACAACCTACATTATCGACAAGGACATACTTAATACTCTGATCAAGGGATTGAATGGTGTTATAGAAAGGGCATATAATGTTCAAAAGGAATGTAAAGGATATACGGTAATAAGAATGCTCTATGTAGTATATCTTGCAAGGTGGGATATGAGGCTGGGCAAGCTAGCGCTTACAGTACTGAATGGCTTAATCCCTCCAGGACTAAAGTATATTACTATCCAACCTGAAGGGATACTATACTTTACCTCATAAGGAATGCAGGAAAGCAGAGCTTGCCATTAGGCAAGTCAGTTCTGCTGGGTTCTCCATATAAGAAAAAATAACGTACTATATTCTATCACTCTTCGAATTCATGGTCTCAGCTATAAGTCTCGGAGAAAGCCGGGAATTCAACCCCTTCATTGAATTCTCCCAGTTATTGCCAGCAATGACACCCAACGAGCTGGCAACCCTCATTACTATCAACGACCATATCTGCCCTAAAGCCAGCTCTACATGGGTACTAAAATGGCGACCCTTACCATCCAAATTTTATGTAGAGGTCACTAGATAGCCTACTAAGAAAGAAGCCTGCAGCCGGATTTATCATGCAGAACATGATACCAATGTGGTAGTTTTATTCATGCAAGCCAAACAAGCTGATCCCATAAAACCATGGTATATTCTGGATGCTAGGGATTGGAATAATGCACTTGAACTCAACCATATACCCCTTTCAAGGATGGAGGAAATCATGAACCTAGTTGCTGCTTGGAAATATTGGAGAAAGATTGATCTTGCAGATGGGTACTACAACATCAGAATTGAAGAAGACTCAAAACAACAATCCATCTTTCTCACACATATGGGATATTATGAAAGTCGCATCATGCAACAAGGCTAGCGCAATGCTCCTGCTACTATGGTACAAGCCATGTACGTCATCTTTGAGAACATGGTCTTCACTAAACTTGTAGTTTACATTGGGGATATTATTATCTTTTCAGATACCCCCGACAAACATTTAGCTACCTTACGAAAGGTTCTACAACCGCTCCTAGGCGAGAAGTTTTGGTTGCATGCAAGCAAGTGTCAGTTCTCTACCAAGAGTCTAAATATCTTAGGAGATATATTAACTTTAGATGGGTTACACATGGACCCGAAGAAACCGAACAAAGTATTAGAGTTCAAGGTTCTCAGCAACCAAAGGGAATTATGAGGTATACTCAACATTATCATATTCATAAGCAAGTTCGGTCTAGAAATTGCATCCTAGTCAACCACCTTGTTAGAACTGCACTGCTAAAATGCACCCTGGTAATGTGCCCACACCTATACCATGGCAGTCGAGAAAATCAAGGAACTTGTAAATTCTCTACAGATTCTTAAACCCTGGAATCACTTTTCGGAAGAAACAAAATACCTGGCATATAATGCTAGTGTTATTGGACTAGGATCATGAATAGGACAAGGAGAACTAGGAACAATTCTACCCTATCGATTTTACTGTTGAAAATTCAGCTTCGAACACCTGAAGTACCCCACCTACCAAAGTGAGTTACGTGCTATTGTTGACTCCCTGAAGTTTTTTGTAGCTCACCTCAGAGACCACAAGTTCACAGTTCTCAGGGCTCACCAACCACTACTCTCAGTCTTCCGGCCATCACAAACATCTCAGAAGCTAGCCTGCTGGTAAGATTACATGCCAGATTTCGAATTAGTCATCGAACATACTGCTAGAAAAGAAAACCTGTTGTAGATGCTCTAGCAATGGAGCATAAAAAGTCCCTCGATCCCACCATAGAACAAGCCTTCATTCCTCAGAGAATCGTTCTTAAAGAATACAACACTGAACCTCAGAACACTTCTATTACCACCAACAACCTATCTCTCTCCCCCGTTCCAGAAGATTTCACAATGGTTTTCCATGGCTGTATCAACTTCAACAATACCAACGGCGACTACAACAAGTATGCGGCCTGTGAGGAATGCCTCGGTCACCAACCCTCTTGTCACTATCTCGATAACGAGAACGACGGAGAATACGAAGACTACAATGATATGAAAGGGGAAGACATACAATCAAATGAGGATACTCTATCCACCATCCGTGAAGAAATCGTGCATGGGTTGGAGTTCGATCATCACCACCAGGTTGTTGAACAAGAGGAATCAAATGGTTATCATCATATTAGTTCTCCTGCTAATGATAACTCTTCCATCACCAATGAAGATAATATTCCCGCCATCATTATGGATATCGATAATTTCTCCTGGGAATACTACAAGCAGCATCGGAAGTAATATAGTTCGGACTCTCATGACTACTACTGTTACTCCCATGATAGCTCATACCAGAATGAGAACCGCTACTTTCCAACCATCGCATGCCCAGTTTGCTTGACTTATAGACATGGATGTTTAGACTGTACTCTAGCGAAGGCAGTTTCTTAAAATGAGAAGGAATTCCAGTCGAGTCAGCAAGACTCATTGAATTTTAAAGCTACCATTATACCTCCTAACAATACCGTCTACTACGAGTCTCAGGATATAGACATTCAGGAACTTAATATTAATGAAGCTCTGAACAGCACTCACATATGGACTGCAGAAGAATGGGCAATTAGGAACACTCCAATTGCTCGCTATGACCCATGGTATCAACAACCCGAACGAAACAACCCAAGGGACTATAATATCTACATCGTTCCAGAAGAGGAAAGAACCTCGTTCCTCTCTGCTGCTACCAATACCAGATCACAACGAAATGCAGCTTCTGCAGAAGCTAGCTGTAAAGTAACACCGACATCAACTTCCAAGGACTGAGCGATTACGAGAACTCAACAAACATGACCACCCCGATGTCGGCTTTTGCCTTATTTTACTTAGCGCGCTATCACGAGCAGTTTGATGTAATTTATTTATCTCCATTTGCTAAACTACAAAATCCCCCCGAGAGGAAAGTTTCTGAACTTTTCCGCTCAAAAGTGGGCGATTTTCCGCTAGCGAACCTACATGGCAACCGCCCTAATTTACATTAGTCCGGTCCACACACACCAATTCCTTGCGCTTCTAACAGTTTCTACGGCCCAGCCGCATAACTGCCACAATAGTTTCAACAAGCCTCTGCCTACTAGATAGCAACTGTTGCTACGCAACCCAGAACCTTGCACTTATCCCTGTTCTAATTTACCAATCACCAGCTCTCACGCTCTTAGAATAATTTTTATTCTGAGATTGAGTCTTGTTGTTGAAATTCAACATGGCACCGCACGCCAGGGGTGTTCTCTTTGGACCAGTCAAAGACTGGGGCCAGGGTAGTACCAAACTGCTACTCGAATCGGATGGAGAAGGAGATCTCAAGGTGACACGTGAGCTCACTTTGGAGAATGTTACGAATCGGTTGGCGATACCCAAGTTCCAAGAGCTTGGAGGAGAGGTCGCTCTTGCGACAGCAGTGTCTACCTCCACTAGACAATGCAAAGAATTTGTTGGTGAAGGCTCGTTCGAGCTAGCGGTCACCAGTATCGAAGGGAAGGGAAGGGGAGACGAGGAAATCTTCGAGGTTGTGGACGACACCACAGCAGAAAGAGCCATCGAACTGCTAGATAGAGGTTTAGTGATCCAGGACGAAGCAGCAAATGGATCAATAGAGGGTCTAGATGTTCAACACCAGACGATGGAAACGTTGGACGAGGTTTAAGAGTCTATCGTGATCAGACCACTAATGCCCTCAGGAGAACCGGTCGAAGATATGGGATATCAACTAAATCTGTCGACCCCTAAGAGGGTGATCAGGAAGGAGACGGGTAGTCCAGCTGTCCAGTTAGCAAGGATCGAGGAAGCCTTGGAAAAGGATGAGGATATGGAGTCGGATAATGAAGTAATGAGAAAAAAGTTAGTGAAGAAGGGTAAGGGGAAATTGACCAGGGGAGAGGTCACCCTAAACATATTGGAGAAGAAGATGGATATTTTTGAGGAAGCCACTGAGCCTCAAAAATTCGAGGAGGTAAGGTCCAATTTATTTGCGACCCACCCACCCAGTTGGAATTTGGAGGACAGTCAGAGGGGTTGGAGTCAGGAAACGACACAACAGTCTATTAAGACTGCAGCGAAGGTCGTTATACCAGACTCCGATAACGATATGGACTCGGATGATGAGTCTATCCCAGATGACTCCCTCACGAGGGACCAACTACTCAATAGGTACTGGAAAAAGCCACTCCTGGCCAACTTCACCGGTACTAAGGGTAATGGACCGATAGTGGCAGTGGATGTGGTACCCGCAGTACCCGTTGTCAAGATGGAAGTGGACCGAGGGGAAGGGAAGTCACCTGAAGGATTGAACGTCAGCAAGCACGCGGTCAAAAAGCTGTTGTATGAGGAGGTGAAGAAGGTCGCGAAAGAGATGAGGACAGGCAATGCGGGATGTGAAGAGGACAAGGAGGAAAACGAGGAAATGAAGGGAGAAGAAGCCGAGGAGAAGGAAATCTCATGGTATCGACCCTGCGACAACAGGACCTTGACAGATTTAATTATCTGTATCATGTTAAGCGGAAGGGTGATGACGGCAATCAGCCAATTGGAGAAAGGGAAGAAGTGGTGGAAGTCGGCACACGATTACAGGACAGGTAAGGGTCAAGTGTTGGCAGCGGGGTGGATGATTGAAGCGGAGCTATATGCCGGAGGAATGGGAGAGGGAAAAGGATGGAAAAAGCTGAAAGAGGATATCAGAGCTGGAAGGAGCGAAGTAGATGCCATCGACATGGCAGAGGCGGCGATTACCTTCCACGAGACGGCCAAAGTCAACAGCGGGGACTTGTCTAGAATTGAGTCCCAACTCGAGAAACTAACCAAGCAGGTCGCTATGCTTGCATGTCTCAACGGAGTGGAGTCAACGGAAGACCAGGCTCAGGCCAAGAGACAGCCGTCGCAGAAGAAGGCGGAGGCAGAGAAGAATGCGGAGGAGGCCCAACAAATCAAGAAAATTGAACTTGATAAGAAGGCGCAGGCGGAGAAGATGAAGAAGGATCGAGAGGAGGATAAGAACGCAAAGGAGCTGGAAGCTCAGACGGACGCCCTATGGAAGAGTAGGCTGGCCGTCTGGGAGAGTGTCAACACCACGGTCAAAGAGTTGACGACAAAGGTGAAGCAGGCTGTAACACCTGCGGAGATCGTACAAGTTGGGGAAAAATTGAAAGAGGCGATGACGATGAGAGAAAAGCTGGTAGTGGAAGGGAAAGTCGTCGCCGAAAGCAAGGTAGGGGAAAAGAGGGTAGTAGTGGGAAACAGAGTGCTGAAGGTTGCTGAAATTATTTTGGCACATATGCAACCAATCGACGGAAGAGGGAAGGCAGAGGTTGAAGAGGGGGTCAACAAAGTCAACAGCCTACAATGGGAGAAAGCCGTTACCAACAACGCCATCCCATGGCATACCACAGTGGAGATCGGCAAAGGATCTCAGGATGACGAGTCAAGGTGGACGGTCAGCAAGATTGGGGAGGAATGCACCAAACAGGAGGTCCTCACCACGATGACAGAGTGCCTCACAGCAGTCTTTGTAGCAAAAGGTGACATTCTTAACGCATGGATGGCAGATGAGAAGACCGTGAGGATGTTAATGTCAGTGGCCCCATCGAAGGTGGCTAGGGGCAGAAGAGATATTGGAAAGAAGCTGAGAGAGGAAAATAAGGAGATGAAGACTGGACATAGATTCCCAAAGGTATGGGGAGGCGCCAGGACCACCGGACTTACCTTCGTCGCAGCAGACCACACCGAGGCAAAAAGGTTGGTCGAAAAGGGAGTTATGTGGGAGGGCGCAAGGACACAGGTCCAGATGATGGACACCAACAAGATGGGAGAATTCAAATACTCCCCACCACCACAAAAGAGGGAGGAAAAGAAGGGAAAGACGGGTGAGAAAAAGACCTCCGCGCAGGTCAACACCAACACCAACACCAACAACAACAACAACAACAAGGGTCAACAAGGGAAGGGCAAGACCCCACAGTACTGGTTCAACGTTATCTGTTACAACTGTAATGGAAAGGGACACAAGAGGGAAAGCTGCTCCTCCACCAGCAGGGCCGCGTCCGTCCGCATCTCTGGAGGACAGAAGAGGAACTCAGAGGTGGTCGGAGCAAACGAAAACGGCCAGCAGACCCAGAAGAGGTAGGTGGGGGAACCAAAGATGGATAAGGATGGGTTCGAGAAAGTTTGGAAGGAGAAGGGATGGAAGGTCTGGAAGAAGCCAGCCTCGAAGACAGTTGGAGGGGCCACTCCAGGACCTTCCAACGAAACAATGTCGGAGGTTCTGGATGATGATGTTGAGGAATGGACCCCGGATAGCTTCGGTCCAAACGCACAGAAGCCCCCCAGAAGTCAGACTGGTCTCCGGACGAACAACTGGGACTAGGGAAACACCTATTCTAAGAGCCTCCGCATGGCTTACCAGAACGTGGCAGGGCAGTGCGAGGGTACTCACACGTTTCTGGAATGGTGTAGAAAGAGGAGGATAAAAATTGTTTTTGTCGGAGAAGCATGGGTGGATAAGAAAGGGACTGGGAAACAATCCCCCCCCTCATATACACTGGGTTCGAAGGTGGAAAAAGGTAAGAGGACGATGGTATATTGGAGGAAAAAGATGGACAGGGCAGGGAAGGTTGTTAAGGAAGATAAGAGACTAGCCTTGGTGGAGATGTGGGGCCACAAGCTAGGAGGAATTTATGCAGATGGGAAACTGTCGGGGGGGAAGTGGAGGGAGTGGCTTGAAAGTCTAAACGAAGCGGATTGCTTAGTGGGAGACTGGAACGCGCATAACCAAGCATGGGACCCACTCAACGAAGACGACACAAGAGGGAAAGATATGGAGGAGTGGATGGGGGAAAAGGGTTTTAAGATTGGGGGGGAATATGACGGACCAACCTGGGAAAGAACGGTCAATGGACGAAGACATCAAAGCCGGATCGACCTCTTCATCAGCAGAGGACCCAAGAACTGGCAGAAAGTCAAGTCGGACAAATTTCTCTCAGACCATTGGGCTATCATGGCAGAAATCGATTGGAACGGGAAGCTGTAGGAAGAGGTAAGGGAAAAGATTGAATGGGACATTCTCGGAGTAGAGCTGGAAATGGTGGAAGAAGACGAGGAAATGGGGGATTTCCACTGGTACGACGAACTAGAAGGAAATACCACATATGAAAAACCAAAACTGCTCCGACAAGCCAGTTGTAGCACAATGCGGATCACCGAAAAATCCAAGAGGTAGTTGGATGAGGAACTATCGGAACAGTTAAAGATCACTCGGGATGCTAGGAGAGAGAAAGGGTCAAATCGCAGCCTGGACCAAGCAGCCAGGATCAAGAGATGGAAAATGGAGAAAGACAGGATGAGGACACTAGTGAGGGAGAAGAAGAAGGAATGCTGGCAAAGCTTTTGTGAAGAAAACAGAAAAAAAGATCCAATGGAAATCGTCAAATGGGCCAAGGACCCATGGCACCTCAAAGCCACAATGGGAGACCTAACAGATACGGCGGGAGTACCTCTCAAAATGGACAACGAAAAGAAAAACGGCCTGATCAGAGACCACTTCGTGTGGAGAATTGAAGGCAGGAAAGTTGACAAGGAGGAGGAAGAAAGTGAAAGATACCCGGGGGTGACCGGTATCACCCAAGAGAAGATGGAGGAGTTGGGGAGGAAAGCCTTAGCCAGAACGTCCAACAAGTCAGCACCAGGACCAGACAGAATTGGGTACAAATTAATCAAACGAGTACTCGATCTTAACCTAGGCTCGGAGCTCATTCAAGAAGTGGCGAAGAACCTGATCAACGGAAGAATACCAAAGGAGTGGCAACATTCCAAAGTAGTCATGATTCCAAAACCAGGGAAAGACCACAGCAAAACAAAAGGCTGGAGACCCATCAGCCTAATCAATTGCATCGGCAAATTAGGAGAAAAGGTTGTAGCAGATAGACTCCAAAAGTCAGGTCTCCTACACAGACACCAATTCGGATCGGTTAAAGGTAGGTCGGCCACGGAAGCAGCGTTAAGGGTGGTGACGAGGGCTCAGAGATGTATGGCGGCGGAGGAGGCAGTGGGATGGAACTTCCGGGATGTGAAAGGAGGGTTCCAGAATGTAAGAGAAGAAGATGTGATTAGAGAGTTGGAAAAGTCGGAAGAAGGCAAGAAGTGGATACCGTGGGTAAAGGAGTTCTTCCGAGCAACAGAATTTGAGTTGGAATGGGATGGGAAGGTACGGGGAAAAGGAAAAACGAATATCGGGGCACCACAAGGATCACCTCTCTCACCGGTGATCTTTCTCATCTGGATGGCCCCGATTATCACCAAAATGGAGGAAGCACTAAAAAACCAATGGCCCACATTCGATCTCGAACTTCCATCATATGTAGACGAACTACATTTAGGAATGTCAATATGGGAAAGAATTATGGCACGAGGAATAAAAATGGACGAGGTGTTAGATAAAGGGCACAAAATAGGGAACAGGATAGCAGCGGAGAATCATCTTCCCCTCGAAGACTCGAAGCATATATGGTTAGTCCTACAAAAACAGAGGAGGAGGAAAAACAAGGACGTGAAGTGGGTAAAGTGGTTGGGGATTATCATGGATGAGAGCCTAACATTCAAGGAACATTGGAAAGCCCGAATAAAGAAGGCACGAGCGATGCTCGCACAATTCAATGGGTTAGGAAATTCTCAGTGGGGAATCAGTGCCACCGGTTGGAGGCAGATTTACACCGGGATGATCCGAGCAATAGCCTTGTGGGGGTCGGAGTTAGCATGGAGAGGACAGAGGGACTGGGAGAAGGAGTTTGAGCAATTGCAATATCAAGCTCTGAAGAAATGTGTCAATGAGACACACGGATCCAAGACGGAGCTGGTTAGCCAGATTGCGGGGGTGGAGTCTCCGAGAATGGCGTTGGATCCAGCACAAGCCAGACTCATGGGAAAAATAATGCGGGATACCACCGCATTAGAAGACTTGATTTTTGATGACGGGACGGGAAGGAACGAGAAAGCTGGGAGAGAGTGGGACGACTTCGGACAAGAATACACTGTCAGTCCAGACGGATTCACCTCCGTCTTGACAGCAATCCAAAGCAAAGCAGGAGTATTGAAAGAGGAGGGACATGAGAAGATGAGCTATGGGGGAAGAGTAGAGAAGGTAGAAGTCCCGGAGGTAAAACTCCAGGCACAAGCAGACTCCAAGGCAGAGGTATGGACGGAAGCCATTAACCAGCCTAGAGAATACTGCGACGGCACAGGAGTTTACACGGACGGCAGCATGAATAAGGACGGGATGGTGGGAGGAGGTTGGTATGTGGAGGGGGGAAAAAGACTCGGGGTGTCACACTAGGCAAGTTGGCAACAGTGTGGGACGGAGAGGTATGCGGAGTAAGAGGGGCACTGGAGGTCGCACTAAGGGAAACCAATGTACTAAACCTTTCAGACTCACAAGGAGCAATTGCGGCAGTGAAGAAGGCAGGTCGTACAGGAAAAGCAAGGACTCGTGACCTCAAGATAGTGATGGAAGGGATAAGAGAAAGGCAATTCAGGCTATGTGAAAGTGTGGGCCAAGTTAGTAGAGGAGCTCTGTAAGGAACTCGGCTCTATCAACGTGGTTATGGGGTCCTAAGCACGCCCACTATGTCCTATGCAGGACTATAGTAGGTGGCTAAAGGGTTGTTTGAGTATAGGGTTGGTTGGGGATCAAGAGGTGCCAGTGGACAAGAATATTACCAGTGTAGCTTGTATATTTCTGAAGTAGCTAGACTAGATTGTGTTGAACGAGAACTCTCCTATCTAAGGCCGTAGAATTCACATCTTTAATAGATACTGAGTTCCTAAGGCAATGAGTCCATTTGGACTTATACTAGACAACAGTAAAGACTCATTATGATACCAGATCATAATGAATACATG
>Ga0307511_10006767_pt1 | contig 11552 bp, 15 predicted proteins | sample 13_EM_MG_FD_200266 | JGI IMG/M metagenome (GOLD analysis project Ga0307511, IMG submission 200266) | Populus trichocarpa ectomycorrhiza microbial communities from riparian zone in the Pacific Northwest, United States - 13_EM | ecosystem: Host-associated > Plants > Roots > Unclassified | place...
CTACAGCAGGGTTCGGGTCAAGGTTAACGACCACCCTGCATTAGACCTTTTAGATTTACAGACCCCTCGTGGAGATCTCATCAATGCACAATTCGTGCACTTATATGGCCTACCCACCTACAGTATCGACAAGAAGTCACACAACACCAAAATCAAGGTATCAAAGGGTGTGATAGAAAAGGCAGGTAATGTCCAAATGTACTATGGAGGATATACAGAAACAAGAACACTCTATGTAGCGTATCTTGCAGGCTGGGATATGATTCTAGGCAAGCCAGTGCTTACAGCCCTGAACGCCTTAATCCCAGCAGGACCAAAGCCTGTAACTATCTAACCCGAAGGAATGGTACTTTTTGCACTCAAGGAATAGAGGAAAGCAGGACTTGCTGCGGGGCAACTCATATCTGCTGCACTCACCATAGAACACGAAGTAGCAGAGTATCTTCTACCAATCTTCGAATTCATGGTCTCAGCTATAAGTCTCGGAGAAAGTCAGGAATTCAACCCCTTCAGTGAATTCGCTCAGTTAATTCCGGCAACCACACCCAATGAGTTGCCACCCCTCAGAACTATCAACCACCGAATCTGCCTAGTGTGCACCACGGCTCGAGTTTTAGGGGTGCATAAATCAGCCAGATCTGCGAAAATTGGGCAAAAAACTCGCCCTTTAACCTATTTAGGCAATTTTATTACCTAAAGAGGTCAAACTGATCTTCAGGAATTCTTCAAAACTCTGTAGATCACCCAAAAATCAGAAAAAACTCACCCCGTGGTGCACGCTAAATCTGCTCGAAACCTGGCTCTACATAGGTACCAAAATGGCGACCCTCACTCTCCAAATTCTATGCTGAGCTTACGAGACAGCTCACCGAAGAACAAGCCTCAGGCCGGATTTATCGTACAGAACATGATGCAAATGCGGTAGTTCGATTTGTACATGACAAACGAGATGATTCCACCAAACCCTGGTGTATCTTGGATGCTAGGGATCAGAACGACGCAGTCGTTCCCAACAACACACCCCTACCAATCATCGAGGAACTCATGGAGCTAGGTGCTGCTCGGAAGTATTGGAGCAAGATTGAACTAGGAGATGGGTACCACAATATCAGAATCGAAGAAGACTCAGAATAACACTCCACCTTCTTCACACATATGGGATACCACCGCAGTCGCATTATGCAACAAAGGGAGCGCAACTCCCCTGGCACCATTGTACGAGCTATGTATGAAATCTTTAAGGACATGGTCTTCCAGGACCTTGTCATCTACATCGATAATATTATTATCTTTTCAGATACCTCTGACGAACACGTAGCTACCTAACGGAAGGTTCTACAATGACTCCTAGACGAGAAGTTCTGGTGGAAGGCTAGGAAATGCCAGTTCTTCACCAAACGTCATCTGGAACGATATTTGAGAGCCCCAACGCCAGCACCAAGCGTCCGGACGCCAGCGATTCCTGTAGGACACCAGGTGCGCCCAGGGAGCCGCCAGCGTTCCGGTGCAATTCCGCTGGAGTCCGGACGCCGCTGCCTAAGGGCGCGTGTCCATGACTGTTAGTTTGCCTTTGCTGGCATTCCTGGCGTCCGACGCCCCAAAGGTAAACTAACATGGTCCCTGATGGTCTAGATATTTTAGGGCACATATTAACTCGGGATGTGTTACAGTTGGATCTTAAGAAGCACAAGAAAGCATTGGATTTCAAAGTTCCCAGTAACCATCGGGAATTACAAGGTATACTCGGCGTTTTTATTTTCCTAAGCAAGTTTTGTCCGGAAATGGCCTCCTGGTCAAGTACCCTGTCAGAACTGCAAAGCGAAAGCGCACTCTGGAGATGGACGGACACCCATTCCCGGGCACTCGAGGAAATCAAGGAACGTGTGAGTACTCCACAAATTCTCAAACCTTGGGATCACTTATCGGAAGAGCCAAAATACCTAGTGTGTGATACTAGTGATATAGGACTAGGTTCATGGATAGGACAAGGAGAACTAGGATCAATACGACCCTGTCGATTTCATTCCCGGAAATTCAGCCCTGTACAGTTGAAGTACCCCAGCTACCAAAAGGAGTTACTCGCTATTGTTGACTCCCTGAAGTTTTTTGAAGCACAACTCCGAGACCACATGTTCACGGTTCTCATGTATCACCAACCACTACTCTCATTCCTCCAGCCGCGACAAACATCTCAGAAGCTAGCCCCTTGGCAAGCTTACATATGAGAATTCGACTTAGTCATTGAACGTACAGCTAGAAAAGAAAACCTTTTGGCAGACGCTCTTGCAAGAAAGCATAAATACTCCTTCAATCCCATCGAGGAAAAAGACATTATTCCTCAGAGCATCGATCCTACAGAAGACAACAGCAACCTTTAGGATACTTCTATTACTACCAACAACCTTTCTATCTCTCCCAAAGCAGAAGAAATCACAATGGTTCCCAGCGGGTGCATCAATTTCAAGCACACGGACTGCGACTACACAAAGTGCGCAGGCTACGACGAAAGCCTTGATCACCACCCCCCTTGTCCCTATCTCGACGACGAGAACGGGGGAGACTACGAAGATTACGACGATATCAAGGAAGATGAAATGCAATCAGCTGAGGATACACTCTCTACCATCCCTGAAGAGATCTTTGACGGGTATGAGTTCGATCCTCACTCCCACCTTGTAGAACATGATCAATTAAAAGGTTATCATCACATCAGTCCTCCCGCAGATGATACCTCCAAAGTTACCAATGACGACAATATTCCTGCTATCATTACGGATGTCGTCAATGATACCTGGGAACACTACAAGCAGCATCGAAAGCAACATAATATGGACTGTCACGACTACTCCTGCCGCTCGCATGGTAACTCGCACCAGAATGGGAATCGTTACTTTCCCACCACTAGATGCTCAGTTTCCGGAACCTACGGACACGGATGTTTAGACTGCACTCTAGGGGAGGCAGTTTATCAGAAGGAGCAGGAATTCTAGTCGAGTCAGCGAGACTCATGGAAAGTGAAAGCTACCAATATCCCTTCTAACAACACCCCCTCCTCTGAGACTCCCGATATTGACATTCCAGAGCTTAATCTTAAAGAAGCTCTCAACCGCACTCACATGTGGTCTGCAGAAGAATGGGCAATTAGGAACGCTTCTATTGCTCGCCACGAACCATAGAGTCAACAACTCGCACAAAATAACCCATGGAACTACAACATCAAGATTGTGCCAGGCGAGAAAAGACCCTCCTTCCTCTCTGCCGCAGTTACTACCAGATCACAATGCAATGTAGCTTCTGGAGAAGCTAGCGGATGAAATCAAGGTCATAACACACTCCTATCCCCCACTAATCCTATGAGATATGTGCCAGGAGTGGGATTTATACACCAACAACACCAAACAACCAGCAAGGAGAAGAATCTCGTTCACGATCCTCAAACTCAGGAGAAGACGTCAATTCCACCTGCACCCACTGCCTCTCGTCGTTGCACCTTCTGCAAAGGCGACGCACCCTATGCATCAAGATTTGATGCAAAACGCAAGGCAGACTCAGATATCAGGTATAGAATCGTGCCAGTAACCAATATGGCAAAAATATACCTTCATCTCGAAGACGGCCCCAAAGATGACCCCGACTTCTACCTCATTGCTCATGTTGACAAAGATGATAGAATGAGGGACGCCTACATCACCTGCATCAGGATATGCCCGATGCGGAGCCAGCTTTACAATGCTTCAGAAGGAAAGAAAGAAGTAAGCAAGGACAACGGGTTCTGGTACAAGAAGAATGAGAAAGGAGAATGGAGGCTGGTTTTGCTAAGTACGTTTGATATGAACAGTAAGAACTATCTCGAAGATGCAATCAAGGAAGCTCATGATGCTACGTCACATGGTGAATTTGAGAAAACGTTAAAATGGTTGACTGATAGATTTATTTGCCAGCCATTTTCAAGCCTCATTAAGGAATATGTGGCGAGTTGCGATACCTGTCAATGGACGTGGTATAGCAACAAGCCACCACTAGGAAAAGTAACTATATTACATGTTCCTGCAAGAGCCTGGACGGATATCACTATGGATGTTCTTAAGATGTCTCCTGCTTTCACTTATTCCTCTACGTTATACCCGAACATTCCTTTGGAAGACGATCACATAATTTGCTTTTCGAGACTTTGGAGGATTGTCTCTAAACAATCAGGATTTATGTTTCTCATTCCAGTTTCTGATAACCTTATGGCAGAGAAGTGTACTGACACCTTTGATGCGCACGTTGCTTCTGTTATTAGTTCTCCCTATTATATTGTTTTTGATCGAGACACTCTCTTTATATCAGACCATTTCAAGAATTGGGCAGCAAGAAAGGGAATCAAGTTGGAACCGTGTACCAGATACCACCCTCAGACGGACGGTCAGTCAGAAATGGCCTACAAGGCAATCCTCTACGCCGCACCAGCATGCAAGGGCGAAGGAAACAAATGGCTGCACAAACTCTTTGAGATTCACCTTAAGCTGAACTCTCGAGACAACACCGCAAGACAACACAGTCCATTCTTTTCACTACTAGGCTTTAAGGCAAAGCTAGGTCTTTCTTCCTTTCCCTACCCTATCACTCCTTATACCCCGGCAGAGGAACGTCAGCGAGACACCTCTTGCAACCTATACTGCTCCAAAGTCAAACAGGCAAAACAAGCCAACAAGAAGCAGTCCGTTCCACCACTTCTTGCAGGCGGACAAAAGGTTCTACTCTCCATGAAGAATCTCAACCTCTTGAACACATCTAGGAAGCTGAAGCCTAGATGGGTCGGACCGTTTCACATCCAACAGGTCAACCGGAAGCAGAACAACTATACACTCAACCTGTCAACGGACAGTCGACTTTCCCTTATCCACAATACCTTCCACATCAACAAGATCAAGCCCTACATCGAAAACGATTCAACGTACTTCCCAGGTCGACACGAGGAACAACCTGGTGAGGTAACGGAAGGAAGATGGGAAGCCGAACGAGTACTCGAATTTCGTACCACTCCTCGTGCCGGCAAAAGGCAATACTTGCTACGTTAGAAAGGGTACGGAAGTGATGACGATGAGTGGATTAACTTCGAAGACATCAGTTTTGAAATCGTTCCAGACTTTTGGACAAGTGGAAACTGTTGCAACACCTTCAAGCAACGAAGATCCTGCAAGAAACACAAGAAGCGTCACACTCGAGAAACCCCTAAGTCAATTGTCCAAACTGAACGAGACAGAGTTCTCACCCTCAGTCCTAACGATCAAGACCTCACCCCCACTGCAACCAACCTTGCAGAAGATATCTTTAATGTCTTCCTAAAGTACTGATTCGCGCCGGTTGAATTAACATGGCAATCTCGCATTCCTTCTTGTTGTTTTAATTGTCCTTCTGAATTGACAATGGAAGAAGGTATGGCAAACAATGTATCTATCGCATATTTTCATTGTTCCTTATGTCATGAATGTTTACCATGGATGATATGGAAGTTACGTTGGGCTCCTACTGTTCATTGCGAAGATTGCTACTGTCATAACTGTCATGCTTGCACTTAAAATTTCAGACTACCTCCAGCTAGGGCAAGACAACAAGAGTAGGAAACCCTTTTAAGTGGGGAAGTGTAACGGAAGACCATTTCTTATAATTGTCTTACTACGCATTTCCTAGCACCTATTAGGTTTACCAGATACCTCAGACATAGTACCTCACGTACTACTGCCTTGAGCGTATCTGGTCCTATGTACCTTTCCTTTATCATGATGCATTACGCATCCATACATGTATTTCTGAGTACTGGACGCCTGACCTCCCAGACAAGGATTTATAGTCATGGAGGAGTGTTTTCTGGCACGGTCAGAAAGCAGGTTTTCTGAAAAAGCCAGAAAACAGGTTTTTCAGACTCCAGAAGGCTTGGCGGCTAATATAAATACTGAGCCGTTCCGCCCTTCTGGAGGAGGACTCTCAGATCAGATCACTTCAGACAGAGTTCAGACAAGCCTTAGATAGCTTCACTACAGAGAGATTACACCTGTTAATTCTCTTCCCGCTTGGAAAATCTGTATGCTCTCAAAGACCCTTTGAGTCCTCAACTTAACGGAACCAATAACAGACATACACTATCACTCCGGTGATTGCTAGGTTAGTTTAACTGGCGCGAATCAGTACTTTAGGAAAACATTAAACCTCTCGTCTGCAAGGTTGGTAGCAGTGGAGCTGAGGTCTTGCTCGTCATGACTGTAGGTGACAACTGTGTCTCATTCAGTTTGAACTATTGACTTGTAGGTTTCTGGAGTGTAATGCTTCTTGTGTTTCTTGGAGGATCTTTACAGCTTGAGGGTGTGGAAATAGTTTCTGCTTGTCCAAAAGTCTTGAAAGATAATAAGACCGATGTCTTCAAAGTTGATCCACTGAATGTCATGACTTCCGTACCCTTTCCAACTAACAAGGCCACTGAGTGGCTTTTGCCACTACGGGGGAAGTACGAAATTTGAGTACTCATGCAACTTCCCTTCTGCCTTCCGTTACTTCAGCAGGCTGTTCCTGGTGACGACTAGGGAAGTTGGTCGCATTGTTATTGACATAATGTTTAATCCTGTTGATATGGCAGGTATTGTGGATAAGAGAGAGTCGACTGTCCATCGACAGGTCAAGTGTATAGTAGTTCCGCTTCTTGTTGACACGTAGGATGAGGAACGGTCTTGTCTATCTAGGCTTGAGTTTCCTAGATGTATTCAAGAGGTCGATGTTCTCTATACAGAGAAGAACGTTTTGGCCAGCTGAAAGAACTAGTGGAATGGATCCCTTCTTGGTGGTTAGTTTTGCCTGGTTGACTTGGGAGCAGTGTAGGTAGCATGAGGTGTCAGGATGGCCTTCCTCTGCAGGGGTATAAGAATTGAATGGGTAAAGGAAGTAAAAAGGGCCTAGCTTTGCTGCAAAGACTAAAAGTGAAAAGAATGGGCTATCTTGTCTTCATCAGCGAGAAAAGTAAGTTGCGTCATATGCGTCAGAAGTACGGGATGTATTAGAGCAAAACCCCGGAACTGGATGCCAACCCTACGCAGGCTAGCCTCCCAATGCAACAACTCTATCTCCTTCATCGTGACATGAAGTGCTTGGCATACATCCTCTCGATGCCGTTGTGACTGTGACTGACGTCGCTGAGCCTCTCCCGCCCATACAAAGAGTCATTGACTTCTCTCATCTGGTTGCTGCCATCCACACTGCCAATCAGATTCCTCGCTTACTTCCAAACTTTTACCTCTTTGGCTTCTACGACATGGTCCCTCTGTTTTCCCTTTGCTGCATCGGCGCTGGCACTGCCATAGGGTCCCGAGTCCGTATTTCACCATGGATCATAGTCAAGCGCTTCCAGGGTGCAACCCCGATGCACCTTGTTCCGTCAGACTCTAGGTGTAGCGGGTCCTCTGCCCCTCCATAGCTTTGGAACTAATTCTCTGTAACGACTACAAACGACGTACCTCATTATGAATGCCCCTTCCCGCGTGACATGCTCCAGGTACCCAGTCTCTCATATCATCTCTAGGGTAATGTGATTCTCTAAATTCCAGTGTTCATATGGTTGATATATTTCCTAATCTAATCTAATCACTGTCTAACTCGTACTACATAATGGTACAGATGCCCTCGATCCTAAGCTCAGTGGTCTAGGTAGCGTCGGCCTGGGTGCTTCACTCGACAGACACAGATGTCCTCCTATTCTTCTGCTGCTTCCCTATTTGATGTGTCCCCGCCTACATCTTCCTCACTCAAAATTGTAGGCTCTCCATCCATAACCTGCCGTTCATCTGCATTATTAGCCTCCCTACTCTGTGCATCGGGGACACGACCACGACTCAGTTTAGAAGCTGATGTCGCTTTCTGGAGCTCTTGCATGAGTTCTGCCTCATAACGAGAAGTATCCCCCACCTGGAGTGGTTGGTCAGATTCCAGGTCCGCAATTGGTTGGGTTTCTGCTATGTGAGCACGTATGTCAGCTTTAATCGTAGACAGCAACAGCTTCCGGATTCGAGACATGTGTGCATCCCCCGTTGCGAGGAATCTTTTGTATGTTCCTGAACTCGTCAGACTTTGGCCCTCGTACGTCGGATGTATGACACTTACACGGTTGTCTCATTCTGGAAGTCTGCATTTCTTCCAAGTTCCACGTACACTCCAGTTGCCCATACCTGGAGACAATAACGTATGGCGGAGGTTACCAGACATATGAATACTTCATTTATTGAATCAAAAAAGGTATCGTCAAAATGACCCATCATTTTGACCCTAGCAAAATCTTTACGGAATATGATTTCTGTAATTTCTGTTGCTACAGAGTGTCGTTCATTTTTTTAAGCTCGTATTAAATTCATAGGTAATTCAAACCTATGCAGTACATGGTATACAACCTCTCGTCTGTCTGCACGACACATAAATCTGTCGTCATGCAACAATTATTCCACCTTGTTTGCTATATCTGCCTGAGCCAGCTTGTTAAGACCGAAGACTTCCATGATGCTGTGTTTACACTCGTACACCAGATGCGCCAGGGTTCTAGAATGAATAGTTCACAGCTAATCTGTCTTAGCCCACTAACCGACGTGATATATAGGGAATATCACTTACATGGACGTCTATTACTTTAATGCATTCGAGGGTCTCCCCTCGTTCTTTTTGCCCCTCAGCCCAAGATTCGGCCAAAAGTTAAGCGATCTCATCGGCCTTCAACATTGGATTTTCAAAGAAAGTGTAATGCCTCACATGTGCAGTGGCACGAGTTGTCAGGTCTTTATATTTGCCTGGAACTTGAAAAAAGTATCTGGACCTTGGCTCGACCCGAGAGGGCCTATCAACGACGGCGTCAGTCTCGTTTGGCCTTTCACCTATACGGCAAAGGTCTGAGTCCGGTTGTGAGGGGTCATGCTGCGCGTTCGGCAGAGTCAGAGGTGGGCAGGATTTTCCCATTCATTATAGCCTGGCAAGTATACGAAATTGGGTTTGATAATAGCTACCTGAAGCCTTCAGCTATCTATACTGTTATAGCAGTCATAATGAACATGAACTTCCCTCGCTGGACGTCTGCCATCCGACTCGGTATGTCTCTTGAAAGCCTCTCCCAGGTGCGGTGCAAGGGGAAAATTGTCCTCTTGGTTGTTGCCATCCTGCGACGATGCAGGTGCAGCACATACAGGTTTAAGTCTTGGTAAAATAGAAATGGAATTTGGAATTGTAGTGCTTCCTGACAGGCCAGAACTTGAACGCGCGGGTGTCATTTTGATATCAGGATAATGGGAAAAGATTGGGTTTGCAGAGGAATTATGTTGGTTGAGAAATTATGTTTGTAGAGGAATTTTGATTGCAGAAAACGGTAGTCCGACATGAAAAGTCAGAAAACATTTTATTTCTATAATATTTCATATTCAAATTCACAACAAAATAACTATGGAAACCAGTAGTAAAAGGGAAGGAAAAAAACTACTGAAAAAATCACTAAAGAAATCATTTGTAAAGAAAAAACGGGAAACCCCTCGCCTGCTGCCTTACACAAACAGAATACCAACGAGAGTCGTCGGGCGACCAACCTATTCAACCTGCTATTGGTTAGCAAGTATCGTTCATGCGCGCGTGCGAAGGGCCTCACCTCTATTCGAATGTGTTCATTGGAGATTACCCTGTGGTGCTGGTGGGACATGAGGTTGTGGTGCTGCTGCTGCTGGTAGCGCTTGCCCCTAATATCCGGGGGCGCCTGGGTGCAGATCTTCCCACCTGTATTGTGGTGCCCTGAGCGATTCTAGCCAGCGACCGTAGGTTGCCGACGCCAAATGCACGATTGAGATGCCAAGCCCGGCCTGGGCAAGGCACAACCTGACAGGCCAGGACCATTGGGTCGCCAGAATTGACATCCAGTCTATGTAAACACACAATGCACACAAAGTTGTCATCGTTGCAATATATTGCATCGGGGTATTTGTCTTTATGTTGACGCTTCATGTACTTCTTGGTACCTGACTACCACTTCTCCTGATAGCGCAGCTCGTAGATGCGCTGTTCTAAAGAGTGGTCTGGGTTTGGCAGAAGGCGGTGACGCATAGCAGCGGATTCCGCACTATGGCTTAGGAATCTTTATCGTATTAATCATATCTGATGGGAGGATCAAACCTGTCAAGGCTAAAATAGCCGGATGCTATATTTGTTTGCCCCTACTCATGGAGCATGCTCAGTAGCCGAATTGGCTTAGCAGTTGTCAGCTGTAGGAAGGCCGACACCTCTGCGTCGGCTCCCAGATGGGTTGCATCGGCCGGAAACGTCGGATTGGCGGGATCTGGGTCCACTAGGGCACCCAAAATTTCGCGCACTTTTCTCCCAGCTAGGATATAGATTTTCACCATGTCCCAGATTCCGTCTAACGTCTCGCTTGCAATTATTCCCAATTTCCTCCGCTCTCTTCTATCACACAACCATTCGTCGATGTTATCTTTATGAGCTGCTTCATCCGTGTCACTTACCCAGAAAACTAGAACTCTATTCTGTACCTCCACGTAGGGTTCCTCTCCTTCCTCGTCGGCCTCGTCCTCATCTGGGCGAGGCCTCTTTACTGCTCTCTTCACTGCAAAATTCATAGTAGTTTCTGATCACTTTTTCATGCAGTCTTACCACAAGGCCTCTTACGCTTTCTTATAGAAGTCGGAGCCTGACGATAGGCGTACTCTGATGGCTGGCCTGAAGCCGGTGAAGTTCCGGTCGGCCTCCACAAGGGCGGCTATCTGGGATTCACTAGCCCCACTCCAGCTTTTGATTTCGGGCTGGGGGCAGTAGTCTTTTACTACATTACGCTACGACGTATAATTGGCATCTCGAGTATCCTACCCCAAGTCTGCCTTCGAGGTCTTGATCAAATTTTTTGCAGTCACCATTCTAACTAGATCTGGATAGTATTAGAGCTGGCACGTCGGATATCGCAACTCAGTCGGGAACCTTACCGTTGACAGAATTACTGAAATAGGAAATACTAAATAATTGCGGTAAATACGAAGATCAGTAACAATATTGGTGATATGTTAGGATCTTAGTAATATGTGACAATGGATGTCGAGATGTGAACAGTAAATGTGAATTGGAAGTCCGATATCTTACATGTAGAGGGATACCCTTTTATACATGTTGTACTTGTATAATGTATAGCTGGACCTCAAACATTACAGATGAAAGCCCTTCCTGACAGAAAATACTGGTAGCCTGACTTGGGCAGGAGGAACAAATACTACATGAAGGATATCACCATCGGGAATTATGATTCTTGTTCCACAAGAAAAACTTTTCCAAACTTTGTGGTGGAGGTCATTATATGTTTCAAGATGACTCGATACGGTACAATACCATTCTATTGTTTCGAAGGCCTCAAAGATTACAGATGAAAGCTCTCCCCGACAGAGAATACTGGTAGCCCGACTTGGGCAGTAGGTACACATACTACACAAAGGATATTACCGTCGGGGATTATGTTTGTTGTTTCAGAAGAAAAACTTTTCGAAAATTTGTGATAAAGG
>Ga0307511_10006768_pt1 | contig 11550 bp, 9 predicted proteins | sample 13_EM_MG_FD_200266 | JGI IMG/M metagenome (GOLD analysis project Ga0307511, IMG submission 200266) | Populus trichocarpa ectomycorrhiza microbial communities from riparian zone in the Pacific Northwest, United States - 13_EM | ecosystem: Host-associated > Plants > Roots > Unclassified | place...
CCACCATCCCGGGTACCCGCCGGGTGGTTCCACCACTTGTATTTCATTTATTTAGCTTACATAACTGAATTTTATTGGCCCATTCGAAATGTGTGGCAATAAAAATTGGAAATAAAAATAAAAATAAGCACTACCCTATGCACGTCGCCAACCGCTAACAATCCCGCTAAACGTGGCGCGAAACGGATATGAATTGAGCTGGCAATGCTCGATTTTCGAACGGAGCATTGCCAGCTCACCATGCCCGCCCGATCTAGTTTCCTTTTTGGGAACATGCGGCTTCCGACTCCCTCGATCCGGGGGGCCACTTCGCTTTGCGATTGGGGGTCGCACACTTTGCTGGAGGCCTAGCCCTTGCAGGTATGTATTATGCTAACTCCTATTTAGGTGATCCACTTACCACGCATGCTACAGGTAAGCAGTTGCTTACAAACTATATATATACGCGTTAATGATATAGACGAAGCGAAACGAGCCAACCCGGGTCCGTTCTGAACAATAGCCTCTTCAAGTCAAGCACAGATGGAGGGCTTGTGTGCACGGTGTTTGAACAATACGATACGTAGTGATGGAGAGTGTGTGATCATCATAGGGCACTTGGTCGTTTCTAATACTATTTGTTTCCGGGTGGTCGAGGAAACATTCGATGATCATCAGAAACATCGGGTGCACGCCCACAACCTCACTCTCAGTGTTCAAGTGGAGCTCCAGAGACTATGCTACGGGCCCAAATCCCGACACCCCTGGATAAACAATTTTCCACGAGACTTCCCCATTATGTCCTGTTCTTCGAGTCGACGGAATACTTCGTCAGCAATTCGTCCGGAACAGCCCCAACTGCCTTCGGGTTTTGACCTAACAGAGCTGTGGAATTGCTAGCGGTCGATGGGATCTGATTATCCACCCCTTCAGCTGGGCACGCCGTGACGGATGCTGGGAACAAACAAAGACTTGTAGCCACATCGACGTTCCTCGGCTCAAGGGTCCACTTGTAAACGGATAGAGATTTGCCGATGGTGGGTCCCCCAACGAACTTGTTTCCGAACCACAGATTCTGCCTCGACCCGTGAATGCGCTTTCATAAGATAAAGGCGTTGTCATTGGGAACGCGCGGGTTCCTCTGAGGTTATCGAGCAGCAATTGGAGGCAATCGCTTCGAGGGGGTTCAACCTATGCGCGAAAAAGCTCCCTCCTTCTGAGCCTTTGGAGAGCGGATCAAGCCGTGGATGCGGACCCCATTGTAATCCGCGGAGATTGGACATGAGCGTTCCGAAGTACCCTCAAAGAGAGTACGCCGTTCATCGGTGTTTGTAGTAAACCCGAGGTGCAAACGTGGCTTGATGCTGGCACCCACTCACCGTCCAACCTTGAGAGAACGAAAGTGGGTCTGCAGTTTGTGACGGCTGCGATTGCCTGTCATGATCTTGTATTGCCCGGCCTCCGCACGGGACGAATGGACAACTCTTCGGGGCGGCGACCATCACATCGAGAACTTCTGCGGGCGCACTGGAGTGTAGGTACACCAATCGTAGTCATACAAAACCTCTGCCCTTCCTTGTACTTGGTCGCGGTGGACTCCAGCTCGAACCCGACGAAGAAGGTCAACCCATGGGTGAGAGCTTTGCTACAAGAGGTGTCAATATCCCCCTTGTATGTAAGCGGTTCCAACAACTTACCCGACAATCTTCAGGATCGTGGACAGAATCGGTGGGGTGAATCAATTGCAAATGCGACGACTTACATCTGTTCTTCGCGTCTAGCACATAATTCGACCGCCTTCCGGAGGTGCGTCTGGTGACTCCGGATTGACAATGTGGGCGGATCGGAAGAAGACTCGAGTCGTGACTGGATCACTGACAAGCGGCATGAACTGGAGGACGCGGAGGTGTCTTTTGGGCATATGCGTTCACCATGCGACCTGTGTGTTTTCGCGTTGAGTCATGTAAGACTCAATCGACGGGGTCCCTGGTGGCTCAGTACGTACCGTCTAACTTTGAAGAGGGAATCAGCTCATCTGCCCATCTGCCTTTCTCTAAACGAAAGCGCGACCCTTGAGAGGGTCTGACTGGTCTCCAGAGAGGGAGCGGATATCCAAGGCGGATTGGACCGAGCGTGGATTCGTCAGTTGGAGGAGTATATTGCCAATGATGTTGCAATGCGCGCACCGAGCACAAAATCGGCAAGGTCAAGAATCACAACGGAAGATGGGAAGAGTAATGATAAGTATTGAGGGAATAAGAGGTTAAGTTGTACTTGGAGGCGTCATGGCAAGAGAGAAGGGACCTAACCCAGCACCTTCCCTCCGTCTGCTCGGGAATTTACGCGTGCCGAGCGTGACAGACTGTCCACAAGATATACAAATCCCGGGCAAATCTAGTACAGCATAGGAGACAGGGGGACGTGTGACAGAGCGACGGATCAAGGGACAAACGGTAGAACAGCGGGCATGGAACAACGCAAGATACAAGAGATCGATTGGTATGCCTTCGAAGGGGGAGACACGGTAAAAATAATGGGAGAGTTATGGAGGGGGGCGGGGACATTTGTCTGGAGGGAATACACGCAATTTGAGAAGGACACATCCAGTGGAACCACAGTCATTTGGACTCTGTCACACAAGTTAACAAACGTGAGAAGTAGCACAGCTCCAAGGAACTCACTAGTCGGATGCGTCCCTCTCGTTTATTTCCTCCTCGACGTTCTGGAGGAGCCCTTTGAGCTGCGCCGTAGCAGTTGCCAAAACCCCGATCTTCTCCCATAAACCAACGGCCCGCAAAAGCTCAGATCTTGCCTCTTCAAACCTGCCTTGTTCGTACCAAACCCGGGCCTGGCTCCCCATTGCGAAGCCCAGGTAGAGTGGGTCACCGACCGCGTGCAACTTGAGTTGTTCGATGTAAAGTTGGATACCATCGAACCTCCCTTGCCGCAAAAGCAGTGCTACGAGGTCACGAAGGATGCTGGTCTGTTTATCCGGCGAGAAAACGGAGGAGGCTATCCCGAGGGCTTTCGTGTGGTGGTCAATTGCTGCATCTACCTCACCTCTACACTCGCAGATATGGCCAAGGATAGAGTGATGTTCGTAGAGCTGAGCTTGGCTGGGTCCGTCCGAGGAGAGATTAATCATGCGGGAGATAGCTTCTTCTGCAGCATCAACCTTGTTGTCATTGACAAGCAACAAAGCGAGGCGATGCAAAGTATCCACTTGTCCCACTGTATCATCGAGTCTTTCATAAATTTCCAACGCCTCTTCTGCCTGTGATATCCCATCCGCTTCGCAATTTAACTCTGCATTCACGGAAGCCAGAAACTTCAATGTTTTGGCAACCTCATGGTCATTCCCCCGCTCCCTCCAGAGCTTTATCGTCAAAATGCGGAGCCGCCTGCTCTCCGAAAAGTTTCCAAGCGAGTTGAGCATCCGCGCAAGCTGAACCAAGCACCGAGGTTTTGAGGGGTGGTCATCTGGAAGCCGTTCGATCCTTGACCCCAACACAAGGGGACGCCGTTTGTGCCAACGGAGGTGCCGCATAAAATCAGCACAGGCTTCCCAGGTAGTGTTTGAGTCTGCATCAGTAGATAAGAAAACGTCGAGTACGTGCTCGACATTCACATCCTCCGAGGTGATCCATTGGGTTTCTTCACAGCTGGGCTTGTCAGGACCAGTACCTACTGACAAGCGGCTACAGTAATGTTCCTTGGTGGCGCAGAGGAGCGGGGATGACCTTGGACCTTTGGGGTAGAGGTGGTCTCGGAGCGGGGCAAGCATTGTGGCAAACCCATTGCTTCGGTGTGTCAGGGAAAGGATGCAGAATTTGTCAAAGATGTTCTCTCTGTTGGGGATCGTGGGGAATAGCCAGTCGAGATTGTTTTCGTCGATGCCTTGGGGGAAGAATGCGACCACCTCAAGCAGCGCGCGGGCATCTGGGCCGAGTTCCTGGAACATAGGGGAAGCGAGCGAAAGTTCGATCGTGGCCGCGAGGCTCTTCTTGTGGTCCGTCTGAAGTACACTCGTCCGTCGTCTTTCCCATTCCTTGGTCAATCGGATGGTGTCCCACCTGCTTTGATGTGCGACAGTGGCGAGTAGGGTGATAGAGAGTGGATGGAAATCGAGTTGCTCCAAGATCCTGTCAACCACCTCCGATCTTTTGCCCCGTTTGTATATGCCGTGGAAAGCGTCGCGCGCAGCATCCGTTGATAATGTCGGGATATCGAGGATCTCGCAGTCTGGAGGGACAGTGGAAATACGGGAGGTGATGAAGAGGCAGATATTGTCAAACTGACTCAATTCTTCCACCACGTCGTAGATCTCCCGAGAGTCCGCTCCCTCTGGGTCGAGAATGGATTCGGCGTTATCGAGAACGATAAGGATCTCCTTGGAGGATAAGAAGGATTGTAGGAGGGTCAGGTCCTCAGGGTTCTCGACGCCAGCGCCTGTGACCGCAGAGAGCCGACGGAGGAAGTTACTGAGCGAGGCGGGGAACTGGTCGCAGCGAATGAATCGGCGGTCGTCGCCGAACCGCTGTTTGATGCGATCGTCGTGGAGGATAGTTAGGGCAATGGAAGTCTTCCCGATTCCGCCGGGACCGATGAGGGCGAGTGGGGCGAGGTTCTCCACAAGGCCAGTGATCTCGTCAACCAACTCGTTGCGCCCGAAGAAGGCCCTCGGTGGTCGAGGCGGCAGTTCACTGGGTACGGTGGGTTCCGAGATATGAGGTACTGGATCTATCAGTAGTTTTAATCACTGACCCATTTTGAACTTTCCAAACTTTCTCCTTCTCCTTCTCCTTTGTTACAGGCAACACCTACCCATCCGGTCAGGTGGGTACCTCGTCGGAAGTACAGGATCGTACCTTATGTGGTTCTGGGGGTGCTTCAATAGGGTGCTTATATCACCAGGCGATCCGTTAGCACTGAGGTCCAACACACATCGATGGCAGCCTCACGTTTAGTTTCCACATTTGATCGAGCAGCAAATCATCTCGCGATGGCTGTTCCGGTGCGTCAATGTTCAACGTTCGGCACTGGCTTAAGCGTTGTATGATTTCCGCTTACAGGTTGTTTCTGAGTGGGCTGCGATCCGGCCATGGGCCCACTCGGCCCCGAAGCGCCCTGATAGGCGGCAGACATGAGCCTCTCGGTGATCGTCGAACGCAAAGGAGGAGGGGCGTTCGTGAGATGGAGGTGCCGGAACCACGAGGCGTTTGTTTGTGCCGTCATCTCAGCGTCAGATTCGGCGCCCATTCTACCCTGATTGTCACGGGCCACCAGCGACGGCCTGCACATCGAGAACAGACGAAGGGCTCATGCCCATTGCGGACTTTTCGTTCGTAAATAAGGTTATTGTTAAAAAGCCATTATATCTAACTGACGGCTAATGATCGCGAGCACCTGGCAAGAACATCAACCGAACAATTACAGGACTGTTATAAGGGTAGTTGTAGTTAAGCGTGGGTTTGTTTGGCCTTATCAGCGAGTTTCCTGCCGTACTCGGCCCACTGGTTACCGTACTGGGACCAGTTACCGTCGGTGGGAGTCTGAGGAGCGACAAGCTCTGCGTCGTACTTCTTTCCAATGGCCTTGCCGTACTCGGCGTAAGCCTGACCGATGGAGGAACCCCAAGCGGCCCATGCATCTCCGGAGGAGCCAGGAGCGGGGTAAGGAGGAAGGGTGAGGACGGGGTCGTCACCTGTCGATTTGGGAGTTTGGATGGCGGGTGCCGCACTGAGGCCATCGTACCAGTCTTTCCACTGGTCGCCATACTCAGACCAGGTCGCAGCTGTTCGCAAGAGGGACAATTAGTCACCATCACCGGAAAGGTTTGACCACCGAGCTCGGAGGTGTACTTACGGAAAGAGGTCGTTCCGGGGACGAGAGGAAGTCCGGGGGTGTCAGCGGGGGTCTTGTATTTCTCAGCGAGCTGAGTACCCCAGTCTTCCCAGGACTGGTTGTCGCCCTTTGGGTTTTTGAGGAGAATGGATTGGGTGGACATGATGATAGATGAAAGTCGTTAAAAAGGCGTGAGGGTGTTTTGGTTGAGAGCTGGAGTTGAAGTTGTAGAGGAGAGCTTGTTGGGAATCTTGAAGACGGAATGCTTCACCTTTTATCTCATCCTCGAAATTCGAAATTCTAAAAAGGTCCTATACTCAGAGACAACAAAAAACATAGCCTCCGCATTTGGCGCCCCCACAGGGTCTCCTCAAACATTCGCACTCGAACTTAGGCAGGAGCGGGAAGCTGTTTTGAGGGACAAAAAGATGGCTGATGTCGTTTCAGTCCAACCGGTCAATCAGCGGGCACCGATCTCCTCCTGCGCCCGGATAGAACAACGCTTTACGTTGGCATGAGGCGGGGCAGCGCAAGGCCAAGACCATCGAGATGATCGCCTTCCAGACTAGCAACAGAAATCAACCCTAGATTCGCCACACACCCAAGGCATCCCGCTGGCCAAGAAAGTCGCCCTGAATAAGTTCTAGTCACGTAGTTACCGCTGTAGCGTTTGCGGGACTCCGGAGGAACGGGCACTGTGGATCAATGGATGATCTGCAATACCACCCGAAGTCTTTGATGGGCGGGGGCAACACAAGGGTCAGGAACAAGTCGCACCTGGCGCCGATCAAGCTCAACACTCCCGGCGACCATCCCGATCACTCACAGCAAACCACTGCTGATGATGATGCGACCCCAATCTTGTTCGTATCAATGGCCAGGAGGGCGCACAAACCGGAATTAAACGTCCGGGAGGGTCACGCCAGGTTTCAGGGTCATCTCGGCGCGCGGTATCACCAAAATGGATCCTGAAAATCAGGAATCACCCACGGTGATACTTAGTCTCAATCTGAAACTACGCTGACTATTGGTGGGAGCCCTAGCTGACAACCGGTATTGGACTAAGCGGACGGGGATCATGACATTGTACCTCACCAAAATATCAGCAAGCCGCGCGAAGCCGGGAAGGTCGGCGGCGTTTTACCGCCAAACCCTGGCGAACGATATGAGAACAGACGAAGGGCTCGTACCCGCGGTGTTTGGACGATACGATACGTGACGGTAGGAGTGGTGGAAAGTCTGCGATTGCATAGGGCACTGTCGTTGTTTTTAATATTATTTGTCTCCGGGTAGTAGAGGAAACATTCGATCATCACCGGAAACGTCTAATGCATGTCCACGACCCGACTCCCAGACGTGTCAGTGGTCAAATGGAGTTCCGGATACTAGACTACGGACCAAAATAATCCCCCGACACACCTGGATAAACCACTCCCCAGTGAACTTCCCCAGCATGTCATATTCTTCGAGGAAACGGAACCGCTTCGTCAACATTCGTCCGGAATAGCCCCAACAGCCTTTGAATTTTGACCTAGCAGCATCGTGGAATTGCTAGCAGCAGATGAGATCTGATTATCCGCCCCTTCAACTGGAGGTGCCACGACGAATGTTAAGAAAAGACGATGTTTTTCAGCCGCATTGACTTTCCTCGGCTCAAATTTGCGAGTTCATGCGGGTCTGCATAAACAGATAGGGATTAGTCGACAGTGGGTTCCCCAACGAACGTGTTTCCCGAACCTCACAGATTCTGCCTCGACCCGCGAATGTGCTTTCATAAGATACAGGGGTTGTCACCGAGAACGCGCGGGGCCCTCCGAGGTTATCGAGCATCGTTTGGAGGATAATCGCTTCGAGGTTCAACGTAGACGCGAAAGAAGTCCCTCTCCTGAGACCCTTGGAGAGCGGTGTGGATGCGGAGTCCATTGTCATCTGCGGAGACTGTGAACATTCCGAGGTACTTGCAAAGAGACTATGCCCTACATTGGTGTTCGCAAACCCGAGATGCAAACGTTGCTCGATAGTTGCTCGACACTGGTGCCAATTAATTGTCCAGCATATGGCATGTTGAGAGAAAGAAAATGGGTCTGTAGTTTGCAACGGCTGCAATTGCCTGTCACGATCTTGTATTGGCACAGCCTGGCCTCCGCACGAGGCGAATGGACAACCTTTCCGAGGCGGTGGCGAATGCACGGGAGTATAGGACCTGGGTGAACCAATCGTAGTAATCCAGAACCTCTGCTCTTTCTTGTCCTTGAGCAGGGTGAGCTCCAACTCGAACCTGACGAAGAAGGGCAGATAGCGGGTGAGAGCTTCACTACAGGAAGCATCAATATCCCTCTGGTGTGTGAGCGGTTCCAACGACGTACCCGACAACGTTCTTCAGGATCGTTCGCAGACAGAACCGTTATGGTGAGTCGATTGCGAATGCGACACACGAATTTGTTGTTCGCGTCTGGCGTATAATTCGAGCGTTTGGGACTGGTTTGGGACTGCCATGTGAAGGTGCATCTGGGGATTCCGGATTGACGATGTGGGCGGATCGGATGAAGAGTCGTCTCGTGGCTGGATAACAAATGAACGCCTTGAACCGGACCACGCGGAGGAGTTTTTGGGGCATGTGAGTTGGGCACGCGACCTGTGTGTTTTCGTTCCACATAAGACTCGTCGGACCAATCGACGGGATCCCTTCTGGTTCAGTACGTACCGTCCAGCTTTGACGAATTTGAAGAGGGAATCAACCCATCCACCTTTTCGCCAAAGGAAAGACCTTTGAGAGGATCCGACTGGTCCGCGGAGGTGAAATGGATACCGGACTGAGCGTGGATTTGCCAGTTTGCAGGAGTAGATTGATGACGTTGCAATGAGCGTACCGAGCACAAAACCAGTGAGGTTGAGAATCGCGGTAGAGGAGACGGGGGATGATAGTCGTTGAGAGAATGAACCGTTACGTTCAGCCCCGAAATCGTCATGGCAAGGGAGAAGGTACCCGGGCCGGAGCGTTCCCTCCCGAATCTCGTAAGATGAGATCAACTCTGCCGTTTTCCGAGCCCATACCAGGATAGACAGCGGATTCACTCATCCATTTGTTGAGCTGTTCCGACGACCCCGAGACAAGTCAAGCAAAGAAGAACCCCGGTGTTTCGGAGAATCCGGAAATGGTGAGATCGAACCCGGACATTGGCTGATTTGGTTCCCACCACGAGATGGGATTTCGTATAAATCTGAATTGCCATGAGCGCGTATGGGCGCAAACTCTTACTGTAAACTCGTCGAACTCGAACCGCAACACGCAGATGATTCCTCACTGCAGAGAACCCGTCGCAGTTGAGAGGCGTCGATCTGGAGTAACGCTAGCATAACTGCGTAAAGGTGCTAACCGCCTCGTCGGGTTCCGATAGCGCAGTGGTCGTCCGCTTCGTCGGACAAGCGTAACAACCCGTAGCACCTTCCCGTTTGGACCTAATAGAAGCCGTGTGGAATCACTGGCGATCGATGGCACCCGAGTATTCACCCCATCATCCGGGGCCGTAACGGTTTGCAGTCCCATCGACAATCCTTAGCTTAGTTTCGTGGGCTCCCGAGGGTCCACATAAACGGATATGGATTTGTTACTGGTAGGTTCCCGACAAACGTGTTTCCCTGAACCCCACGCTTTCTGTGTCTACCCGCAAACATACTGATCCACCTTCTCACCGAATGGGGGACCTTCGTCGAGAACGTGCAGGTGCCGCGGAGGTTATTGAGTACGATTGGAGGAAATCCACCTCGAGAGGGTTCGGCGTAGAAGTGAGAGAATCTGTGTCCCATTCTGAAGCCTTGGAAGAGTGGACGGAGACCTGAATGTGAATCCCGTTGCTATATGCAAAGGCTGGACGTAAGCGCTCCGAATTAACCTCTCGAAAGATCATGCCGTACGTTGGTATTCGTAAACCCGAGGTGCAAACGTCGCTCGGCGCTGGTACCCACCCACCGTCCCACGTATGCCAATTCGGGAGAATGAAAGTGTGCAATGGCCCGGTCACGATCTTGTATTCTCCCAGCCCGGCCTCCGCATGGGATTGATAGACAAGTATCCCTCCTTCTCCCAGAGCGTGACCATCGCATCGAGAATTTCTGCGGGTGCGCCGGAGTGTGGAGAGGAATAAGTGGTTAAACGGTGGCCGTTGAAAATTTCTGTTCCTGTCTTGTCCTTAAGCAGGGTGGACTGCAGCTTGAACCCAACGAAGGCAAGTCCGTGACTGAGGACTCGCTACCGATGGGGCATTGGCATCCCTATAGTATACAAGCGGTTCCAACGACGTGCCCGACAACGTTCTTTAGATTCGTTCTTCGACAGAATCGGTAGCGTGAATTGATTGCATATACGACAGCTTGAATTTGTTCTCCCCGTCTAGCCCGTAATTCGAGTGCTTGCGGCCGCCATCTGGAGATGGGTCTGGTGACTCCAGATTGACGATGTGGGTGGATCGGAAGAAGAGTCGACCCCTTGCTGGATCTCCGACGAACACGGCTTATCTTGAACCGGAGGGCGTGGAGGTGGCTTTGGAGGTATACGCGTCCAGCACGCGGCGACCTATGTGTTTTCGTTTCATGTAAGGCTCGTTAGACCAGAGGTCCGTGCTGGATCAGTACGTACCGTCCACTGGCTGACGGTTTTGAAGAGCGAATCAACCCATCTGCCTCTTGAGGGTCTCCAAAGAAACGGGGATTCAAGGTGGACCGAACCGAGCGTGGTTCCGTCAATTGGCTTACACGTTGTAATGCGCGTACTGAGCACATAACCAGCGAGGCCGAGAATCACGACAGAGGATGTGAAGACCAATAATGATAATTCTTGAGGGAATAAGGGGTTAAGTTGCGCTTGGAGACGTCGTGCAAGAGAGAAGGGACCTTGCCCGGCGCCTTTCCTCCCTCTGTTCGGGAATTTGCGCGTGTGCCGAACGTAACAGACTATCCACGAGATACCCAAACCCCGGGCAAATCAAGCACAACATACGAGACATGGAGACTCATGAGAGAGCGACGGATCAAGGGACAAACGGTGGAATAGTGGACATGGAGTAATACAGGATACAAGAGGTCATTTGGTATTGAGTAGAACGCGTTCGGAAAGAGAAGGGGTGACAGGGTGAAAACGGTGGGAGGGAGGGCGGAGGGGGTGGAGAAACCTGTCCGGGTACGCGTGACTCTGGGAGGGCACTGCTGGTGGACTACTCTCGCTTGGATTCTGTGTATAACACAAGGAGTTAATGGCCACGAGAAGTAGTATAACACCAAGGACCTCACCAATCGGATGCGAGTTTCTTGTTCATTTCTTGTTCAACCTTCTGAAGCTCGTTTTTCAAATTTCCCATGAAATCTACTAGGACCCCAGTCTTCTCATACGAACCGATGGTCCGTGAAAGCTCGGATCTTGCCTCTTCAAGCTTGCCTTGGTGGCGCCAGATGCGGGTCTGCGATAGCATCACCCTACCCAGGTAGAGTGGGTCATTGACTGCGTGTGACTTGAGTTGTTCAAGGTGAACTTGGGCGTCCTCAAACTTCTCTGCTTCGAGAAGCAGCTGCACAAGGCACTTAAGGATTCTTGTCTGTTTATCCAGTAATTCAAGAGAACGGGCTATCCCGAGGGCTTCGATGTGGTGATCAACCGCTGCCTCCGTCTTGCCTCTACACTCGCATATATGGCCAAGGATATGATGGCGTTCGTAGAGTTGATATCGGCTGAGT
>Ga0307511_10006769_pt1 | contig 11550 bp, 11 predicted proteins | sample 13_EM_MG_FD_200266 | JGI IMG/M metagenome (GOLD analysis project Ga0307511, IMG submission 200266) | Populus trichocarpa ectomycorrhiza microbial communities from riparian zone in the Pacific Northwest, United States - 13_EM | ecosystem: Host-associated > Plants > Roots > Unclassified | place...
AAAACAAATTCAAACTATTAATTTGCTTTAAACTCTTAGTGCAAGTCTAAAAAAAAAAAAAAAAAAAAAAAGCTTTTCTGGAGTTTCCTTTAGCTCTTGCCCTCCATTCATTCCTATTCAAATCCAAGAAAAACCCCCCCTTTGAGAGTTTGACTAGAAAATCTATAAGATTATAGAAATAAGAAATATAGTTATATTGTCAAGTATAAGAATTTATTAAAACCTCTTTCTAGTACTACTAAATAAATGTTCTATAGAAAGGATATATCGTTTGCTTGAGGTTACTGAAGTAATTGGAATTTTTTTTTAGTATACCAACTATATTGAATTGAGGCTACTATAGGTTTAAAAGTAACCTTATATATAAGTACTGAAGGGGGGTTTTTTTTTTTGCAGTTGGCTAAATATTGTTTATTTCTTTTTGCCAATGTGCAATAGGGATCTGATTACACTATAAGTACAAGTCTCAAAAGTTCAGGGCTGCCCAACTAGTACTAAATTATATTTGAGTTGAATCAAATATTTTTTAAAATTACCCTGAACTTGACTTGAAAATCCAATCCCTCGATATATGCCGAGGAAAAAAAAAAAAACCAGCGAACGGAACAATTCTACCTTATGCATGTTCTTTTTTTATTTTTATCAAAGCTACTTATTACCTACCCGTATTTCAGTACGCCATTGAATACACATATCCTAAGGAAAATTACAAGGCACGACTTAGCTGTCCCTTTTTTTTTTAAAAACAGCATCATAGTGAGTTTTTCCTCTTCGAGGTTGCAGTATCGCTTTTCGAGTGATCCACCGCGCTCGCTTCCGATGACCATTCTCCCTTCTCCCCTCTTCACCCCTTCTCCAATATATGCTCCATACTGTGCTTCATTGCATTGGAGGAGGCATTGTTGTTGAGGTATGTAGCTCAAAGTCTATTGTCAGGTTGCTGATTCTACTCAGTTATAATTTACTGCACTAGGAGGTTACCCTGCAACCTCAATAATCATCAGATACGCATGTGCAAGTTTGGTCCATCTGCAAACCTTTGTGCAACATCAGCGTGAAGGTAAACAAGATAAGAGATATCTACTAATGAAAGGAGACATTGCTAAAGATTTTCCAGCACCCAAAAGTAAAAGTACTATTTAACACATTCAAAGGAAGTATATAAGTAGTTGAGACAAAGAAATAACATAGAAATATATCCAAGCCCTAGTAACAAAGAAAAAAAAGTGTGTATCTTCAACTCTAGTAAGTATAGGTAACTTCCAGTATGGTCTCGGGAAGGTGCTGTAGTTGGATGGGCCAAAGTAATAAAAAACGCCAAAGAAAGCAAGCTATCTTTCTACAGAAGAAAGAGCATAAACTCTCTCGAGTTTCGTTTAATCAATCTCAATCAGCCCACTATCATTCATCCCTTCTATAACCTCCACCTCCCCCTTCCCATTTTCGCCATCCGTAATCGACAACTCCGCCGTAGCATCATCTAACTTCCTTTTCTTTACCACACCATTAACATCCGCCATCTCCTCATGCACCCTCTTCGTTCCTGCTCCCGTAGTAGCTCCATTCGCCTCCTGCGGAGCCGGAGTAGCTTCTACCTGCTTCACCTTCCTCGGAATCACCATCCCCTCCTCGGGAGGAACGATTGGGTCCTGATCCTCTTCAATTTCCTTATTCACAACGGCCAGCACCAAGTTAACCCGGGACTGTAATATCTCCCCATCCTCACCCTCCTCCTCATTATCATCCATCACAGTAATGAATGTCCCTTCTTTCACGCCCATACTTGTGAATTCATTATCCACATTCTCATCAAAATCTGGATCGTATAGTAGCTGATCAGTCAATACACTAATCTCATCACCATACCCTAGCCCCTTCTTCAAATATCCCTCTACGAGGTCACCTAAAGTCGCTCGGCTCAGATCGACTTCTATCGTGGCCCTTGCAACACCGCAGATATCACACGAGGGGTTTGGTGAGCGAAGTCTCTCAGTCGCAAAAACCTGGTTTGGGGAGCGCGAGAGGAAAACAATTCGTGCGGAGGAGAGGTCTTGACGAAGAACTTTGAATGCTTGGAGGACACAGACACCAGCGGTGATAGCATTGGTTGTGGCAATTGCGGGAATGATATTACCAGCCATCTCTATAAGCATTGATAGTTAGTGGTAGTCAAATATAATCTTGGGGACCGCATGGGGGGAAAGTACGTTTGATGTCAAATTTCGACTTCAACTCAATTCCAAACACATACGACCTCAAATTCGCTGCTGCAGCAACAAAATCAAGTGTATCCACATCATCCTTATCAAAGGACAAAATAAATTTATCCCCATCCTCCAAGGCTTCGGCATGAAGCTCTTGTACCCTCTTACCTAGCCGTTGCAAACTGTCTGCGAAAACCACAACGTTCTCTTCTAGGCTCCAGATCTTCTGATCCATGTTTGCGGTTTGGGCTGGGATATCCTGTGCGGCGAATTCTACTGTATCATAGTCTAGAGCGGTTGGTGCCTTCCGTTGCTTCCACATGTCTTCCATACTACAGAGACGTTGTATGTCACGAGTGAATACCTTCTCGAAAATGCTCCGCGCAAAGGTGTCTGTTCCGATTTGCTCTCGGATTTTTTTGAGCTCTTGGGACTCTCGCCTTAGGGCCTCAATCTCCTGGGCTAGTTTAGGATAGGAGTCAGTCTAGAGCACTAATATGAGCCTAGGAGGACCATAAGTTACCATTCCCGGCATCCTTTGTGTGGTCAAGCTCCGGAGAGTCATCTTCGGATGTTCCGAATATCTCTCTGTATCAAATCATCGTTAGCCTTAGGTCATCGAAGGTGGGATATGTAAGTGCAGTACGTGAACAGATAGCTCTTTGCCCAGACTATGCAATGAATTGGTTGGCTGGGTGTACTTCTAATAGTACAGACTGGGAAACTCTTGGGTACAAGCTTTGGTGTGCAGTCGTAGCATTCAGTGACACCCTATTAATGTACCCCAATCAGTCATGGCTTTATCGTGCCACCTTCTCTAGGCGCCTTACCTTCTTGATCACTTGAACCTGGCCCTTAAATCCAGTCGTCCCACTCTCAACCAACGGAACATCCGCAGCTTGACACATTTTATTGACATGCCTCCTCGCATCTAGATTATCCAGGGCATTAAATACAAGGTTGAATCCCTTGTACCACTTAATATTGAACTCTGCATCTTTGATGTTTGCATGGTGGGCATTTAATTTGACGTTGGGATTAAACTTCCCAGCAGTCTCTTTTGCGACCTAAGACCCACGTTTGTTAGCTACCATCTCTCTAAGAGCTGTAGAGGCTGTGGATAGTACCATTGCCTTCGGCTTCTTGATATGCTGCATCCCAAACAGGAACTGCCGGTTCAGGTTGCTTAGGTCGATGGTATCCAAGTCGACGATATGGATTTCTCCAAAGCCCGTGAGCACAAGGTTCTTTAGCAACTCGCATCCTATCCCTCCAGCTCCTACCATCAATACTCTGGCCTAAGGAGAAAATCACGCATTAGCCTTCCCAGAACTTGATATAATCGACTGAAAGCCCGTACCTCTTTGATTTTTTGATGTAAGGAACCGAGAGCCTTCCTCGGCCCCACATCACGGGGATTCGGCTTAGTCTGCTGCTTTTCCTCCATGTCTTCTAAACAAAGGAAAATGCCTTTTCCCCGTCAAGTGGCGTTCCCAACTGCTAGGTGGGGTTTAGTTTGTATATCAATGTATGAGACTCTGCAGATCGGATAAGGTTGACCAGTTGTGATGGCGTATTGAGGAGGAGTGTCGCTTGGTATTGAATGTTTTGTAGTAGACACTAGATAGAGATTCGTAGTTATCGGGCCAGCGTTTGGGTTGGAGGCAGGTGGCTTTTTTCAACTGTATTTGATGTTCAGACCCCTTTGCAATGTTTGTCTCGAACACTATCGGGCAATCTAGAAGCAGAGCCGTGATACTTGCAAAGTGGTCTTGGCGCGTTCTCGTCGCGACAAGCAACGAGGATCGTCAAGTGACACAATACAGCGTCGATCATACCAAACTAGAAAGTAAACTATGCCTAATCCGCAAGACCCGAGATGCATAGAAAATCAATAGTTAACAACTCAGTTGTAACACATCTGATGTGAAGAAGCAACTACTCAGTACAAAGACGTAGGTAGCCTGGTAAATTGGTAAACTGATAAAGAAGTGTTAAGCATCAAAACTAGTCTCATTGTACCCACCAGCTGCCTCCAAAACCTACGCCATACTCTCTTAACCAGCCTTCTTGAGCATCTATAATATATACATGAAGCTATCCAATATCAACCTTTGATCCACCCATTCCTTCTTACATGGGCAATGCCTTGCTATATACCTAATAGAAGGGCTTTGCTCAATGCAAGTACATCTAATGAGACCCTTACACATACCTAACTCTTAGTTGATTTGTTCACTTGCAGCTTGATAAAAGCATCTATTTATTTGATCTTCATTTCATGTTCCAGTGCCAGTGCCAGTACCAGTGTAGGAGGGGATGAGAGATGCATATACCTCGCCTATTCCGTTGATTAGGTTTAGCGGAAGAGTCAAGGGATTTAGTGGCGCGAGATCAGGGTTTTTAATCTATTATACCTTTGCTCATAAAGATACAGAGTACTGGGGCCGGAAATAAGTTAGGGTGCAGGTTCCTCCACCTCTGTAAAAGGGCAGAAGTTCCCGCATTCACATCCCTTAAAATCAAAGTTACCCTGAACTGACAATCAATCGTAATTAAGTACCAAGACATTTGACCCGACGCGGGCCGTGAGTATCATTTCCACTTACAACAATTACCCTCAATTCTTACTCAGCAGTCTAGAGCCTCTAGTACAAAAGACCGAGATTCTCGATACCCTTGACTATACTACAGGGCGGTAATACATCACCAGAGTGTTTAAGGAGCGTTTACTCTAAGTAGGGACTAGATATCAAACTATACTGCAAAAATATTGATAACGCTAGCTACAACTCCCTGTCAAGGTTAACCCCAGTTCAGTGCCATAGTCACCCCCTAATAAAGCTTTCCTGAATGTTTCCGAATTTGCCTGCGATCAATGAATGATGAAGAGAAGAAGAACACAAGAGAGAAGAGAAGACCCAAGCCCCTCTTGTATGACAATACGTGCATAAACAACCCAGAGCTCCTCAGACATGTAGGGAATGAAATATAGAAGCGAAAAAATTCCTAAAAAAGCACCATACCCAACGCCAAATCAAGCAAATGCTGGTTGGGTTGTGAAAGTACTGAAGTAGCTTTATAGCCCTCCTACGTTAAAGCGGAACCCCCCTCCGCATCTTCACCATCTGCGTCGTCGTTAACGTCGCTCTGATTCGGCGGCTCAAGGTACGTATAGTAAGAAGGACTCAAGGCCTATCCATGTCTCATCAGAACTGAAAATCTCCCATCGAAGCACTCAAGGGCAAAATGGTTGAGACTCACCGTTACAGTATCCAGATAAAATAAGCCGTTGCTCAGTGTATAAACCACGGCCTGGACCTTCACTCCCGCGAATAGATACATCCCAATATCCTTCTCAACCCATAGCTTCCATCCCTCCTCCGGTAACCCATGCTTTTGCATCCTCTCCCCCTCATACACCCAGGCCCTAACATCGATACTTCCTAGCTCCTTCGCTCCCCCTGCCCCACTTTTCGGCAAGTCAATGCTCAAAACCTCAAACGCAATAGCATCCTTCCTGACAAGCTTCACCCCCTCAACGCCCGCAGCTATCTGCTCTGGTGTACCGATTCTAGTGATACACTCCAGGTAGTGCCTCTGTGCTACATCCCGAGGGACCCCAAGAGAGGGGTAATTCGAAGAGGATTTGCCTTCCCAGGTAGTTGCTTGGTCATCTTCGTAGAGATTGAGGTAGTGGCCTCCGAAGAGGGCAGAGCAGCTGGTGTTGAAGGTCCCTGGAAGTTTTCCGTTCGCGGCGTTGCAGAAGAGAAGCTCTTTTTCGGCAAGAGTGCAGATGGAGATAGCTTTAAGGATATTTAATGAATATTCGGGGGCAACGTTATGGAAGACAACCTGATTGAAGTGAGGATGTCAGAAGTGTACTCTTACTAGGAGGGGAGCTGAGCAAGACCTACATAGTTCAGAAAGTTCCTAATCGTCTTAATCCCTAGCAGTAGATCTTCCTCTGTATGCAAGCAAAATACTTGTTGGATTACATGGCTCAAGAATACCTTGACCACATATTCAAAGTCGACCCACCATTCCTCATCATCATCCTCAAATACACCCGGTGTCCCTGTCCAGTCGTTTTGGTTACGAAAACTCGTCGTGTAGTGTTCAACGAAGTCGGTTGCTGTTTGTGCAGCAATGTCTGCTGCATCAGGCTCCTCCGCTCCCTCTCCACGTGATTCGAGAGAGAGACCACCTCCATAGGCCTTTTGACCGGTGCGGATGCCACCGAGGACGAGGTACCGGTCGAAGAGTTTGAGCCGCATGGGGTCCCATCGGCGTTTGGCCCGGTAGCGTTGGATGCATAACTCGATGCGTCTATCCGGATTAATTAGCTATTTTGATGGGCTGCATGGCAGGAAAGAGAGGGTGCATTACTCTGCAAACGGTTTTCTTCTAGTCAAAGGTTAGCACGGGCTATCAACAGGTTGAACGGGTGAACCTGCGTGGAATATAGCTTGCCCAGCTCCTCCGCCTGTTCTGGGGTTAACACGGCCTCGACATAGTATTCTAATTCCCGTATTAGCTCTGGCGCCCTGACAACAGTACCTCTATCCTGCCGTAATTATCCATTTATGTATTTTGGTGAATCACCTTCGAATCCTGATGGCTGGGTCTAGTCATAGTGTTAGAAATAACGCTGTCCCACTCGTCTTGCCTCCAGCTTCTAAATAGTGTGCCTTACATTCTTATTCTTGTTCCTCTTCTTCCTTTTCTTCTTCTTGACCGGCTCCTCTGTCTCTAGGTTTTGGGCTTTAGCTTCCGCAGCTAATGCGTCATCGGTCTGACTTTTGAGGTTGATCGGAGGCGGTTGTGGGGACTGGAGCTGTGCCGACTCCGTATCGGAGTAGCCTTCGTCATAGTCGGCACCCATGATGGGCAATAAGGGAGATGTGAAGCTATCAAAGCTACTGTCCTGTAGAGGGTAGGTACCGCTAGAGAGGTTTGTTTAGCAGGTTGAAAAAGGGCAGCAGCAGCTCGCTTCTGCAAAGAAGAGAGGAGTGGAGTGCTGAATTGCAGGTCGACTCTTTGTGTGAGCGTGGGTGGTGTGGTGGTTTAAGTACAAGCTCTGTGTCTCTCAGTGTGACAAACGGATACCAACCTGATAGCTGATAGCAAACGAGTCCACCGGTAGGATATGTTCACGTAGCAGCTCGGATCGACAACTCTACTTGGGTAATCCATCAACTACTTAAATATAAGTAACAAAGGACAATCCAGTACTAAACCGTCAACCTATGGCCCCCTCCATCGCCCCCATTCTGTGCATCAGCGAACGCCGGATTTGTGATGCGCATACATCAACCATGGTCAAACAAGGCCTCCAATTCACGCACCTTCCTGCACTGCATACAACTAGACGTCGACGGCTTCCAAAATAACCCGAATATAGCTTTAGCCCTCCCGTACGTGCAGCGGACTGGGACGTAAGTTCTACTTTGCGATGATGGTAACTCTGATGCTAGCCCGGATTTGCGGGGAAGAGGGGGCCTGATTCCTTGTGCAGGGGGCCGGCCTGTAGTCACAACCCTTCGTAGAGGGGTGGCCTTCTCGAGACTAAGGAGGCCTGAGAGGTGGGGAAATGTGAACGCGTTCTGCTTAATTTTTTCCTTATCGATACTGATCCTTGCCAGAGTGGTGAAAGGACTAGGTAGCCTTAGTGGTGTCTACAAACCAGTGTGGATAGTCTGGTTGCGTGTGGAACCCCAGATCTGGGGTTCAAGCAATTAAGCTCTGTTGATGGACTGGCGTCACAGGGGATGCAATTTGGGCTGCTGGGATAACCACTGGCCCAGGGGAGCATCAAACGGCAACGGCTACACCCACAGCTCGCGGTATTTGAATGCGGAAGAGTGCAGCAAAGTTTGAGACCATGCACACGGGAAGCTTCACTGAGGTCTGGTGCAATTACTTGCATTGCATGGCGCATGGGGGCATGGGAGATCACTTTTCATTGCTGCAAAAAGCATTCTATGACAACTGATTGGTGATCTTTTCGTGGTCTCTCTATAATACCCCAACCCCAACAACCATCACGCCAGGTGTCCACGCATTATCTGTACCAATTCCCATGAGGTCAACTTGAAACACCCAACTTTACGGAGACACAATAAGTAATTTAATATATTCATACCTATCTACCCCAAGGAACGAACCAACAGAGCAAGCCCAAACAATGGGCTTCGCAACCCTTCGCCCCTACCTGTTCTCCAGGAGTGGGAAATATTAGGCTGCTGCTTACGCACTCAGTTCCTCTTTGCGTGGCTATTGCCCCCTTACTCCACTAGCAGATACTGGCTATGAGTTTAACCCCAACATCCCTCCTGTATTTATTGTATCTTCTATCTATACGCATATTAGTGTAGCCTCGAGCAAAAACTCCTTATGCCGGGCTATATATCTCACCTTTATCGGATAAAGCAATCAGTAGTCATCTGAAATATTGAATTGGATAGAAGGAGGCTGTCTAGAGATGAATAGTCCAGGGAAACGGAAATGTTGTATATATGGGGCTTCAGATGGTTTCCATCCTTGAAAATACGACCCGTTACACAGTCAGAGAGAGTGATATGTTGTCCAATCCCCTCCATTGCTGTAGCTTTGGTTCTCTTATCTAATTCATACGCTACAACAATGGTAACTGCACTTGATGTGGCCTCGTCGATATGGATAGCATATTCATAATGATCGAACCTAAAGGTTCAGAGGTGCTGTCGGAGAGCTGTACCGTCGAGCCTTTCATATTAGATCTGGGTATCCTCCCATATTGGATAAGTCCCAGACCCGAGGTCAGGAAGTACGCGCTTTTACCCCTCCCTCACTGGGTATTCCCTCTATTGGATTAACATCCCAGGCCGAAGTGTATCCAATAAGAGAGATTCGATTATATTTTCACAACTCAAACCTTGTCAAATAAACAGAAAGTAAGAGGTTACGTACAATGGCACTGGCTCAGCTCCAGCATCTTTGTTTATAGCTATTTGAGCATAGCATAGTGCCCAATGAGGTTGTTGAGCCTATGCCTACCACTGCCGCTGCCAAAGTCGGGATGTCGCAGGCCGGGGGTACAAGGAAACCCAAGAACATATTTTCTCGTGATGATCTGTGCCTAGAGCAGCCTGTGAGATGGATACCTAGGTCCAAGCCTCGTTCTTCAGGCTCTGTTATAGGTTTTGGGAATCTCGCATATGGGATAAATCAAGAAATACCTGAGGAGGATCAATTCATGCAAGGTGAGTTTCTACAAACTACCAGTTGAATATGATAATGATTAGGAGGAGGTTTGAATGGTTACGGGACTAGGATGAGGTTGAGAGAGAGATAACTTACTTAAGCTAGTACATACCTCGACCGTTTAAAGCATTACCCTGAACAACTTTGTTCAACCGTGATACGTAAACAGGTGTAAGCGTAACTACATAATGTCGTAATAAGTATCAATAGTCATGACCCCCAAATGGCCGGCAAGGCCTCCCAAGATGCAAGTACCTTTGACTACTATAGCACTAGTTTTCAGTGCATCGCTGACATATGGAGTAAATAGATTTCAAATCCTACCATAGTAGCGATAGTCTATGTATAGTATAGTCTCGTAATTATACGCCTGGGGCAACTACCTTACCTGTGACAATTAGATGTACCGACATGCCAAGATGAATATTATATTTCTGGGGGAACATGGCGGCGGTTACACCGGTGTTATGGGATGCCCAAAGCTTACAAGTTCACTCCAAGTACCAGTACAGACTAAATTATCCTAGGAACAGACGCACTTTGCCGAGGACTCTCATTTCCTCAGATATCGCCTTTATGACGAGCTATGGCGCCGAGGTTACAATTGGGATATATTAGGCCCAGGCGTCCCCAAAGCCGAATTCGAATTATCACCAGCGTTGTAATTGCACAGCGACTTCCTAAAACGGTAGCCACTATATATTTCATACCCTAACCAGACTATTCATACCAGGGTCAACGGTTTCCCCACTATAACTTGGCTCTATCCCCACTATCTTCCCCACAAGAACCCAATTCCCAAGCAGCACACAGCTAAGATACCTACCTTCTCCATGGCTCTCCCAAAAACCCACTCCGCCATCCAACTCACCAATCCTGGCCCCAACCCGACCGTCTCTCTGAACTCCAACGTTCCGCTTCCCACTCTACAAAGCGGCCATGTCCTCGTCAAAAACACCTATGCCGGGATCAACTACATTGAGAATTACTTCATCTCTGGACTCTACCAGGCATCATCTTACCCACACACCCTGGGGCATGAAGGCGAGGGCATTATTGTGGCCGTCTCCCCAGATCTCGCCCAGCACCCCGACCCTACGGCCCGCGATCTGAAGGTCGGTGACCGTGTAGCTTATCTCGGTGCTCAGGCATACTCGCAATATTCCGCTGCCCCTGTGGAAAAGGTATTGAAGCTCCCAGAGGGTCTGATGGAGGGATTGGGTGCTGCTGCGTTGCTACAAGGGCTGACAGCCATTACGATCGCGACGGCGTCGTACCCGGCCAAGAAGGGAGATATCGTCTTGGTCCATGCTGCTGCTGGAGGAGTGGGGCTATTGCTGGTTCAATATCTCACTAAGGCCATCGGGGCTAGGGTCATAGCCACTGCTTCCTCAGAGGGGAAACTTGCTTTGGCTAAAGAAAGTGGTGCGGAATGGACCTTCCTCTATGGACCTTCAGGGAATGAATGGATTGAAGCCGTAAAGTCAATCCCTGAGGTCAAGGAGCGAGGGGGTGTAGCTGGGATTTATGATAGTGTGGCTAAGGCTACATTTGAAGGTGGTCTTGAAGTTATTGCAGTCAAGGGCACATTTGTTAGCTTTGGTAACGCCAGTGGCCCAGTGGAGCCGCTCAACTTGTCGAGGTTGGCGGTGAAGAATATTGCCATTGTGAGACCACAGTTATTTCCGTATATTAGGACGAGGGAGGAGTTTACGAGGTATGCGGATGAGTTGGTGAGGTTGATTAACGAGGGGACGTTGAAGGTGAAGCCGAAGGTATACCCGTGGGAGAAGTTTGATCAGGCACTTCAGGTATTTACATCCCAGATGTGGGAGACATTTTGCAGAAGCTAATATTGTCGACTTTAGGATATCCGCTCCCGAGGTACTACCGGGAAGTTGCTATTGAAGGTTGATTAAAAGGGTGGTATTGGAGGAGAGAAAAAGTTGATATTGGGGGAGAGGAAAGGTTGATAATATATATGGGTACCGTGATAATATGATATGGAGTGCAATGTGTCTAATGGATTAGGATACAAGGAGTTGTAAGGGAGCTAGTTACTACCAGAGGTTTGAGCGAAACATTTCGTGCAAGTGCTTTC
>Ga0307511_10006771_pt1 | contig 11549 bp, 10 predicted proteins | sample 13_EM_MG_FD_200266 | JGI IMG/M metagenome (GOLD analysis project Ga0307511, IMG submission 200266) | Populus trichocarpa ectomycorrhiza microbial communities from riparian zone in the Pacific Northwest, United States - 13_EM | ecosystem: Host-associated > Plants > Roots > Unclassified | place...
CGATTGATGGGTGGGCCGGCCCAACCATCTTTAGCGGCCCATTGATCAATGGGTCGACCCATTGATGAATGGGCCGTATTGACGTATGGGTCAGAACAGTAATATGACCACTGAGGACAGGCCATGAAGCTAATTCTACATACAAAAGCGAATAGGTACACACTATCCTGCTAGATGATCATCACACATTACATTACACCTCATACATACTGATATGCACGCTGAACGACCACATATACAATTCATAACAATTACCCCTCCCACTGCCTCCTAATTATAGGCTTCGCCGGGTCCCAAGGCCCATGAATCTCGTTTTTGTACCTCTGCAGCCACATTAACCACCAACTACATCCCCCCATAATCCCTGGGCCCATTAGTCCTACCCAACCCCAGGCCCAGCCCCACCCCACATTCATACCCAGCCCCACGGCTGCTCCCCCGACTAGCATGACCGTTAAGGCAACGTGGCCATACCAGCTTATGTGCCTTAAGAACCGCCTGAATACCGGAAAGAGCCCAAATACCTCAATGGAGAACAGCACTAGGGAGAACACATGTGTGGTGGTAGGTAGACGGGATGCAAGCACAACGGAGGCCATTATCGCAGCATTGGTGGACAGTGATGCAGGGAATTTAACAGATACGCCGGAGCCGTAGTCGAAGGAAAGACAATTTGCAATGAATAGCCAACTCGAAATTGCCCAGATGGAGTCCGAGGAGATTGATTCCGTGAGGGAGCGCAGAATAGGGGAGAGCCCGAGAAGGGTACAATAGATCAAAATAGCAGATTTTGCGGTGCGGAGGCGACGAAGGCGTTGCTGCCGGCGACGATACGCGAGGTCTTGCTCTTCTGTAAGAGTGTTGGAATTATTTCGAGTGTGCCGGCCTTTGCCCTTTGATTTCAGACTGTTGTTACGACTGGGAGGGGCGGTGTTGGGCGCGGCGGAGTGTTTGCCTCCCTGAGGATGTTTTGGCTTGCCATTTTGCTGTTTCGAGGGATTGGGAGTTCGTTTTGCAGAGGATGATGCAGTAGATGAAGGCCGTGACTGGCAGTTCTCAAGGGATAGTTGATGTTGATATCTGGGTATAGGTGTATGTAGTTCCGGAGTAGGCGGTGACCCTCCGGAGGGTACTTGAAGATGAAGGTCTAAACTTTGTCGTTTTGTACTCCGGGTCGGTGAATTGGCCCGTGATGTATTTTTTGACGGCCCCTGCCTAAGATTATTATTCCCTTTTCTTGTTGGCGAATGAGAGGGTGTGTTGACTGCCGAGTATATTGGCCCCGGGCCCCCCGCCTCCGGAGTCCCCCCCCTCTTTGAGACCACTTCTTCCCTCACCTCCCACCCCATATCCCATACCCAATACCCCAGCACCGTCAACGCACTACTTCCACCTGCCACCACCACAGGACTAGCTCTCTCTGTAAATATAGCGATGAAGCATGTGATGAAAATGACCACAGAGCTTAGGTGCTGCGTAATGACTGTACTCTCAGCGACCAAGGGCCAGAAGTCATAGGGGTGGACATTGATATTCCGCTGGAGCTGGTTCAGGAACGAAGAGTCAACCCAATTGTCGGGGTAATTCTGCTTCACCCAGAGGAGCTTGCGCCAGGGCTTTTGTCGGGTCGAGCGGCTTCGAGAACCTGTCCGGGAATGTGTGTTGCTACCCCCCGCATAGCCCCCTCGTGGAATTGACGTGCCAGATTCACTTATTACTGCGTGACTACCGTCCGCCAATTTCGATCCATGAGCATGAGCTCCATTGGGGCTTGCCATCGTGTTCAATCGAGGTGTATGTTTCGGTTGCCGGCGCTGCAGAAAGCACGTAAGACACAGCAGGACTGGGTTGTTGCGACCTTGCCGATAGTTGCGTAACCCTCATATCCTGCGGGGAAGCATCGTGAAATCAGCTTCGCAGTTTTCCGATGTCGAGGTGAAAGTTGTCCAGAGCAGGGAGGCATGTGCATGTAGATCTGGTAACAGCCTGTCAGGAGATCTGGGGACAGTTAAGCTAAGCTGCATCGGCGCTTGGCAGGGGCGTCTCCCATCATTGCATACGTCGCCTACAACGGGGCCAATGACGAGTAGTATTCTGGGGGGGTCCTGCGAGTTCCTGTAGATACCGCCCGTAGGCACGGTGGTGAGTCGTTTTGCTTGTTCGCCAGTTCACGATTTCTTGCATTTCGCTCGCCTGTCATGAAACGGCTATAAGGATCGGGACCGGGTCTTGGCCGACGACTCTCCCGAGCCCCACACAACTGCAGCATGACATACCGGTACATATTAAGCCTTATCCGAGGCTTGGAAACAGTTCTGGGAGGGGAGATGTTGTGTGGGGGCCATAATATTCATCCATCTTGAAATCCCCCGCTACTATTTCTTTTCTACTTTCGCTGATGAAATACATACCAGTGACCTGAGGTAGAATTCGAATCGTTTCCAAGATGCTGGACGCTAAAGAAGGTGTGTTTCACGCATATATGTACATATACACCCCAGCCCTCTCACCTTTTGCGAGCTAACCAATTGCCTGTGAACCCTTATAGTTGCAAAGCACAACAGTCGCAAGTCGTGCTGGGTCATTCTCTATGGGACAGTCTACGATGTTACCGGTATCTTCATCGATCTCCTCTTCATGTGTGCATTGCTAATATATTCCCAGACTTCATTGACTCCCACCCCGGCGGTGCCAATGTGATCCTCCAACTCGCAGGGAAAGATGCTACAGAAGAGTATGACCCAATCCACCCGACAGGTCTCCTAGAAGAAACCCTCTCCAGGTCTCAAATCCTTGGTCCAATTGACCCCTCCACAATACGCCAACCCCCGCCACCACGGCCAGCCGCTCCCGCAGCTACATCTCCCACCACCACCTCTAAACCGGAGAACCCAATCTCCCATGACCCTCTACCCCCCCTCTCAAACCAGCTCAACATAGCCGACTTCGCCCTCACCGCTGAAAAGACCCTCTCCCCCAAAGCCTGGGCGTACTACTTCTCCGCATCCGATGATCTCATCACCAAAGAACACAACTCCTACGTGATCACCTCCATCCTCCTCCGTCCCCGGATATTCAAAGATGTAGAGCATGTTGACACCTCCATCAAGCTCCTCGGCACCCAACCTTCCTCCCTACCTCTATTCGTCGCCCCAGCTGCAATGGCAAGACTCGCACATCCAGACGGGGAAGCCGGGATTGCCCGCGCGTGCGGGAATAACGGTATCCTTCAAATAGTCTCCAACAACGCATCCATGTCCCCCGAGCAAATCGCCTCTGCTCGAGTCTCCCCATCCCAAAACCAGTGGTTCCAGTTATACGTGCAGACTGTGCGGGAAAAATCCAATAAAGTCCTTCAACGGGTAAACGAGGCAGGTTACACTGCCATTGTACTCACCCTTGACGCTCCCACCCCAGGCAAGAGAGAGGCAGATGAACGGGTAAAGAGTTTGGGAAACACAACTTCTGCCATTTCTGGACAAGGCGTGGCTAATCCTTCTGTAAATACGGGGGAAGGCCTAGGCCGAGCGTTGTTTGCTGGGACATCACCGAATCTGACTTGGGCGGATTTAGAGTGGCTGAGGAGTCAGACCCCTTTGCCAATCATATTGAAGGGAATTCAAACCCATGAAGACGCACTCCTTGCTGCAAATAATCCCCTTATCTCAGGAATCTTACTTAGCAATCATGGTGGTAGGGCAATGGATACAGCACCCCCGCCTATCTATACTCTTATGGAAATCAGGAAATATTGCCCGGAGGTATTTGACAAGATTGAGGTATACATTGATGGAGGAGTCAAGCGAGGCACGGACGTTGTCAAGGCGTTATGCCTTGGGGCGAGCGCTGTGGGTATTGGTAGGGCGGCGCTGTTTGGGTTAGCAGGGTATGGGGAGGAAGGTGTTGGCAGAGTCATTCAGATTCTGAGAGAGGAGATTGAGACATGTATGCGTTTGTTAGGAGTTAATTCTGTGAAAGAGTTAGGCCTACAACATGTAAGTTCCTCCATGAAACCACTTCTCTAGAGATATATGCTAACGGGAGTTATCCTGAAGGTTAATACTAGCGCGATTGATCACCTACTCTATAAAGCTCCAGCTCATGCGACTGGTGTTACGGGGTTCATTGAAGGTGTTAAGGCGAGGTTGTAGCATCGGTTCTATAGAGAGAGCCTATGGGGTATTATATAATGTTGGTTATTATACCAGTACGGCGCTGGATGACTAAATATATTGATTGGTCAAGGACATTGAAATAGCACAAGATTACCTTGACCATGAAACGGAAGAGTCCCCCCCCAGACTACCGAACAGCGATTACAAAGCCATGGCGGCCCCGTGAAAAAAAACTCGAAAATAAAACCAGTGCATCTAAAGCCCAATCCTGCTTCCAGCTACAGTCACCCCCGTGCACCCCTGACTACTAGATCAGGAGAATCCTGTTTAAACAGCCTGCCGCATTGAGAATTGTGAGATCCTGCTTTTTTTTTTTTTTTTTTTAGAGATGTCTGAAGGATTTTGGTGGTGCATTTGACATCAATGGGGCTAAACTATCTAGGTAAGGCTTGATGTCCTCAAAAACCCAGTACATAACTAACCCAAAGTTTACTTTCTTGAATCAAGCGGCCCCACTTCCCACCGCTGTCCCGGCCGACTACATTAAAATACATGGAGATTTGACAGACTGAACGGAAGTGCACTATGATTTCAGATATATATATATGGTACCCTGATACTTTACGTCATAAAATACTTATCCTAGTTTTATGTATGTATGTATGTGCCCTCATCTACTTCATACAAAAGGTCTCGGTTGTTGTTCCCCGTACTTATCTCATAACTGGCCATGGGGCCGGGCCATTGCAGATCAAGTCAGAACTCATATCCTGAATCTTGAATCTTGAACCTTGAATCTAGGGACTAGTAGATAGTGTAATATTACCGTGATAGACTATGATAGATGACAGATAGCACTTAGTCTGGGATAACCGGCTACAAAGTCGATGTGAGATATCGATAACGGAATGAACCACCAGCCTACATGAAACATGAAACAAAAACTAGCTCATACCCAAACTTTAAATTCAGTTCTAATACCGATTGCCGACTTCGATGCCAGCCAGATTAACTACCAATCTGAAACCCGAAAAATTAAATAATTTTTTTTTTGTGGATACAATACAGTCACATTCCTGTATACTTAATTATCATATTAAGGATATAACCACCCCTGCTGATTCCCGTAACCCATTACACCATCTACGATCTCAGTCAACAACCAAGGATATAAAAGAAAAAGAGAAAAAGAAGGGAATCTAAAAGAATCTGCAACGAAACCACCACAAATGACAAGTTGAAAATGAAAGGAAAATAAAGTAGAAAGCAGTCAGACGGCTAGCTATCCATTGATGTGCCTGTCTTGAACTTAGTGAAAGGCAGTTGAGGGGTCTTGAAAGACCGCCTCTAACCCCACATCCCGCCTGAGCGATACGCCCAATTATAACCAATGGCAATAAAAATCCGAGTATTAACGTAACCCAATAAAGTCCCCAGAATGGAGGGGGAGATTTCTCGGGAGACAAAACCATCCATCCATGCAGGTGTTTCTCTGGATGTTATTCCAAAACATCAATGCCCCTCAGAATATCCTCTGCTAGTCAAATCCCAACCCTCTCTGAGCAACTCCTAAGCGTCAGTTGGATCATGTGGATTCCACAATGGGACATCTTCCCTCTTCACTCCTATGATCTCAATTCCCAGTCCTTTATTCAAGCTCCATGCCACCGTCCCCATAATTCCATCAGGCTGCGTCGCTCTCGGCACAAGGTCAAAAACAACCTTTCCCACCGGACATTTTTGGACAATCATCTGGTAACCTCCTGTGTATTCCTCAGCTACAGCTGGATCGTTGTAGTTATCCGGAATATCGGCAACCACGTCTGGCCTGGGGTTGACATCCGTTAGCTCTTTTGGGGGATATACGGCAAATGTCCCGAGCCTTTGACGCCGGCCGGGATGGCTGTTATATGTGGTATTGAATTCTCCGATGCGAGATGGATATTTAGCCTCGTGGAGATCGAGGCGGGAGTATCCGCTGGCGCCGTCACCAGAGCCGAGGAAGAAGTGAAATCTATAGACTCGTAAGGTTAAAATGGATCCGTGCTCGAGGGCATAAAGCATTTGAGTTATTTTGCACACACCTGCAATCCTTCCCCTCCGCAATCTCTGGCATCACAAAGACATTCAATGTTCCCCACATTTGCAGCTCCCCATCAACCTTAATATTGGGTAAAATCCTACAGAACCCTCTATTGGTGTCGTTCCCCTGCGCAATTTTATCCTTCTCTGTCATATGCCAGTCTGGAGCATCTTGCTTATAGACGACGTTATATCTTGATGTGATGAGCGCGTTTCCAGATTTGAGTACGGGAACCCGTTTCGATTCATGGTATTGATGATCCCGTCGAACGAGAGGGAGCGGGAAGGCGAGTATGAGTGCTGCGGAGAGTAGCAAGGACAAGAATGTGAAGTGTTGCATGGTGTGCTGGTGAGTTTTGGAAGTGAGAGGAGGCTCAGGCGTGAATCAGAGCTGGGCGAGGGTCTGAGGGAATGACGGACGGATATTATCGTCTAGTATCACAAAGATTCGCTGCGGAGGGCAGGAGTTGGTAAAGTAGTACCCTGGAGGAAGTGAGGAGTGAAGATTGAGATTCAGGAATCCCCGGGGGAGTTATATACTTCGTACTTGGTAAGCTTATAAACAGTGTTACTGCAGCCTACCCGATATGGAAATTGTAGGAATGTTCTTACGATTCGTTCCAGGGTCCATGGCAACTCACCCAACGGCAGGAATTCCCTGGAACAGATAAAGCGCCGGCCCTGGGGAGCGTTGATCTTGTCCTAACTGGTTCTTATACCCCCTGTTTCGTAGGCTACAGAGTTGGCGTACGGAAATCTTGTTACGGCTGTGACTTCCTCTAAATGACCAACTTTCGGATCCCCCAACTTTCGGATCCTAGACCAGTCCGAAGGCCACACCCAACCGATAGAAGCGACGGGCAGCGTGTACAAAGGACATTGCAACGCAAGCTGAATGATTTGCGCTACTTGTTTCGCTGGTCGGGCAAACATATGTCACACCACATCTGCCACAAACCTTCAGCATGAGGCCAAGCGGTGATGCACCCCGGGACTGGTTGCCCTCCGGTTGGTAGCCGTAAGCGTGTGGGGCAGTCAATTCCAAATTTAAAGTTCCATGTTCATGCATTCTAGGCATTGATAATTTAATGATCAGCAGTATTTCTGAACTCATTCACCGGTGGCGGTGAGATGTTTCTTAGTGAGCAGGAATCTGACCACTCGGGGAGGAGTTGCGCATGAAATGACAGGCAAAGTGCATATGCATGACAGCTGCAGCACATCACTACCAATGCAACATTAACCCCGAGTACATACAGCGGCGAGGGGTTGGTTTAAAAATAAAAGTGGAAGGGCAAGTGCAAGTGCAAACCGATAGTTAGCATCCCCAGCCAAAATATATACAGTCGATGTACTTCAACGTTAACCCTGTCTTCACCACTAATATCAAAACCGTTTTAAATCAGCCTACACAGTATTGCAGCTGCAAATGAAAAACTGCTAACAAGGAATATCATAGTTTATCAACATAGACTTCGAATAGAGAGGTGTAATACATACTTTACACCCATAATTCGCATTCATGGACCGGACATTATGCGAAGATAAGTTGCACACTTGACCCGGCATTTCCAACAACCTTGCTCGTCCACAGTTCCCATATTTTCTATTTAGGAAGTCGACGTTTTAGGTGTGGTAAATCATGATACCTAGCAATCAAGTAATATTGACTTACAAGCAGAAACAATTAGACTTACTGTAAGGGAGAACTGCTAAACAAGGATGTCTAGAATAGTGGGGGCTTCCCTTGGTGGAACTTTATATTGTACATAACCAAAGGTACTTGCATAAATACCCTTCCCAATTGGTCTGCTGGAATGGTAGAGCATGCTGCTTTAAGCAGAAAGACATACTGTTCTATCATAGTCTGCGAGACTACGCCAGACTATCTTTAACAGACCTTAATCAGTCATAGCTGGCTCTGCAACATGCGTTTTGAGGAAGAGCTAAGTGTGAGGATGTGGTAAATCGGCATAGGTTATCTTACGGACAATGGCATGCGCACGACAAATGACTTGATAGTTAAAACTAAACATGTGGATATGTCTCTCACTACGCAAATTTCCATCAATATGTTTGAGCTGCAATCAGCTTCCTCGCCATCTCTATCTTCCTTGTCCCGATGGATGCAGCCAGAGGATTGAGGTTAGTACTGATGTGACAGGCAGTCCTAAACTCCTCCCAGAGATACATATCACATCGTCGCCCTCGATTCCGACTATTACCAGACTACTTGGTTACAGGCTCACCAGCCACGGACTCGATTCTGGCCACTACCCTCACTGTATACTAAATCTGCCTGGCTCCCGCTAGTTCATATTGTTTGCCCCACACCAATGGTCACCGTAGTGATCATCTGACCCCACATTCAGGCAACGCTGATGTGCCAATCAAGGGCCTGGAGATTCTAACGGCCACGAAATACCTCATCAATACACACAGATTTGTTTAGCACACATCCAGTAAAACAACTACCCAACACTAGCAATACCCAGGTAAATAAGCCTTGTTGGCAGTTGGATACGGCATACTTGGTGTGCTTGGTGTTCAGGGCTACCATATATGCATACTCGTTACTCCGGATGGCCATGGCAATTCGTAGGCATGGGTTCGTGGTGGAAGTTTTCACATCTTGGAACCAATGACAGTTTTCCTTTTCCTTGACCAGTTCATATCATGCTCACTTGTGCATCTGCCGTTCAAATGACCCAGCGAATAAGATCGGCGCCCGCCTTGTGCGAGGCTTGCCCCCAGTTCTAGTAGTTTAAGATGTCCCAATCATATCGAGGTTAGGGCTGGCCAGCCGATAACATGCCAACCAGTGTGAGATCTGTCAATACATCAATGAATAAGGAATAATCTACCCCTGTAACTTAATCCTGAGGTTTTCAATACATTCTTCTGTAAGGTGAAGGTTTATGGTGGTATTCAGGTTGCTGTTCAGCAGAGCTGCCTTGAGCGCTGTTATGGCTAGCCCCATGAACGCAATTTTATTGTTACTGCGTGCAAATAATAAACCATCTATCATCGCTCACACCCCAAAGAAAAACGCACCTATCATCTGGACACCTAACCCAGGTCTATCTCGATCACGGAGCTCCTATATGGGATTGCCATTTCGATATGGCATAGTATAAAGCGAAAATATGATTATGCGTACCGTTCACCGGCTATGATGGCGCCATAGCCCTGTGCCTGCAAACGTTGTAAGAAGGCATTGGCATCATAGGCAGCATACCCGAGTTTAGCCAGGGTTATTTCACCGAATCATCTGTATTGGCAAACAAGATGTAGTGTCTCTGGGATCGTGGTGTACTGGGAAATAACGTCCGTTCATCAATCACGACAAATTCCAGCCGTCATGGCCCCCTCACTGGGGCAGCATATGAGTACTGGGTTCTTTATAAAAAATCCAAAAAGAATCACGACAATTGGTAAATCGTTTGAGTAATTGGCCAATGATTCGATATTGACAGCTGGACTGAATCGTTCGGTCTGTGCGCAATTGGTGGATAGTCCAATTGAAGGCTGACTGATCGTCGTGATTGTTAGATGGGTCAGCCATTCAGGGGGCTAAATTTAGGAGGTGTCTTGAGTACTGCGATGTCATGCCAAGCTACCGGTAGGTATAGTTCTAGGACTTTCCAAGGAAACAAGTCCCAAAGAATTAAAAATCACAAAGACTCAAGTTCCAAATTTGTATGGGAAAGTACGTGGGCCACTTTTACACCGAAACGGATCTATTTATAAAAACTGGTAAAAATGCTTCTTGATATAGATTACCGCCAACACCCAACAGAGTGAAAGATCATATCTATGGGTATAATCTTTACATATATCTCGAAGCCATTTTATGCCTCTAGTATGAAATATAAAATTGTTGACCAGGTGGTAAACTCCACTCCCCGCAAAGAAATGCCAAGCCTCATATCAAATTGCTAGATCAGGCAATGGGTTGCCTTTTTCAGTAAAATATTGTGAACGGTTCCTGAAATATACATAACTATTTTTGGAATTTATGAACTCAGGGCAGTTTTTGGTGTCCTAGTACCTTACAGTAACCACTTCATGAGCGTCAACTGAGTATAACTGTCAGACAAGAACATATAATGACTTTATTTCTTAATATAGTACAGAAATCCTCTTCTCATCATAATTCCAGGTGCACAAGCGATTTTTGGTATGGAACTGCGAAGACTAGTGGCACATATCGGTAGGCCTACACCTCAAGTATACATAAACCTGTGTCTACAGATATGCTTGATATAGCTGGAACTCAGTGTGCTTACTTTTGCTAGCTTTAAAGTCTGTATTCGCATTTGTGAGATCTCTCACATGCAATAACAGACTGTAAAGCTAATTCTTTATGAATCTTCGGTCTTGGGGGGGCATAGAAAGGCATCTCTTATTCATCAATATCCCTGGCCCTCAATGTATGACTGAGATGGCGATTGCTCTGATGTAAATTCGGATCGTACTACAAAACTTTGTGATATGAATCGCGTGGATATGCTTGTATTCTTGAACGTTGGGTATTTGGACTAACCAGACTAGTATTGGATGGCAAGTCTAGAATGCATGTGACTAACTCGTCTAGTTATATAATCCTTGCCTCGCCAAACCCACCCCACCATAAAGCCTAGTCTGGTTGGCATAAAGCCCTTAAACTGCTCAATTGCCCAATTCCAACCATCAGAACCGTCGCACGTGCACCATGACCACTCCCCTAACTCCCACTGAGATCGCTCAAACAGCATCCCTCGCCTCACACGTTCTGAAGGCCGTGTCTGGCGGTGACCGCGATGCTGCCTTGACTGCAATCCACGCAGCCCTTGAGGCAAATAAAGACGCAATTCTGGCGAGTAACCGCAAGGATATGAGTGCCGCATCTGACCTCGTTATTCAAGGGAAATTGAGTCAATCTCTCGTGAAACGTCTTGATCTCAGCAAATCGGGGAAATGGGAGGACATGCTCTCCGGGATTTTGCAAGTCAAATCCCTTCCCGACCCTGTTGGAAAAACTACCCTTGCGACAAAGCTCGATAACGGTCTTGACCTTTACCGAGTCACCAGCCCAATTGGTGTCCTCCTTGTCATTTTCGAAGCTCGTCCGGAGGTCATTGCAAATATCGCTTCATTGGCGTTGAAATCTGGGAATGCGGTAATCCTGAAGGGTGGGAAGGAGTCTGTCCACAGCTTCGCCGCAATTGCCAAGGTGGTTAGGGAGGCGCTGGAGAGCACAAAAATCCCACCAGGGGCGGTCCAGCTAGTGGAGAGCAGAGAGGAAGTAAACTCCCTGCTGGATCAGGATCAGTATATCGATCTTGTGATTCCTAGGGGAGGAAATGAATT
>Ga0307511_10006772_pt1 | contig 11547 bp, 14 predicted proteins | sample 13_EM_MG_FD_200266 | JGI IMG/M metagenome (GOLD analysis project Ga0307511, IMG submission 200266) | Populus trichocarpa ectomycorrhiza microbial communities from riparian zone in the Pacific Northwest, United States - 13_EM | ecosystem: Host-associated > Plants > Roots > Unclassified | place...
CGCCCGCCGCCCCCGGCGGGGGGCGCGGGGGGGGGGGGGGGGGGGGGGGGGGAGCTCACTTTATAGGGTCCGTATACCTCGAGCTCGTGTGGAATGGCGAAGCAGTTGTCTTTATCCAGGACGACGGCGCGGATGTCGGGGTGGGTGCCATCAGGGCGGGTGAATGCTTTGTGGAGAGGATAGGGGAGATGGTCGAAGGAGGGGACGGTATGGTGGGGGAGGAGGAGAGTGGGGGTTTTGATGGCACGGAAGGCATGAAGGGTTGCGGAGAGGTTGAAGCCGATCATGATTGCTGCTTGTAACTGTATGTACGGAATATTAGAGATATATTACTACCAGTGTATGGTAGGCACAGTACCTCGTAGACCGTTCTTCTGAGCCGAGCCGCAAAACGGGCCGGCTGCACAAAGTGACACAAGCTACGCCGTCCTCCCGAACACAGGAACACTCCCAGTTCACTGCAGCCCGGCCAACCTGCAGGGCATGCACCGCCGCGCTGCCCCGGAGATCGTATAGTGTCAGCTATACCGTACCCGCCTGGGATAATTCCGTATGCGCAGTGCGTAGGCATCTGGCCCAGAATCTCTTTATTCTCCGTTTCCCCTGGGAAATCCCACATAACACAGGTCTTGCATTTCCATTATTTCTTCTTGACCAGGAAAATATCTCAGTGTTCTAGAAGCTGCTTTATCTACGTTACATACATACGTACTGTTGGCCGGGGTCATTGAAGCTGCCCTCCCGTAGCTGACTGATAGGACTGGACACGCTTAAGCTTCAACACCCCGAAGCAAACGAAACAGCTCCACAGGCAACTCACGGGCACACGCAAATCACCACGCCGAGGGAGTGAGGAAAAAAAATACCAATGCGACGCTCGTTAATTACAGGCCTGCTAATAGCAGCCAGTGCTTGCTTCGCGAATGCAGCCGAGTACCTAATAGTATGCACATTCCCCCAAGCTCCCTACCCCGAGCAGACCGGGCCCGGGGGAGTCAGCTAACGAACGTATTGAGCAATTAGGACCAAGAGGACGATACCCGACAACAATGCGCGGGGATGTGGAGTAAGAAGTCGTGGGGAGGTGATATAGACCCGTTCATAGGAGTCAACTTCAAGGCGAAACCGGACTCGAATGGGGATGAGATTGTTAGCTTGTTGATATTTGAGTGGGAGGATGGGAATTATTTGGGGAGGTTTCCGGGTGAGGATTCAGAGGAGGTACGTACCTACTTACCTACCCACCACCCTGCACCCTGTGGTTATAGGGGGCTAATTCGGTGAACAGAGAAAGTACATCTGTGACGGTGATGCTGTTAAACTCAACCTCTGCAATAAAACTGAAACGGGGCAATTCATCGTCTCGCCAGACGCAAACGCCAGCTCTGCGGGGACGATCTTTACGACAGCAGTCGACCTGAAGAGCCCGACACCACTCGAATACAACGTTGTCAAGACGGGGTACTACTGTGTCCAGACATACCATTACGCGGCGGAAAAGTATGAAGCTGTCGCGGTATTTCAGAATGCGTATGGAGAGTTGCCTGGAAGTCAAATCGCCAAATTACCATTCTATGGGGGGTTGACGATCGTTTATGCATTGGTTGCAGCGTAAGTGAACCCCCGTAGTATCTTCGGCATATGGAAAGCTGATATGGGTGGGGTAGGTTATGGGCTTTCTTATACGTACAGCATCGGGTAGATATTCTTCCTGTGCAGAACTACATTACCGCAATCATCATCTTCCTCATCATCGAGACGCTAATCACCTGGGCCTTCTACGGTACTTCCCCCCCGCCTCCCCCATTCATCTATCATACCCCACTCTCCTTACTAACTACTTCATAGATTACACCAACAACTTTGGCAACACCCTCGGCTCCAAAATCCTCATGATAATCGTTGCCATCCTCAACGCCGGCCGCAACTCCTTCTCCTTCTTCCTGCTCCTCATCGTCTGCATGGGCTACGGCGTCGTCAAGCCCACCCTAGGCAAAACCATGAATCTAGTCCGCGGCCTCGCAATCGCACACTTTATCTTTGGGGTTATCTACTCCATCGCATCACTGACCCTATCCCCTGATTCCGCTGGACCAATAGTCCTTCTTGTCATTCTACCCCTGGCAGCTACACTCACTGCATTCTACGTGTGGACACTCAACTCCCTAAACCTGACAATGAAGGAGTTGATTGAGCGGAAACAGAATGTGAAGAGTCTTATGTATAAACGCCTCTGGTGGGTGTTACTAAGCAGTATCATCGTCATATTTGTCTTCTTCTTCCTAAACTCCCTCACCTTTGCATCACACGGGTCTGTGGACTTTGCCCCGACACACTGGAAAACGAGGTGGTTCGTTCTTGATGGATGGTTGAATTTGGTATACTTGGTCGATCTGGTTATCATTGCGTATATCTGGAGGCCGACAGCGAATAACCGTAGGTTTGCCATGAGTGATGAGTTGGCGCAGGATGATGACGGGTTCGAAATTGCGAGTATTGGGGGGAGTGAGGATGATGATGATCTGGAGAGACGGGGGAGCTCGGAAAGGGAAAGGGAGAGGGTGAGGGAGTATGCGGCGAGGCCGACTAGTAGTGGGAGTCCGACGGTCGTAATGAAAGGAGAACGGCAGGGTGGGAGTGGGGGGTTGGGTGGGGGGGTTATGGGGGGAAGTACTAGTGTGAGAAGGGATAGTGAGGAGGCGATTTTTAGTGTGGGTGAAGGGGATGGGAGTGAGGATGGGTGGAGTGAGGATGAGGAGAAGAAGAAGTTGACTAGGAAGAGGGATTAGAGTTTGGGATTGGGGATGGGGTGGCTTACCTGGGTACAGGGGGTGATAGTATGTGAAGTGTGGTTTGAGAAGAGGGGTGAGGGCGAGGGCGAGGTTAGGGTTGTGTTAGCTCTTTTTAATATCTTCTCTGATTCGTGTTTTTTGACTGGTTTGGTTTTTTTTTCCGCCTATTTTGTTGTGGGGGTGGCATGGGAAGAGAAGTGAGATGAGGGATGAGATGAGATGATGGTTTTTGACGAGAAAACTACTTTGAGAAAATTAGGAAAGAAATGATGACTACTTGGAAACTATTACTCTTGCTCTTGCTCGACAGTACGCCTGTGCGTTAATCATATCTGGGGTCTTTTTTAATGGGAGATTGTAGAAAATACTTTGGCTGTTGTCAGTCTTTAGCTGCATGCTGTATGAATGTATGAAACTCAGGGTAACACTATAAAGATTAAGTGAAGCTTGTGTTTGAATATAGATTTAGTTTTAGGATTAGATTATTATCAAGCTCGACACTAACCATCGACCCTTCTCTCCGAGTTGAGAGTTAGATGTAAACTTTACAATGATTTGTCTTGGATATAGCCTCTTGCCCCCCGCCAAAAAAAGAAAGAAAAATAATTACCCAAAACAGCCAACAGCCAAAAGCTCAATCTAAATATATATACCATACCAATGCAATACAAGGCCATGTCAATGCCAATGCCAATGCAAAAAGTGGTTGATTGAATGCACTTTTAACCATCATACCATACCATACTCACCGCACACTTAACACCATATCACATTCTCACATCAACTCGGTCAATCACAAAATACTCGAATCATATTTTTTTTCATATCCTCATCCCACCTTCACCGAGATCGGCTAAACATACATCCTCAAGTTCCTTCACCAGCTGTATCTGCTCCTCCTCCTCCTCCTCACCCCCACCATCTCGTTCCTCTTGAGCAATCTCGTCTACAGATTTCGGCCGTGGCCCTTTTCCTACTAAGCTCCTCGCCGTATAAAGCATCCACACTGGGTTGAAGGAGAGGTTAGTTCGATTAGCTGTTCAGGGTAACTGGGTATATCTTTCGCTAACTGCTAATATGGACAAGTACTTACTATTCGGACCTCTCCCCCTCTCCCCCGGTACACCATCAAGTGTCTCTAACCTTACTCCTCTGCTCTCCATCTCCTCCAAACACCTCGTCCACTTCCCATCCACCACCTTCCCCACAGCCATATTACTCGTAATAGTTGTCATACCCATCCTCCACCCCGTCATAAACACACTTTGGTTAATTGGGGTTAGATGCTTACTGACCCCCTCCGCTTGCGAGAAGGGGCCTTCAAAGAACTCCTCCTCTAGCGTCTGAATCGGTAGCTTGAGGCCTTTCGGAACGGGATGGATACAATTCGACTGGAATCCGTCCCATAGAGAAGAGGTGGGGCTGGAATTGGTGGTGGTGGTTCCGAGGATGAATTTCGCTCTAGCTTTTTCTGTAAGCGTACCAATTTCATCGACGATTTCTTCAAATCGCTGACGCGCGGTGCGAGTACAGTAGAGCTCGTGCCCAGCGAGCACAGGGAAGAGGGTCGATGGGAGGAGGGGACGGTGAGCCTCGTTTTTGAGTTGGGAGAGGATGGCGCGGTTGAATTTCCTGCTGATGGGGGAGACTGTTGCGTTGGAGATATCGGAGGCTAGGGCGAGGAGGATCTACATACACAGATGGAAAAATATTAGAATACCTGATCATAGGGTCTGATATTTTTTCTTTCTTTGCCATGTTTGGTACGGTTGAAGGGGTGGGTCACCACGGGTAATGATGATGATGTATATATACCGTGCAATCAATATTAAGCTTGTGGGAGATATGCGCATATAGGTCTCTCTCCTTCAATTTCCTCAGGGTATCTGTTAAACTTGGCGGGTTATGCAACGCTGGTATTAACCCATAACTTGGTGCAGAAGAAGGTGGGGGGTCATCAGCGCAGTGGACCGTTGCACCGGTTTGTTGGAGACGCCTAATGATGGCTTTTATAGGCGTGAGGGAGCTGTGGAGGTGCACGTTTTGGAAGACGTAGGTTATCCGAGGATGGCGATAGTTGACCCAAGTGTTTTTTGCGGCGCGGGAGAGGAGGTCGGCGTGTTGAATTAGGGGGATGGAGGAGATGGCAGTGCGGTTCCAGTCGTCAGCATCATCGCCATCATCATTATCATCGTCGCCGTCGTCGCCGTCAGCCTCTGCTGCTGTTGCTGTAGGTTCGGAGCCGGAGTCTGAGGAAGGAGAGGGGGAGAAGCCTTCGTAGCCACATTTGGCGAGCTCGTACATGAGCCGTTTGGGGGAGATGGCGTTGAGTTTTATCCTGGAAATGAGAGTCAGCAGTCAGCAAGATCCCACACATTTGTGCTTCCTGAGAAAGGGCACAGGTAGAAAGTTGCCTACCACTGTAGCCCATCCTGTGCTATTACCTCAACCTGGACGGACTTTACCGTTTTCTCTTGCTTGACGGAAGGCCTCAGCCCCGTTTCATGGACATGAGTAAGAATAGAGCATAGCCCAGTTGAAGATTTCGCCGCCGCCCAAACAAGCTCAAAATATCCCAGATTCGAAGACCGTAGTGAGTGTTGAGTTCTTTCTTCCTCTGCTCCAGCATCAGATCTAGATCCAATCTACAGTACCTCATAGTCAACACCAGTAGATAGTCCAATTGGAATATAGCTTCTGCATTCATCTCACGATACCCACATTCTTTAAAAACCGAAGCTCGCTCTGAACATGACTCCTAAACGCACGTAGCTCAATTTCCAGAAGATAGTTCTCCTTGATGAACTTCTGCAGCGCCTGGACCTCCTCGAGCAGGACGGAGCATCTCTCGATCAATGGACCGGCTAGGCTTGCTAATGCGGGCACGTCGGGTTGGTTGACGTCTGGGCTGGATGACCCTGGCCGCGGAGAGCGATTCTCAGCTGGCAAAGACATTTGGAGGGTTGGGCAAAATCAGGAACCGGGAAGCAGGGTGTAGGATCTGTATTGGGCTGCGAGTGAGGCTTAAGGAGTTTTTGCGGTTGGTTAATGCAGCATCATCATCATATTCACAAGGTGGAGAGAGTCCGGGAGAATTAGAGCAACGGTAAGTGGGGTTCTGGGGAAAAACGTTGTTCCGGTCGCGATTGAAAGGCTTAATCAAAACGTGGTACCGGGAACCCCACTTAATGTTGCTCGTAAAACATGTCATGGAACAATACATGAAATAACACATGAAATAACAGAATATATGCAACTACAGTAATTTTACTTGCAAAACGAAACCACTTAACTATGCGCCAATTCCCCATTCTTCTGGAGGGTTACCGCTATATCATGGCATGGTCAGGCAGAATCCCGCCGGTTATCGTTGCAGCTATTCCCTACTTCGTCCTTGTTTATCGTTACTTAGTTACTTATATCATTTCTTTCTTAATCATCTTATGAACGTCATACATATGTTTCTCTTTTGTATTTCCTTTGTTACAATTCCTCTTTGGGTGGGTTAGGTTTAACTACAATAACCACTGGGCATTCCTCTCCATAAATAACGACTCCTCTATCACAAAAAAATCAGGAAAATCTCCCCCAAGCGAGAACGTTTGCTATAACGAGGGTTTCTTATTTTCCCATACAGACCTTCTTATATCAGGTGTTTCTTATATCGACTGCACGTACCGCCATCTCATTTGCGAGTAGAATTTGAGACAGAGGAAGGATATGATTTCATAGTCATCGTGAGTTGCCTAGGGTGATAGTTGTGATGGGAAGGGCTGGCAATTAGGTAATTCTGGAATAGCATACCTACCGGATTGGCGTTTATTTAATTAAATCTGTAACACCTAGCCCTGATAATAATAATTGTACCAAGTAAATTCGCTGTTCCTAGATCAGGTTTTGTTGCCAGTAGCAATGAAACACAAAATGAAGGGCTGTCAAGTATACATCACCGTGGATGTTCGCTTGGCACCGCCGCTGACGCTATTTTGGGTAGCAGGCAACGTCAACTCTGGAAACCGACAGCAACCAACAAGATCCTGCCCCAACTTCACCGTGCATCCCATCCCACTTTTGAATAATGGCAGCCGACAGAACCAGTTTTGTTCCTTGGATTGCCTACTCGCAGCCTATCAATCCTGACCGTGGCTGCATTTAATTCATATGCAACACCGCTGATCATTACCATGACAGCGTGAAAGTGAAAGGGTTAACGGCGTTGAAATGGGGGGTAACCCACGCTTTAGCCAGCCTGGGCCTCCATTACAAGTATGGTCTCGCTAACATCCGCTGCACGGATATCTGCGGCCTGGCGTTAACGAGCGCAATCCTTTCGTCATGGGTTTTCCATGTACCGGTATTCTGGCTGGGCCACTATATCCCACCATTGTTGGCTTCCTTTAGCTTGTCGGAGGGCTTTTGGGCGTCAGGATACCTGTTTTGTAGCTACACTCTAGCTATAACTTTCTTTTGCACTGTTCATATATAATTCCCTGTGCCCCGTCCTCATTTCATTCCCTCATTCGCACTCATTGTACCCACGAACATACATCACTCTAATTGAGCCTTTACGATACCCATACACACATTTCGTTTACATACATACACAACTATATCTTTCAGTTGACAAAAGACATAGCTAAGTCAATAATTCATAATGAGCTCGGGGGTGAACACACCAGTCGACCCACAGGTCCGGGACAGAGATATCGAGAATAAGTTACGGTTATATGGTATCTATAATGCATTCGCCAATGGCAAGGTACCATCAAATAAGCAGATCGACGTTGCACTGAATTCAGTTGGTCATCTTCTCCCCATGTGTTTTACCAACAACTAACACAGGCATCACAGTTTATCAACAGTAAACAGCTGAAAAGCCCTAATGGTGCTCTGTCCGGGGAGGGAAAGGGCCTTCTTCAAGATTTTAGGGACATTGTGGAACAGGCTAAGCTACTATTGTTGACTAAGAACCATGATCAAATACTACAAGAATTCATTTGGCACACTGAACAGCTTGGTATGGCGGGACAGGCACCAGGGTCGGCTGGGAATGCTAGTTTGCCGGTGTCGAGAGAGACTGTCCAGGGGGACAAGCGGCAGGGTTTGGAGGGTCTAAGGACACTTGGTACTCTGATCATCAGTAACGGGTAAGATGAACTTTCTATTCGCTTCCCTCACAGATATTTTCTAACTTTCAAACAACAGTCAATTTCGAAAGCTTCTCAATGATGCACATATCTTGCTTAGGGATATTGCTGGCGATGCTGCCCAAAAGGCTGCCACCCGGGTGGGCCCTACTGAAGATGAGCTCGCTCAAATTGATCGCCCTGCTCAAGAAAACGTCTGGCATGATGTTCCAGACCTTTCCAGAGATAACTTGAAGCAACAACTCCGTCACACTGCCGACCGCAATAAGCCAGTCCACCGTGAAGATCTTAGGGTGGCTGCCGGTACTGCCACCCAAGCCGCTCACCCAGAGGATTCCCGGGATCCCCGAGACGCTGCAGACCGTATTGCCCAAGATCAGCGTTACGGGACTGATAGCGGTTTCGACGCACGCTCTGGGCTTCAAGCTGGTGCTGCTCACCTTCGTGATCGTGCTCGCGAGAACATTCCTGATGAGCACCAGGATCGCGCAAATAAGAAGTGGAGCTCCACCAGAGATTACATGAACAACAAGTTCAACGAAGATCGCCGCAAGCAAACTATCTGGAGGTTGAAGAAAATGATTGTTGAGATTCAGGGTCATCCCGATTACCAGCAGGCAATTGACACCTTGTTGAGGCTTGCTGAAAACTATCGTGGTCATGCCAGGGCTGCTGTTGGTGAAGGAAAAAACCAGGTATCTGGAGCACACGAAGATGACCACCTCCAGATGGCGGAGAATCAGTTGAAGGTTAGTCACTAGCTTAACCTGTGCCTTTGGTTGGTACTAATTTGGAATTTAGACCTTGGTTGAGAGATTCGCCAATTATACTAGTTTAGATGATATGATTGGTTCCATCAACGACATCTACCGCGATGCCGATAGGGATCCTGAGCTCAGGAGCTGGTTCCGCCAGATGGACTCTTACATCCGCAGGTGTCTCAAGACCCAGGGGTACATCTTGACCAAAGATGCAGACCATGAGTGGAGCGCGCTCCACGATGATGGCCACTTTTTGCTCCGTGAGCGTTACCGAGACCATACCGACCGAGTTGTAAACGAAAGCAAGTTTATCCTCGACCAATTCGCCCAAGACCCAGACTCGAAGATGCTTGGAAACTCCTTCCAGAAGTTGTTCAACGATCTCGGAACCGACGAGGATGGAAAGCCAAAGTTGAAGAAGCACCTGGTCAAGGACATCACCCAAATCATCATTCCCGACATTTTCGAGAATATCCGCTACGTGCCAGTTCCAAGAATTGAGTACAGCGACCCAACGATTGACGTTGTCATTGAGAATTTGGTCATCGAGTCCGACAACTTGATGCCAAATGATTTTGAGATTAGTAATGATTCTTTCTACCGTTGGGGACGCAAGACTGTTTCCAATACCCACAGACAGTCCTACGTCGTTTCCTTGTCTGGTATCCAGTGCGACTTGAGGGACGTTAGTTATTATATCAAGAAGAAGACTGGCTTCCCCTCCCTTACTGATACCGGCGTTGCTGATTTCTTTCTCGGCGGTGCCGGTCTTGGGCTTACGCTTCATCTCTCTTCTCCGTCAAAACTTGGCCGTGCTCACTTCTTCAGCTGCGAGAAGGTTAATGTCACTATTAGCAATCTTTCCGTTAAGCTTAAGCAGTCTAGGCACAAGTTGCTCTTTAGATTCCTGAAGCCATTGCTCATTCAGGTCATGAGGCCAGCCATCCAAAAGGTTGCCGCTAAGCAAATTCAGGACTACTTCGCTACGATGGACGCATTCGCATGGCGCGTCTACCAGGAGCAGGAGAAGGCTAAGAAGGAGATCGCCAATAACCCAGAGAAAGCACCTAATGTGTATTCGAGGTATGCTACGGCATTCCAAAGCGAGATGCTGAGGAGGAAGCAGGATGCACAGAAGGTGGTCGCGGCCAAGGAAATGAAGATGGCTGTTACAAAGGAGGACTCGCTTGATATGTTCAAAGACATTGCTTTGCCGGGTGGTATCTCCACTAAGGCTACTGAGTATAGGGATTTGGCTAGAAGGGGTGATAGGTGGCAGAGTGATATCTTCTCGATTGGGTCGGCCTCTGAGTCGAGGAATTTACCTAGGCCTCAAGAAATCACCAGGAAGTCTCCACATGCCCACAGGGTATCGGTTAAGGACTATCCAGCACCACTTCAGCAAGACTCAGCTCCAACTACTCATAGCGATGCCTCCAGGGCCTCCCGAGATTCTGGGTACCATGGCATTGACCCAGTCATCCTCAACAATGGATCCACCAAGCCGGATGTTTACTCTACCATAACTAAGCCAGACACATACACTATCACGCACCCTAACCAAGGATTTGCTCAGAAGCTGGATTCGCAGAATATGGGAACTACTGGCAACAACTTGGCTGGCGAGTATACTTTGAAGGCACCTCTGGGAAGTAACCCAATGGTTCAGAGCAACCTCGGCAGGGACGCTCCGGTTACATCCACCACCGGTGGAAGATTTCATACTCCCGAGTACTAAGTCGGTGTATTGGAAGTTTGGGGTTTGAATAGCGGGGGATAAGGTAATTATGAAGGGGAAGAAGGAAAATTTGTAGGATACCATGATTTATTAGTAGTGGGTTTTGGTACCCTTTTTCTAGTTAGTAATTATTTGTGATGTACCGTTACGATCTTTTAACCGGTTTATTACTTAATACGGTACGATAAGGTTGGGTTTGGGGATTTATGGATGGATAGTGGAAGCAGGTGGTAGCCTGGTTGTATTGGTAAGTACTTATTAGTCGAACAAGACGTATTAATTATCTGTGATATATATATCGGATATATTGAGCTTTCTTTAGCTAATACTGTTTCGGGAAATAAATATATCTTTTCAATAATGTTTTACCAAGACGCCTATCTATGCGATTTGAGATACCCTGAGCTCTCGATCACACTGCCGCTTTGGGTGAGCTACGTGTTATAGAGTAGCAAATAGTGCTGCCACAACAAATAATACCACCAGAGCTAAAACTGCACTTCACTCGCGGCGATTATCTTGTGTTAATTTGGGTTTGGTAGAAAAGTACAGCAGAGCTATTTCACAACGAACTAGTCCGTATTAGTGGTAAGCGGTGTAACTAGACTACGGTGAAGGGAGGGGGCTTTGCAAATGGCTCGTTCAACGGAATTTGCATTCCTCAACTCTTGGACAATTTAGGTATTAGATAACCCCAATACATAAATTTTAGGCTGACAGGGGTAATAAATCCATAACACAACCTTAATTGCATGCCTATAGTATATCCCATTAGTTAACCTCCAATACCAATATCTCCCATCAATCTATTACTTTTTTTACAAAATCAGCATGTGGGATTGGTTTTTCTGCCTTTTGTTCCCCCCCCCCCCAAATTTTTCGCCCTCTCCCATACAAACAAAATCAAGCCTTCGTACATATTATGATCTCCCATACAATGAAAATTCTAATAGGTCTTTGGACATATTTGCTTGAATATGGCTAGATGGAATTTCCAGGGTCCCTTTTTTTTTTTGATAGGTATTGTTTCCTGTATTCCTAAAAAAACCTGTGGATCCTCGGTTTTTTTTAAGAAAACCATTAAGATGAGCCTTTTTATCTTTTCCACG
>Ga0307511_10006773_pt1 | contig 11547 bp, 16 predicted proteins | sample 13_EM_MG_FD_200266 | JGI IMG/M metagenome (GOLD analysis project Ga0307511, IMG submission 200266) | Populus trichocarpa ectomycorrhiza microbial communities from riparian zone in the Pacific Northwest, United States - 13_EM | ecosystem: Host-associated > Plants > Roots > Unclassified | place...
AATTTTTATTTAAAAAAAAAATATATTTTTTAAAACATTATTTTAATATCAATACATAAAATGATACTAAAATCATTAAAAAATAATATTAATTTGAAATAAAAAATAATTTATTTTAAATTTTTTCAACTTTTATTTTAAATAAAAAAAATGTCATTGTCTTTCATTTTCAGGCAATCTCTTCCAATCTTTTTTTTTTTCTGTTAACGTAGGTGTCCGGATCAGTTTGCGCATATCTCGACTAATCCCACGGGCCCTGAAGTTAACGACCATATAAGCCTCCAGTGACCATCATATGAGTAACCACAAGGTTCGAACCTGAAACCACAGAGAAAACAAACCCTCTAATTCTAAGCTTTTACCATTATACCACCTCCTAGATGATTTTCTTGGAGGGGGTTCTTCCAATCACAACTTGAAAAAAGAGAAGGTGATGTACGTTTCAGTCCCCAAAAGTCACGACAACATCAACACTGATCACTAACCTTTATATTTATCCAGACACATACATTTGTTTTTTTTAAAAAAAACAAAATAGGTCCAGGTGGGATGTTTTGGATACTAGTACGCGTACATGCTAAGTTGATGGCCTGATCGAAACAAATGTCAAGATTCCTGGTCAAGTTAGCCGAAAGTTTATGCTTTATTGATCAACTCGCGATTTTGTTTATTTTAGCCTTTCGAAACACTACATAGTACATGAAAATTATGCATCCCGACTAGCTCGTAGACATTTTACCCTTAAGATGTTGTGTGAAATAGAATATTTGTTTTTGTATTTTAAAAATATTTTTGAAAAATTTAATATTTTTTATTTTTTTATTTTAAATTAATATTTTTTTGATGTTTTCAGATCATTTTGATATGTTGATGTCAAAAATAATTTTTTAAAAATAAAAACAATATTATTTTAATACATTTTCAAATAAAAAAAACTTTAAAAAATAATCGCAACTACAATTTTAAACATGCTTTTCATATTGAATAAGATGACCATGAAACCAAACTCTTAAGAAATTATATCTTAGTCCTATAACTTTATTTCTTAAATTAAACCCTTCAAATTAAAGCTTATCTCGCAGAAAAAAATCCTGTAAGCTCTTGCATTATTCCCATTACATTATCTTTTGTTTTTTAACTCTTAAATTATCCCAATCTTCCCTCACATAAGCCTCCATTCCTAGACAATCCGTGTTCCACCTTTCTCGAGAAAACCTTGAAAAACAGAAACCAATGCAATCAACAAGGACAATCTGTCTAAAACACGATCAAGAATAAACACATGCTAAACTTTAGGGATCGAAATAGAACAATTAAAATCACAGGGAGTAAAAAACAAATCAAAGCACCAGTGTACTTATCAGAGGTTCGCGCGGGTTCCAGGAAGTTTCCTATTGTTTGTTTTTCAACCAAAATACTAGCTCTCTCTCCACCCACACACTTCCCATGAGCTGTCGATTAATTCCCCAAACCCACCGATTTTTCTATCCCCGCCACCAAAACCACCCGATCCCTGCCGTCATGGTAGCCTAACCTACCGTATCCAACTCTTTTTTTAACTACTTAATATCATATCATCGTTGTTGTTGTTGTTGTTTTTTTTTTCTTTTTTTTTTGTTACAAGTTTGTTAAATCTCTCTATCTAACAAAACCTAACAGTAACTTCCTCCGTAACTAACGCCTCCGACATTACCGCTCACACCACCCAATCACTCCAACATTCTCTCTCCCACCCTCTCATCTGTTTCCGTTATTTTTATTTGTTAACTGATTTGATTTTACGGTGCGTTGGTTTGTTACACGTATATTTTGGAGTTGAGGAGCTGGCGGTGGTGGCCTATCCTTTTCCCGCTGCAACAACCGTCGGGATTTTCATGCGCCATCTCTCCACGCGACATTAAATTCTGTATATTCTGTGTTTGTTGTCCTAACAAAGATAACAGATGAAGAGAATCGAAGAAGAAGAAGCCAAATCCAAAGAAGAGAGAATGACCACGAGAAGCAGCTGTTCATCCAACGGGTTGCTGCCGTCTTCGGCATCCCCTAGGAAGACTGATGACTTGGAGGTGGGACAACCTATTAAGGAGTTTGAACTTGACGACGACGACGACGACGACGACGATCCTTTTGATATCGCTCACACCAAAAACGCTCCTCTCGAGATTCTTCGCCGATGGAGGGTGAATATTTTTTTCTTTATCATTGTTATTTTATCATTGTTATTATAATGCTGCATTGTCTGCATGTTTGCTGTTATTATTATTATCATTACTGAATGGATTTATATCTCTGGTTTATAGATGACGCATTTGGTGTTTTGAGTTTCGTTTGCGTTGGATGATGTTTATTTATTTAGATGAATGATGATTGACTGTTTATAGATGGAGAGGGAGAGGGAGGTGGTTTTGTATGTAGTTAGAATATGTATAGATTTTTATTTTTTTGAATATGAATACTATACCTGCCTTTATTATCATGTGGAATAAGTTCGCCTTTAGGAATTATAATGCATTTTCGAGTTTAGAGTTGATGTTGAACTCTATTTTCGTTTTTGGTTTCATCCACTTGGTGATTCCTTTTTTAAGCAATGGATGCCAAATCTGGTGTAGGTTTGGACATTTTTTCTTGCAAGTTTGATTTGTATTTGTTTTTTCTTGGGTTGCAACTAAAGTTGTTCGTGTCTTTTGCAGCAAGCAGCACTTGTGTTAAATGCTTCACGGCGTTTTCGGTACACCTTGGACTTGAAAAAGGAAGAAGAGAGAGAGCAGAGAAGAAGGATGGTCAGATCCCATGCGCAAGTTATAAGGGTGATTTTTCTAACATTAGCGAGCTTCTCATCATGCACTTGAGGCTGTCTTATTTCTTGATTAACAGTTATTTGTTGTTTCAGGCCGCATTACTCTTTCGGTTGGCGGGTGAACAACAAATTGGTATGTTGCTCTCTAATACTTTTTTAATCATCTTCTCACTGCTCAGAATCTTACTTTGATGTAGTCAAATGAGTTTATATGTGGAGATTCTGGATTTTTTTTGAACATATTGTAGTCTGCTGTTTTGGAGTTTTTGGGGCTGTACGTTTTCCATTTAAATAGATTTTTTGTATTAACTTCTTTTTTGCTTCTCTAGTGTTGGGTACCTCAGCCACACCTCCAACTGTTACAGGTGATTATGCAATTGGACTTGAAGAACTCGCTTCAATGACCAGGGATCATAATATTTTTTCTCTGCATCAATGTGGTGGCGTAAGTCAACTGTGAATATGCTTTCCTTGTTTTACACAATTTTACGTGTAAACTTGTTTACAGTGTGTGTCATCTCTTCCTCAATCAGGTTAAAGGCTTGTCAAATATGCTGAAAACCAATCTTGCCACTGGTATTGTTGGAGATGAGAATGATTTGATAAAGCGTATGAACACATTTGGAACAAATAGATATCCCCAGAAAAAAGGACGTGGTTTTTTGGTATAATATTTGGTTTTGAGTTGCTATCTTCTTCTTAATTACCAATATTTTGCTTACCCCATGCTTTAATTTTAATTGCAGAGGTTCCTTTGGGAAGCTTGGCAAGATTTAACCCTCATCATCTTGATTGTAGCTGCTATAGCATCACTGGGATTGGGAATCAAGACAGAGGTGTGCTTGGTTTCTATTATTTCTGTTTATTGTGTTTTGCTAAAACAATCCAAAGAAATACAACATAAATAAAGAACCTGTAGAATATCCGACTTATCATAGATTATTGGAAATTATATTTAAGGGACTATAAAAGAAAAGGAAGCTTTAGGTGTACCGGAGAGTAAAATGTCAGTATCTGCAAAATGATCATTATGAATTGGTCGAACATGAGAAGAGATGTTTGAAGTACTAGGAACTTGAGACAATAAACTATCTGAATCTTCAAAAAAAGTATCTATACAAATAAGATCAGATCTAGTCAAGTTATGAGTAATAGATGGAATAGAAAAGAAAGGTATATGCTCGAGAAAGACAACATGACGAGACACATAAAGTTTCTGAGTTATTGGATTAAAACAATACTTTTTTTAACCTTCACCATAACCAAGAAAGACACAAATAGCAGATCTAGAGGACAACTTACCGCGTTTTACATGAGAACGAAGAACAAAACAAGCACAATAAAAAACTCTAAAGATGGAATAATCACGGGCATGCTCAGACAACTTTTTGAAAGGAGAAAAACTTATTATGATAAGATGAAATTGTATTAATCAAACATATAACTGTAAGAATAGCTTCTCCCCAAAACACTCTAGGAACAAAAGCAGACAACAAGATAGAACGAGCAGTTTCAACAACGTGCTTATGTTTTTTTCCAGAAAAGTCATTTTGCTCAAGAGTATCTGTACATGAAGAAACTACTGCTGCAATATTGTGGTGTGGTGGTTTGTAGCCCTGAGGTGGTCTATGAGCATTAAATTGTGACTGGCTGCTAGACTTCAAAGCTTGATTTTGCTATCTTAACTTGGGACACTGAGCCTTCCAATGACCTTTCTACCTGGAGAAACTGCACTTGTCGAAGACAACCCTTGTGTAAGGCTTATTTAGATTATTAGAGAATGACTTGGAGGGTACTGCTAGCACAGAAGGATTAGAAGTAGAAAGAATTTCTTTTTTTAGAATAAGAGTGGAGACGTATTTCTTCAACCAATAACGCATTGAAAACTGAGTCAATAGAAGGCAATGAAAAACGATGCAAAATTAAACCTCTAAGTCCTTCACAATCACTGCAAATTGTCGTTAAAAAATTTACCAATCGTTGTTCTCTACGAGCAATACTGGCACCACATGCCTTTAATTTTGTCGATTCTGTAAGGGTCAATTGATCCTAAAGATCTGTCATGGTAGAATAAAATTCTTGAATACTCATATTTTTCTGGTGAAGAGCTTGTATGCCATTCTCTAATTGATACTGCTTTGCAAAATATGATTGTATGAATAACCTTTGTAGGTAATCCTAAACCTTTTTTGTTGTCTCATTCTTCGCTAACTGTGTACCTAAGGAATGCTTAACAGAATTGTTAATCCAAGTAATAATTTTTGCATTGTTTGCTTCCCAGGCTTCTATCAAAGCAGCATAACCCTTATCAATATTCCTAGGTATCACAAAAGTTTCACTAACATATCTAACATCTTTTTATATTAATAAAATTTTTCATCACATAACTCCAATACGAATAATTCTTTCCATCTAACATTACACTCACAGACTGAAGCGAATCATCTCTTTCAGTAGCCATAATTAAAAAAACAAAGAAGACTAGAACGCAAACGAAAAGAAAACAAAATACCAGATTGTAAAAACTAAACAAATATCGTCTTGAAGTTGGATCTGTGAAAGCTGTGCTCGGGATTAAGTTTCGTTCCATGAAACCATGTTTTAATACCATGTTAAAACAATCCAAAAAAATGAAAGAGAAATATAAAAATAAGAGGAGGAGACTATGATTTCATTGATATTGCATGATGTTATCACAATAATCTAAAAAGAATAGGATTAACCTAAATACAAAGAGATTATATATAGGCTAAACCTAAAAGAAAATAAAAATACTATTCTATCCTTAATAAATAAAACAAAACAACTCTATATTTCTATGTTTTAGCTTGACTAAGCTAAGGATGCAAGTTGTATATCAGTAACTATTATGAGTATTTGCACAGTGCATTATTTGGGTAGATCTTCCTCTCCTTTTATTCTTTTTCAGACCTTTTCCTGTTTACACTGATATCTTGTTCACACTTCTTGTTCCTCATAGGGTTTGTCACATGGATGGTATGATGGGGCGAGCATCTCTTTTGCTGTTATGCTTGTCATAATTGTTACAGGTGTCAAATTCATTCTTCTTTCAATATAAGGCTTTTATGGTTGCTAGCAGAAGGTAGCCATGTATGAAAGTTTGGATGTTACAAGTTTTAGAAAGTTAGTATCCATCTGATTATATGGCTGTGAAATGGTTATGTCAAAGACTTCATGTTTTATTTACTTTCATCCTCCTGCATTCCAAATGAATTTTAAACAATGCTGATATTATTTTCTTGTACTTTTCTTCAGTACTGAACCGCTCTCTCATCATTTCTGGAAAAACTTCTATTGGGCCCACTCATTCAACTCCATGTGCTATTTTATCCAAGCATTGATTTTTCTTTTTTCTAACTATTGTTTTTGTCTGTTTATCTCTAGCTGTTAGTGATTACCGTCAATCTCTGCAGTTTCAAAATTTAAATAAGGAAAAACAAAACATACAATTAGAGGTATGCAATAAAGTGATGAAAATATTTTATTGCTTATTTTTCTATCTTCTAGCGTTTGGTGTTTAAAGGAATGGAAATATCTGAAATTGTTGCAGGTCATGAGAGGTGGTAGAATTATGAAAATCTCAATATTTGATATTGTAGTTGGTGATGTTGTGCCTCTTAGAATAGGAGACCAGGTGAGGTTTATTCCTGATGAATTTAGTTTTACTATGCTTTGAATCACTTAAATTAACTATACAAATATTGAGGTGTTTCACTCAGGTTCCAGCTGATGGAATCTTGATTACTGGCCATTCTCTTGCAATAGATGAATCTAGCATGACCGGTGAAAGCAAAATTGTGAGTTCACTACTCATCTGGTTCTGTAATTTCTTGATAGTTGAAATCTATTATTACAAGTCTGTTCTCTATTGTAGGTTCACAAGGATCAGAATGCTCCCTTTTTGATGTCTGGTTGTAAAGTAGCAGATGGTATTGGCACTATGCTGGTAAAAGCGCAGTTTTACATTCTGTTCTCTTTTAAGCATGATCATGATGATTCTGAGTTATTTTTATGAAGCACCTCTCCTTTTCCTTTTTTTGTTGTCCATTGTAATTAACAGCAGCATTTCCTTTTATTTGCAAAATAATCTGGTATTTGTTATATGAATTTACCACCTTGTAGGCTCATTTCTTCTTGGCCCATTTTCAGGTAACTGGTGTTGGAATCAATACTGAATGGGGTTTGTTGATGGCAAGTATCTCAGAGGATACTGGTGAAGAAACTCCCTTGCAGGTTTCATCTCAATTCTTGTTACTTCAACTGTATCTAGCATCAATAAATGTAATTTGCTGCAGCTTTAAGGTTATCCTTTAATGACTGTGTTAGGTACGTTTGAATGGACTCGCAACTTTTATAGGCATTGCGGGGCTTGCTGTAGCTCTTTCTGTGCTTGCTGTCCTTTTGGGCCGGTAGGGTAAATGTTATTATTCAATTAGTCACTGTTACATTGCCTGTATACCAACTTACCGGCTACAATCTCATTATACCTGTTAGATATTTTACTGGAAATACAAAAAATCCAGATGGAAGTGTCCAGTTTATCAAAGGCGAGACAACAGTCAGTAAAGCAGTAGACGGAGTGATAAAAATACTTACCATTGCAGTAAGTGAAGTCCCTGGATTCATTTTATATTTATGTATTATGTAATTTCCTTACTAAATGTATAATCATGTAGGTTACGATTGTGGTGGTTGCCGTTCCTGAGGGACTTCCATTGGCTGTTACCTTGACGTAAGTAAAAGTCATCTCTATAATATTAGTGCATGCTATCTAGTGATCAGTATCTCATATCCATTTTCATCATATTTTTGTGCTTTATTGCGTCACAGTCTGGCATATTCAATGCGGAAAATGATGGCTGATAAAGCCTTGGCAAGTATCTTTCTCTATTTTCATCAAAGTCATTTTCTTCTATAATTCCCTCTGATTTGAATTCTAGTTTGTAAAACATCCCTGTCTAACAGCATAGATATTCAGGTTCGTAGGCTTTCAGCATGTGAAACTATGGGCTCTTCAACAACAATTTGCAGTGATAAGACTGGAACATTGACTTTGAATCAGGTGGGTTTCACTGTAGGGAGCACGAGCATGATTACTTAGTGAAGCGGGCATGCCGTGTTCTGTGCTTGGGTTTGATTTGTGGATGTTTCACTTTACAGATGACTGTGGTTGAGGCTTATGTTGGGAATCAGAAGATAAACCCACCAGATGACCCCTCACAATTGCAGTCAGAAGCTGGCTTGTTGTTATGTGAGGGTATTGCACAGAACACAACAGGCAATGTGTTTGTTCCCAAGGTAGCACTCTCTTTTGCTTTTGTTCTTTGCTTTTGTTGATTATTCTCGTGCTCTCTCTTAATCTAATCATTGTATATATTATTTCCTGACTTCTAGTTTGATAACGTTTTTTTATCTTGGACATCGTGGATTACTTTGAGAGCATATTTCCCTTGAAAGAATGAAATTTGTTGTTGACTGCTATTGTGGCAGGATGGTGGAGACGTAGAGATTACTGGATCTCCAACTGAAAAGGCTATCCTCTCTTGGGCAGTCAAGGCACAACCTCTAACCATATTCCACTGTCTATATTGAGTATATTAGTCCACTGTCCAGCATATCACACTTACCATTTTCATATTTGTTTTTCTTAATTTTGTTATCAGTTGGGGATGAAGTTTGATGTTCTTAGAGCAGAGTCCAAAATTCTGCGTGTTTTCCCTTTTAATTCCGAGAAGAAGCGAGGTGGTGTTGCAATACAAACGGTATTCTCTTCAATCTAACTTTGCCCCTGACTTTGGTGATCACAAGTTGATCTGGCGTTTGGTATCAGTCATAATATTTTCTCCTCTATCATTTTGCATTTGTTGCATGGAAAATATAGCTGTTGATTTACCTGTTTGGAACCTGATGCATGGAAAATGTTGCCATTGATTTGCCTGTTGCTAAATCATTATTTCTTCATTGATTTAAGGATTGACAATGCTCTATGCCTGAAGCATGCCATAATCTTCTTGCACACTTTATGAGTGCAAGATCTCTCATTTGTGTTCATCACTGAACCTGTGCACTACTAAGTAATAAGTTGCTGTATTCTGATAAACTTTCGTTCACCATTTTATTTTGGCAGGCTGATTCTAAAGTTCACATACACTGGAAGGGAGCAGCTGAGATGGTTCTTGCCTCTTGTACTGGATATCTTGATTCAAACGGTTCATTGCAATCCATTGATAAAGAAATGGTGAGTGTTCTTTTGCTGAAATTGTTTTAAAGCTGGTTTCCATAGGTTTTATACGAAGCACACATACTGGAAGGTCATTGCTTTTTAATTTAAAATTTTGATTCTATCTGAAGTTTGCATTTTAGGGACCGGTGGTTTGTTAAATTAAAAATGGTAATATTTTGAGTTAGTTGCATGAAACACACAGCATCAGATCATAAAATAAGCCATCATTTGAACTGTTTCCATGCAAAGGTAAGAGAGTAATTTAGAATCTCTTAACATGTGACTGTTATTTTTTTTGGGTGACGATTCCTCTTGTAAATCCCCTTGCAGGATTTTTTTAAGGTCGCTATTGATGACATGGCTGCCTGCAGCTTGCGATGTGTTGCTATTGCATACAGACCATATGAATTGGACAAAGTTCCTACTGATGAAGAGAGCTTAGGAAAATGGGTTTTGCCTGAAGATGAGCTTGTTTTGCTTGCTATTGTTGGCATCAAGGTGTGCATTTTCACACCTCTTTTTCTCTTTTGGATTATGTGGATCTCTCTCTCCATAATTAATAAGTTGACCATGATATAAGTTTATTGGTGTAGATACGCTTTAGATGCTAGATGTCATTTATCTCCACCCATTCACATTTATAAGAAGACTCATCGATCATCCTTGCACTACTAGCATGGGAGCTCTTTTGGTTTTGACTGCATGTAGAACATATAGGTTTCATGCTTTGATTGAACTATCAAAAGTTTTATTGTTTCTTTTTTCTGATATGTAAATTAACTCAAGTTTTCCTTAGCCTGTCCATAAGTGTCAACTTTAATAGGTGTTTAGGCTTTACTTGTATTTAGCTAATGCATTCCTGTGCAGGATCCTTGTCGCCCAGGTGTAAAAGATGCAGTGAGAATTTGCACAGCAGCTGGTGTAAAGGTTGTTTATTAATTACAGAAATCATGTTTTAATTTTACTTTATGAAAATGGTCATGCCATCATATGCATTAACGGATGATGCTTAGAAGGCTGAAGTTTGTTATGTTTAATAGTCAATCAAAATGACCTTTACTGAATTAGGAAAATAACATTATTAACAAAGAATGGAAGAGAAGGAAACAGAGGATGAGATATCCTCCTATAAACCACTACAAAAACAAAAAACTAGAGGTACAAAGCTATCTATCTCTTCGTATCTGCAATAACTATTTTATACCAAAGCAACTGGAATGTAGATGGTTATCCTGAAAGACTATTGCATATTCCTACTTTGGAGTGCACTGAGACAAAGCAAGACTAGCTGTTGCCTTAGCACCTTGCCCCTCTTGGAATTTCAAAAACCCTTACTGGGACGAGCATTTGTTGCTCTAATTTTAGCATTTCTTGTACCTGTATGAAATCTATTTGTATGTAAAATCTATCTCATCCATGGCATATTATGATGAAACGATTTGGGAAAAAGGCTAATCAGAATAATATGTTTGTGAAATCATAGGTACGAATGGTCACTGGAGACAATATTCAAACAGCAAAAGCAATAGCTTTGGAGTGTGGGATTCTCAGTTCAGGGGCTGATGCTACGGAGCCTAACATCATTGAAGGAAAAGTATTCCGTGCATATTCAGAAAAAGAAAGAGAAATAATTGCCAAGAAAATAACGGTTTGTTCCAAACAGCACAAAGTTTTTGACTGCACAAAGTGGAAATTTTCATGAAGTTTAGCTTATAATTACCTCTGGAAGCTGAGATAGCTGGTTTTGTTGTTTTTAGTATAAAAAATTGTTTGACTTAGGAGTAATGATATGTAGGTGATGGGAAGATCGTCTCCTAATGACAAGCTTTTGCTTGTGCAAGCCCTTCGTAAGGGAGGGGAAGTTGTAGCTGTGACTGGAGATGGCACGAATGATGCTCCTGCACTTCATGAGGTTTGTCATCCCTGTTTCCTTTCTACATGTGGTTTGATATTTCCAAAAAGTTTGGATGCATCTGGTAGAGTTTGTAACTATGGTACAGACATTGCAAGGCATTTTGTTTGCTTGCTATTTGGTAACTTGTGTCCGTGAACATGTTTTCGAGTTGCAACAATTGTGACCATTGGAACTGGACCTCTAGTTTCAGAGACATTAACTTTCTAATGTCTAGATGTGTGAACATTAATGTTTTCTGTGTCTATTGTAGACTATTACAAAGGTATGATAAATAAGAATTGTAACAATATCATAGCAGATCATTAGTTATATCTTTTAGTTCATTTATATCTAAAACATTGATTTATATGTAGCCATGACACATGCGTTCTTCAACATGTTGTGGAATATTTTGAAGACAGGTATAAATTTGTGTCAGTGCAACTTGTGTATTTTGCTTAGAGATAGATTTTGTGCCAGCAGTCATTTTAGTTCCTAGGGAAAAGTCTCCCCATATTATATCTAATAAAAAAGGTAACGAGCTTGAATGTCTTGCACAGTTAGAGATTTTATGCATTATGTGTCTGGATGCAATGAAAACTTTCTCAGATT
>Ga0307511_10006774_pt1 | contig 11546 bp, 16 predicted proteins | sample 13_EM_MG_FD_200266 | JGI IMG/M metagenome (GOLD analysis project Ga0307511, IMG submission 200266) | Populus trichocarpa ectomycorrhiza microbial communities from riparian zone in the Pacific Northwest, United States - 13_EM | ecosystem: Host-associated > Plants > Roots > Unclassified | place...
ATCTTGAAGTAGTACTTCCTCTATATGCCCGTGACAAGGCCAATATCTCACACAACGATTACAACGATCACATGCCGGAGCGAAGCCCGGCAAATCTTGTGGGGAACTATTGATATGAAGACAGGTCTCACCCAAACGCGCATATGCGCACGATGAGACGAATTTACAAACCGTCACCTAATCGGATCGGACCTGCGTATTACCCCATCACGGATAAGCGCCAGCCACCGACTCCCCATCCCCGCCCCTCATGGAAGAAAACGGCGAAAAGGAGCCTCCGCTGGTGCAGATCGATCCCAAGTGGTACGTTACGCACTCCACCGCTCAGGCTACCGGGCGCTCAATGGAACCAGCATAAAGGACGCTTTGCGCGCATTTCTGCCTCCGATCAAGAACGACGATGGCCGCCTCGATTTCTACACTGTCTACAAGAGAGAGTCAACGGAGTACGACGTGGACTATGTCAAGAAGTACGACGAAGACCTAAACACCACCCTGATTTTCGTCCGTCGCATACTGTTCGCTGTCGCCGCCCACCTTACTCATCCTCGTAGGCTGGTCTGTTCTCCGCCGTCAGCTCGGCATTCGTTCTCGATGTCCAATCAAAGCTGCAGATCGACCCGAACGAGCAATCCGCCGCGCTCCTCCGTGCCATCCTCCTCACTCTCAACCAATCCGCCATTCCTGGTGAGAACCCCACCGCCCCACCTCTCCAGGAAGATCCTCCTCATCACATCGTCGCCGCAACTGGGCTCATGTGCGCAAGTCTCCTGATGTCATTGTTAGCCGCATTTGTCGCAATGTTGGGAAAACAATGGCTAAACCGGTACTTGCGGCATGCGGGAGGGTCGATGGTCGAGCGCTGCGGAGACCGTCAACGCAAGTACGACGGACTCGAGAAATGGCCATTCCACCTATTCGTTGAAAGCCTTCCGATCATGCTTCAGTTGTCCCTCCTCCTCTTAGCCTGCGGGCTCTGCAGATACACATGGTCCATCAATACCTCCGTCGCATCCGTCCTCATCACCCTCACCGTCCTTGGGATCCTATTTTATCTCGGCATTGTCGCTGCTGGGACATCTTCGTATGAATGTCCATTCCAGACGCCAGCATCCACTCGCCTGCGTAGTTTGTGGAAGGTGATCCAGTCCCACGAAACCCTTCTCACTCGTCCCGCCGTTGCCATCGGTCCTCTGTGGAATACCGTACGTCCGATCGTTGTCGCTACCCATCGCTTCAAGCCCATCATCACGGGAGTCATCCTGGATTTTAATCAATGGGTTCGTGTTCCGTTCGGACTCCGTCCACACACAAACCACCTATCACCTGTGATCTCACTAGGAGAGATACGAGAGGATCCACACGCGTCTCCGCAGCCCATCCCTCCATCCCTCCCTAGTAGTTCTTCATCTCGTGGAATCGACTCTCCGACAACCAACGACGTCGTCCCTCCATCCCTCCTTAGTAGTTCTTCATCCCGCGGAATTGACTCTCCAACAACCAACGACGTTGTCCCTCCACCCCTCCTTGGTATTTCTTCGATCCACATAATTAGTCCTCCAACAACCGGTGATGGTGTCAGTTTACGCCATGACTCTAGTTCTTCCCATGATATTTCTATGGAAATCATCAAACTATGGTTGACACCGGAGAATCTGGCTAGCATTCAGAAGACAAATGCCAAGGATGTCCGGTGTGTGTCATGGATCCTCAGGAACATCACCGATCCGGAAGCGCTCGATGCCGCTATCCGCTTCGCTGGGACGGTTCTGTGGTTCGAGCATGGGATCAACGTCGAACCCCCGTACAGTGTAATTGTCTCGATCTTCCGTACTTGTTTTGATTCCACCGGAATCGTGTATCCCGCACTGTTGGAACGGGCATACTACTCCGCACTGGCCATGCTATGGATAAATATTCACGCATCCTGTGTCTCCGAGGAGTTAGCAAACAGCTTTCCTCTGCCGCGTGTCGAGAAAGCAATGCCTGGTCACCCAGACCTCAATTTCCTTTTGACACTGTTTGGCGGGGCGTATCTAAGCTTGCCGCTTGTATACGCATATACTGTCACCAGATGCAAGGCCCATGCACATATGCAGTGGACTTTGTATGCGATTTTGCACAGGTCCTGGGCGGAACAGGGCTATGGGGACGCGTATGTTCATTCCCACATGATTAAGGATGTCCCCTGGAACACCATTCCTTTGGATGTAACTCTCAACCTCCTCTTGGTCTGTTCCATATCCCTTGGCTACCCTCTTGAAGGTGAAGCACTAAAAATTCAAGACAAGACGTACGCCGTCCCAGGTTTTTACTACTTGTCACATACTCATACTACCATCTCTAGTGTTTGCTTGGCACGGGTTATATCCCAACTATCCCGTGCAATTGTCACATCCATCCTCACCCCCACCCCACTCCTCTCGAGTATAATCGCCGAGTTGACTAAATGGGACAGCCGCCCCGATGATTTGAGGGTCGCGGCACATGAATGGTGTTCCGTCATATCCAAGAACTACGGAGATATAAGCGATGGGGAGGGACTTATGTTCCACTGTCTGGAGATCTGTTTCCGCGGTCTCGATCTCGACCATCGGTGGCCAGGCGCGCGGCTTCCTTCCACCAAACACTACCAACGTGTGGCCGATATTGTTTCCAACAGTGGGGGTGACGAGACAATCGCTGACCTCCTCCAGGCTTGGATCGTACACTCCAATTCCAACGTCTCGTCTGACCTCCTCAGCCTGTGGGCGGCATACCTCATTCGCCTTCGGCATGTGACTTCTTTTTCCCATAGGTTGCGGCGACTCGCCATAGATTCCATTGTGTTCCTTGGTTATGATCATATCCCCCGTCTGTGTGAGCCGGCTGGAGTGGAGGGAATCATCATACTGTTGGACCGCCTGGGTATTGGTATCGACGAGATACCTGGTGAGTATGACAAATGCAAATTGCTGATACTCCTCACGGAGGTTGTACGATCTCCAGAGGGGCGGCGGTCATTAAGCTACCCGTACTGGGAATTGATACCGGAACTTGCACTCGGCTCGGCACAGAATCCCACTCTTGACGGACCGTGGCGGCGCCAATTCCGATCTCCCAAGAGGCGGGCCCCTGGGTTCGTCAACTACGAAGTGCACGTCATGGTTTCTCTTGAGGAAGAGCAAGAGTGGGAAAAGTTGGAGTCCTGGATGGGTTTTGTCTGGTTTGTACTGCGTCCGAAGACCGATTCAATATCGGAGGACGTGGAGCACGTGACGCTGTCGCTACTCCGTCAGCGACCCGGTGCCGCCAAGAAGCTCAAACAATGGCTGCAGAGGGTGACTTTCTACTACGATACACCTGAGTGTCTCGAGTGCCTCCAGCGGGTTTGCGAATGGGCTGGTCTTGAAGCAGTCTCGCGGCAGGATGCATCGTGAGTTTCCTTTTCTGCTGCCTCGCGCACACTCACCAACTGGCATTCTAGATCAATTTCATCCGTCGACGTGGAGGCCAGAGGACAGGCCCAACCCCATCCGTTTGCTTTCCCGCTATTGGATGGGGACGACACGTATTAGCGGTCACCGGCAGCTTCCTGTTCATCCGACTTTTTGACTGTTCCAGCCCATCCGACGAACTTACTTCCCCAGGCACCCTCCATCTCTGACTTCATCCCTCGACGCCGCCGCCGCCGCCCGTTCGCACATAGTTGTATCTTTGGCTTGTAAATGTACTCCTTACTCATATGGTATCCGAACGTATCTCTTTTTCTCGAGCCATCTGCGTGTACCACGGATTGTCCGTCGAATTTTAGGTTCTGAAATAATTACATTTGGAGAATCGCGTAGGAGAGCCAAGTATTCCATCGAAGCACAGGAATCGAAAACCAATACGGTGACCCCAGACGTCCATCATAGGTTCCTCCCGTTCTACCTTTCGTAGTATCGACAGGTTGTATCTCTGTAGCCTAACCCAGCTCCCACACACACACACCGTGTATTTTTACCCCCATGATTTCACACATTGAGCGATCCACATTCCGGCTGGTTGGATCGCACCCCTTGATTTTGGTAGTCTTGGTCCCGAGGAGAAAGTCGTGAATGTATATTGAATGGCCGCGATTAACGCGAGATTCTAAAGGAGGTGATACAGGTGCGGTCATCAAACAAGCGAAGTCAGGATGGTCGTGACGGAGCCTCGTGGATTATGGATGGCGGTGCTCGAAGGCCGCGCTGCCAGATTCCATGTGTGATGGTTAGAAGCAGTATCAGACTCTACAAATGAGATCTGCGTCCCACTCGTCTGATCCAATGCCTTCGTAAACGATGAAGAGAGATTCCGGATCGTATTCTCGCTTGATGGCTTGGAGCTTGTCGTAGTGAGCATCGAAGAAGGACTTCTCCCAGTCGAATTCGTATCTGAAAGCCTGTACACGCCCAACCGCCTGGTCAGAGAGTTTTATACAAAAGAAAAAGAAACTGAATCGGAACGTTGTGTGGAATGGACGTGTGATCCTTACCTCGTTGAGATATGCGCCGGATTCTGGAGCAATGCCTTCAAGGATCTTCATATCCTGAATGAGAAGCTGGCGGGCAGCCTCAATCTGAGTCGAATTGACACCATCTTCCCGGCCCGTGCCAAGAGTCGTGTAGGCGAGACTGTTTCGCCAGGCCGGGTCGAGACTCGTAGACTCCGGGTCCACGCGGGACACCTCTCCACCGGTGACGAGGCTAATGGGAGAAAAAGCGATTCTCAGGGATCCGCTCCGCTTCCCTGGAGGTGAAAACAAAAACTCTCAAATATCCGAACCCGGATGTCCTGAGCAGCTCCGCGGCCAGCTGTTCTGGTTTATCCGCCTTGACGACTTCCTCGGGTAGCAACCAGGATGAAATTTGACGCGGAGCTGACTTGACCATCCGTGTTCCAGATGGCGTCATAGAATTTCCAGAAATCTTCGAACACAACGGTGTAGTTTTGGATCTGTAAGCCCTCTTGTGAGAGTGGGAAGTCGAAGAGCGGATTAAAAGTAGCCTGGGTTTCTTCCGCCGTGGCGTTGGGAGATAGGACGAAGAATTGCAGCTGGTCGACAGACCACCGCTGTAGCCTCCATAACAATCTTCGACGAGCGAGGGGGTGAGACGAATAATCTCCGTGAGCAAGTTCTTGGTAGAGGTGGGATTGGTGGAATTGACGAGGAGGAATGCGGCGGAGAAGGGGGTGGATGGATGCGTCCTGTAGGTGACTGAAGTAATAAAACCCCAAGTACCTCCACCTCCACCACGAAGGGCCCAGAACAAGTCCGGGTTGTTGTACGAGTTTGCCACGACGTGGTTACCGTCTGCAATGACGATCGTCATTTCCAAAACGTTGTCCACGCCCGCAAAATCATGTGAGTACGACCGGGTCAGGCATGAGGCGAGTTTGACATACCAAGGCCATAGTTCGGAGCCATAGCGCTGTGGCCTCCGCCTGAAACCCAACCGCCAGCAGCACTGACGCTTCCTCTCATACTGAAGCCTCCAACGATGACCCTATTGTGCTGTTTGGCTGCTTCGTATGCCTCGAGCCATTGGACGCCAGCCGCGAAGGTGAACGCTGACGCACTTCTTGTTCCAGATGCAGTCGCGGTCTGTAGGATGACGCCCGCGATGTCGCGTCCAGCGAGCGGTTCTTCGGATTTTAGGATGCCGGTCGCACGCACCATGTGTTCGGTCTGGGACACGTCATCTCTGGGTGGGAAGCTGTAAATGTAGGTGGTACTGCCACGGGAGTCCGTTGAACGGTTGATTATCCATCGTGTGCTTGAAGTTCAACGTCTGCAGGAGCGCGTCAGTAGACATAGATTCTCAGTGGGACGAATTCAACTCGCACCTTGTTGGGTTCCAGAAACTCTATCCAGGCAGTCCCATCCCCTCTTTGCCTATCACGAATCGCGTTTTGTCGGGAATCGCGAGAAGGGATTCCACTTGCATGATGGACGGAGGTGGGAGGGATCGAGGATCAGAGGCGCTGGGAAAACCGCGGACCGTACTCACAGAGCTCCCTCTCGTGGACACCACATTCTCGTCGGTGTTGCCCGAGCTAAACCGAATGCGACCTAGAGACCGGAGAATTCTGAGGCCAACGTTCGCTGACTCGGCGGACTTGAAATTTTGCCTGGCGTCCGTCAGCGGAACGGGTTCGGTATATTGAGAATTCCCTTCCCGGCGGATGGTTTTTTCATCGCGGAGTGGCTCGAAGGGTATATCTCTCTCGACCATGCTCGTTCCTCTTCCTCCGCACTCGACTCAAGCCGTTCTCCTATCGACCAGCCCATCGAATGATCACGATCGAAGAGGGTGAAGAGCACTCCTAGCCGTCGCAATCTGATCTGAAGCGGTACGTTCGAGGTCTTGCATCGCTTGGGTCCCTGTCCCCTGAACGAGCGTAGTTTCGAAGACGTCGCCGGAACGTCTTTCCAGCCCACTAAGACTGGTGACATTCTTCCCAATAAATCCTACGGGGCGCGCAAGCGGGAAGTTGCTCGGTACAGTGGAGTCTCCGTCGAGCAGCATGACAAAAGGCCCAACGTCGTCCTCGTCATGGTATACCCCCCACTCTTCGCTCTCGCGCCTTGTCTGACTCGGTCCCTTGCCAGGCGGGTCTGTGTCTCTTCATCGGTACGACTCTTGCCAGTTTACAGCCCGCATTCAAACGCGATCCGAATTAGGCTGGAATCCAACCTCAAGTTCAGAGGGGAGCAGCTCTGAATTGAATCCGAATAGTCGAACCGGAGCTCTCCTCGACATCGTCATCGAACTCTTCAACACGGGTTCCCTGCTCTGCGTGCTCGCCGTTCTCTTCACGATGTTGGTAAAACAGTGCCTATCCAGTTAATTGCTACATAACGGCGGGTCGTCGATCGAGCACTGCGCAGACTGTCGGCGTAAATTTGACGCGCTCGAGAGATGGCGATTCGATCTCTTCCTGAAGACTCCTACGGTCATGCTCCTAATCGCTCTTCCCCCCTTCATCTGTGGGCTCTGCAAGCAAATATGGGACCTTGATTTATCCGCCCTACACATCCTCGTTCTCCTTGCCGTGCCAGGGATTATTGTTGCTGTAATGTTGTTGTGGGCGGTCACAGCTGAGTCGCTCTCGCAATTGCTCTTCGACCTCTTCGAAAATCTGTATGGAACCGATGACTAGCCATAGAGAGACCTTGGCATTTGTACAAGCCTTGATATCCAAATACAACGAGGTGATCACAAAGTCGTGAGTGAAAAACCCGAGGAGCGCAACAGGAAATGAGTGATCTCGAACGTATCGACTCGGCTTCCAGAGGACGCGATAGGTACGAATGCTCGGAAGTATATGCATCTTACGTTTGTACTGAGGGACAGAAAGTTCAAGTCCGCCTGACACCCTGCACGGTATCATTCACGGAGGTGAGGCAAGCGTGTGAACCTTTCCCGATCATTTTTCAATCCTCCTCCTCCAATGCCGTCAACACGATTTAAACCTTCCTCCATAAAGAACAAGGCCAAGAGGCAAGAGGTAGTCAGAAAACTCAAACGGGAAAAGGGGCAGAGGAAGCTGCAGTCGAGGCTGGCAATAGCCAAGGCGGAAACCGCAGATCCTGCAGCCAAGAAAGTGCGCCGGCCTTCATCTCGTCCATCAGGTTATTTGTTAAACGAGTTTTATTTTGAGTTCAGAAAAGGTTGGCGCAGAATGTCCCCAAGACTCTCGACAACCAACGCGAGTTCGACCCCTCCGTCTTAACCGCCGATCCACGGCAAACAAAGGATAGCACCGACTCCACCTCTTCCCAACCCATCCAGGGCTCCAGTAACCCGAGCACAGTTCCCGCAGTCGACATATCTGCGGCCCAAGAAACTTCTGCCGACATAGACTCCGACCCATTCGCGTCATACTTCTCGGATTGGGACCCAAATACCCCGCCGAAACTCTTGATTACGACGTCTCAAAAAGTGACAAAAGTGACGTATAACTTTTGCGAGGAGCTGGTGGACATTTTCCCCGGGGCTGAGTTTATCAGGCGGAAGAAGGGACGAGGGTTCGAGATGGGTAGGATTGCGGGGTGGGCCGCGGATAGGGGATACCAGAAGATGTTGGTCGTGAACGAGGACGTGAAGAAACCGAGTGAGTTATTCGTACCATGTGGAATGTCAAGCTCACATCGGGGACCCAGACGCAATAACCTTGGTTCATCTCCCAAACGGACCGACCGCGTACTTCAAGTTGACATCGATCGAGCTCTCAAAACGCATCTCCGTAAGGCCGTTCAAGCAGCCATACGCTGGAGGCGACCACTGACGTCTCTATAAACCGCAGGGTCACGCTCGGTCAACGGCTCACTTCCCTGAACTGGTGTTGAACAACTTCGTAACGAGGTTGGGACACACCGTTGGGAGGATGTTTCAAACAATGTTCCCCCCAATGCCCCAGTTCCAGGGTCGACAGGTTGTCACGTTGCACAATCAGCGGGATTTTTTATTTTTCAGGCGCCATAGGTTGGTTTCATGCCCGCCTTCACGCTGTTGGAACGAGGCTGATCCTGGGGAATTCAGGTATGCCTTCCGATCGACGGAAAAGGCAGCATTGCAAGAGATAGGACCACGGTTCACGTTGAAGTTGAAGTCGCTGAGAACGGGATTACCTGCGGTGAAGGAATTCGGGGAACCCTCAACGCGGTTGGAATTCGACGAGTTTGACGACATGGCGGTCGATGGGGACCGGGCTGAGGGTGAAAGCCCAGACCGACCGCTTGCGGAGAAACCCGACGAGGACGGGGAATGCGAAGATGGCGAGCACGGGGATTCAGAAACCAAGCCGATGAAGAAAACCAAACCGCCAACTGTCGACGAGTACCAATGGCAATGGAAGGTGAGCCACCCTTGTTCGTGCCACGTGTGGCAGTGTATTGACAGGACATCGCAGCCCCAACTTGAAACTACCAGACGTACATTCTTCCTGTAGCCTCGCATGTTGTCATTTATTTTCTTCAAATTATTCATGTGGTAGCGGAAAAAATGTAGGAATTCGACGTACTCTGCGGTTCACATGCTTTGCGTCTAGACCGAGACCTCTACTACAAAACCCACAATCGAAAATACCGGCGGCCAACAACGGCCAGTCTGTGGGATTTTTCCCGAGCTCTTATTCAACGCAATTTTGCGTTTACTTCTTTTGCGATTACTTCAGTAAATTCGGTAACTAATGTCACTAAGAACGCCAGACTAGTACCTCCCTGGTCTGGTCGTTGCCCGTACATGCTGTTGAGAAGGTTGAAGGAAAATACTAAAAGTGAGCCGCGAGGGTTCAACGGAGGTTACCCACCGTCCAAAGGTAACACGCAAGTCCGGGCACACCGAGGAAGGTGAGTGTACATATGATCGAGTGGCTGATTGGCCACAATCGCTGACAGACTCCAGCAATGAGGAAGATGGTGGCCATCCGAACAAGTATCGAAGGTTTGACAGCCAGGAAAATGAATCGCCAATCCCTGAGCACGGCAACTCTCCGTTGACGGTTTCCATTGCGGTCGTTCCCTGGCAATGCCGCTCGCAGGGAGTAAATGTTCAAGCACTCTTTCGCAGACATCGCGAGGAGTGCGGCGAACAGGGAGAACAGGGCACTCTCGTAGTAGAGTATAATATCCACGGCCGCCTCGGTGGGGATAGGTTCCTGGACAGGTGGAACGACAATGGTTTCACCTGGGGGGGCGGCGTGGAGATTGGCTGCAGTTTGACCGACCGGGTTGGATTTGGCCTCTAGACGGGTGCCAATGGCAAGGGCTGCACTGACGGCGAAAAGCGGAATCGCCTGATAAGAGACCAAATCAGATAAATCGTGGGGCAAAGGTTGGGGGGCGTACAACGAGACCGGCAAAATCGGTCATTTTCTCGAATGCCTCGATAGTGCCTTTCTCATACCGAGCCTCCTCACTCTCGTCCATCGAATATGGTTCGAGGTGGACGTTGTCAGTCTCGGTAGTTTGGAAGGACGCTCTTGGAGAGTCTTCGAAACTACGTTCACTATTAGTGTTCAGCGACCCAAGCGACACGAGACGTCAACGCGCAACCTCGGATCAGTTTGCATCAGCAGGGGATCCTTGTGCCCTTTTCGTCCGTGGCGATTCGATGTAGTTTGTTGATAGAGTGAACGAGGCGAGTTGGAGAGATGGTGGTGTGGAAGAAAGGAACGAGTTAGGAGACGGTTGACAGGGGGGATCGAGTGGGGAGCCCCCTTAGAAACAGCCAAATGAACCGTGCCACCCCTTCACGCGCACGAATAGCCGGCAATGCTCGCAGGTTTCGGGACGCTGCGACCCTATTCGCCCAAGGATTGAGAAGCGAGGCCGTCCAAATATTGATAACAGGAGACTCCTTGAGATATTCACCCGGGGCGTGTTGGGAAGTGACAGGATCAGAGGTCAGTCGTTCTCACAGAACACGTGCAAAGGTTGTGCTATTATGACCGGAATTCTGTGGCTAATGTTCTACAAATGCGAGGCTGGTCTGGGTATCGACTACTACATACAGGCTTTCGAGAAGAAGATTGAAGGCGAATTCCAAGAGCGGGCCGCGAGCCTTCACCATACCGCGCGCACGAAGTCAATAATCGTCCAAACAATACCCACACATCCGGGTACTACCATGAGGAGAATGGACAAGTAGCACACAATGGTCGTATGGGTGGGACACAGTCGATAGCAGAACCCGAGCATGAGGTAAACGAGGGCGATCCGAAGCACCATACGAGTACCCTTAGCGACGCCACAGCATGCCAACCTGTAAGCCGTGTCAAATTTCCCTTGACGGCTCTCGCTGGGGTCGATCACTGGCACTTCCTCTTCCGGGTGGTAGTTGCTCGGGGACTCTTTCGTTATCATCACGAGGATTACGGTGACCAGGGAGAACAGGGAACTCGCGTAGAAAGCTGAAATGGCGTTGGCGACATCCTCTGGAGGAGCTCCCTTGACATGTGAGACAACTTGAACTGGGACGACAATGGTTTCGCCTGGGGCAGCGGAGTAGTTGATGGCGAGGGAGATCGCGAGGGGTGTAGTTTGAATGTCTGTGAGCTCCGGACGGGTGCCGAGGGCAATGGCCACTCCGACGACGGAAAACAGAATCGCCTGATAAGGGACCGAGTTAGATGAATCGCGGAAGTGAAGGGGAGCGGACGCACAATGGCCAAGGTGACATTGAGGTCCTTTTCATGTCTTTCGAGAAAGACCTTCTCGTATCGGACCGCCTCGCTCGCCTCACTCTTGCCCAGACAGGATTCTAGCTTTACGTTGTCCATCTCGGTGGGTTGGAGAGACTACGTCCGCCAATCAGTACTAGTGGTCGACGACCCAGGCAACCAGCTCGCACGTACCACTTCGGATTATGTAGCTTGCGGCAGCAGTGGGAGGGGTCCTTGTTGCCCTTGTCCGTGGTGGATCGGTGTGGCCGGTTGATAGAGATGGCGATGTGGATAAAGGAGGTTGTGGGAGGAAGGAAAGACGGTTGGGGCAGGGATCGAATGGGGCGTCCCCTTATAAACCAGAAACGGCAGCC
>Ga0307511_10006775_pt1 | contig 11546 bp, 16 predicted proteins | sample 13_EM_MG_FD_200266 | JGI IMG/M metagenome (GOLD analysis project Ga0307511, IMG submission 200266) | Populus trichocarpa ectomycorrhiza microbial communities from riparian zone in the Pacific Northwest, United States - 13_EM | ecosystem: Host-associated > Plants > Roots > Unclassified | place...
GCACAATTATGCATACCCGATAGCTTGAGCATAGTACCTTATGTACTACTGCCTGGAGCGTATCCGGTCCTTATGTACTTTTCTTTATCATGATGCATTACGCATCCATACCTGTATTTCTGAGTACTGAAGGCCTGATCTCCTACACCTGTATGTATGGTCATGGACGAGTGCTTTCTGGAACTGCCAGAACGCAGGTTTTCTGGAAAGGCCAGAAAACAGGTTTTTCAGACTTAAGAAGGCTTGGTGGCTAGTATAAGTACTGAGCCATTCCGCCCTTCTGAAAGAGGATTCTCAGATCAGATCACTTCAGACAGAGTTCAGACAAGCCTTAGACAGCTTCAATACAGAGAGATTACACCTCTTAATTCTCTTCCCGCTTGGGAAATCTGTATGCTCTCAAAGACCCTCTGAGTCTAGTACCACTTAGCGGAACTAACAATAGACATACACTATCACAACTGTGATAGTATAGACTCTGTTAAACGGCCCGTGGTTCTACTATTGGGATCGCCCATTACATTTTTTTTAACACACAAAATAATCTAACTGTTAAAAACTACTACCACGGACTGATTACCCGTTGGTATCTTTATCATACCTTTTCAGGTATCACCTATATCAGATGTCAACACATGCAACAAACACATTACATTCAACGAAAGCTAGCAATAAGAATCCACCACCGAGACAGAGATATTCTCAACCTGCAGTCAACAGAAGACCTTGTGCAAGACAAGGCAGAGCTCTAACGGGCAGTAGTATACTCCATTAAACAATTCCACCCTCGTTCCATCACCTTACCCCACCAATATCGACACCACCTCTTGCATTCCTGGCAACTACAATCCCCATTCATCTTCTTATACCATAGAGCATAAGACATCGCAGCACCATAAGTCCCAGGAATAATCGCAGCGTACAAATACGCATTACCATCCCATGGCTCACCCTCGTTCTTCTCACCATTAGAAGAAACATACGAAAGTACAGCAGGAACTACATAGTTACCTCCCATTCCGTCCAATACCAGATTCCTCACAGGCGAGGCACATCTATCCTCCTCCCCAACTGAACCATTTTCAGTTAGCATTAGCTCAAAACTCGAAGAGTTTGAGCTATCCAATTCTTCCATATAAGGAGACCACCTCACGGTCTTCTTGCCGACACCCTCAATATCTCCAAAATTTTCCATCGGAAAGTGCATCTTAAACGTCGTTGGTATTACACATGCCTCAGGAGTAGCTAGCATCGTAGGAGCGGAAGAAAATGACGAGCCAGCATCCGTGCTCTCCTCATTCCCACTATCCTGCCTACATATTAAACAGGCAGCCGAGTAACAGTCATCCGAAGTCTATCGGAAATCACTCATGTCCAGAGCGACATACTTGTCCCCACAATATACGGACAAGGGGGAAAAATAACTCGTAATATCCGAACGAGTCACCAACATTGTAGCTTCCAAGATGGAAAATCCGTACACCTACCACAAGTCGCGAAGATTAGCTATGATTCCAGAAGATATCAAAAAGTTAATATCCGACACACAATGAAAGAAAAGAGACACTCCCGAACCACAAACGTTTGAGGAATCAGTCAAACCACCTCCACTCACCATCTATACTATCGATGTGTTGAAACCAAAAGAACACTTTCCCCTTACAACATGGGAATTTGAGTCACCTCCGATGACAGAAGCAAAGTGGAAGAAAGTACAACCACAAATACATGATATCCTTGCCTTTACACAAACGCTTGGGTATCTTCACTGCTTTCATGCAAAGGACATCCAACTGCTTCTCAAACCAACAACTAAAAACTATCTTTGGAACACAACTATTCCATTTGAAAGTAAGCATGTAAGGAACTGGTTTTCTAGTATATGTTTTATCTATACCTTTTCCATCTATGGCAGTTTTGGTGGATTTTATTGGGTTATATCAAGGCACGTTTTTGGCCTGTTTTGGTAGCTACACTTCTTGGATATGTTTGAATTAGGAAGGATTATATTGGGATTAGTGTTGTTGTTTTTTCCTTGTTGTTTTCTTGTCATATTTCTCTATTATTACCTGTCATATTCCTATGTCATTCTAGGTTAATTTCATGTATGTCAGCTTGCTGACCACCATCTCCTGTTATGCCTGCCTAATTGGGCAGTAGCTTATTTTGTTTTCTTGTTGATTGTTTAGCTCATTGGCAGCCTTGTTTCTGTTACCTTGTTAGGCATCATCATGACGCGAAACATGTCTATAATGAGCGATCATGTATTCATTATGATCTGGTATCATAATGAGTCTTTACTTTTGCCTAGAATGAGTACAAGAAGACTCATTGCCTTAGGAACTCAGTATCTATTAAAGATCTGAATTCCACGGCCTTAGATAGGAGAGTTCTCGTTCAGTACAGTCTAGTGGAGGAACCTCAGAAATACACAGGCTACACTGGTAATATTCTTGTCTACTTGTACCTCTTGATCCCCAACTAACTCTACACTCCACAACCCTTAGCCACCTACTATAATCCTGTATAGGACATAGTGGGTGTGCTTAAGACCCCATAACCACATTGGTAGAGCCGAGTTCCTTACAGAACTCCTCTACTAACCTGGCCCACACTTACATAGGACTTGGAGCTTACTGTGGTACTTATGGAGCGCCTAAAACGCCCCAAGATTCTACAGCTCACAGAACCTCGCTGGGTTCTGAAGGAATAGGATGATATTATGTCCTTCATACTATGTGGTCAGCACCTACTTTTACCTGTTGTACCAGGGCAATTTGAGGACCCACCTATAGCCAAACGACCTAAAGGACACGACAGAAGGGACCCTCCTGAGACTCCAACCAAACTACGTTCCGCACCAGGAGTCAGCACGGGATCTCAAACTGGCATTGTACCAGAAGGCAACATTGTGGAACATACCTCAGATACTGGCAACCCAAATAACGGAGAAGACGATGAGCACCAAACCCCTCCCTTAGGACGAGGCACAATAGCAGGTGGAGGAGACGATAATGGATACGATAGTAGCTCTAGCAGTGCAAGCTCTAGCAGCGGATCGTCAGTCCACAGTCAAAGAAGTATACGCAAACCAAAGAAAGCTAGGAAGATCAAGAAATGGACTGATCGTGGTAAGACACCAGAACAACAGCAATGGGAAACGACGACAGGAATTGTGACACCTGAAACGTCATCAAAAATGTCCAAACGGATGAAGGGTATTAAGATTGATGCTCCAGAAAATCTTAACAGTGGAGATAAGAAATGGCGAGACTCACAGTATCTTGACACTGGAGTCAACGCGATACAGAGATAGTTAAGTATGAAAGGTATAAGATTTGAATCGAAGGAAGTGTTGGACTTTATTGGATTCAAACTGCAAGGCAGGGCAATCACTACTTATAACCACCACCTCATCAAGGAAAAAGACAAGGCGTCCTTTTTCAGCTTCATGCTAGTGCTACAGGAATTCCTTATCCCCTCCACTAGCAAGGACCTCCTATGGAAGGAATGGGAGGCCGTATCACCTTACAAGCATGAACGACACATGAGCATCAAAACTTTCGCCAACTGGTTAGAAGAACTTCAGATTAAACTTACCGACAAGGATGGAAACTAATGCATCTCCGAAGAAGTCGAACGCAGGAAATTCCTGATCCACCTACCGGATTACAAGGAAACTACCCTAGTTCTCCAAATACTTGATTCATGGACATTCAACGACCTGGTCAAGAAACAGGAATCCTACGAGGCTGCACGAAAACATGGGCGTATTTCAACCACACCCAAACCTGTACGATAGCCAACTACCCCATCAGTTCCGAATTCTGGTTGCAATCACCATAGGGATCGGAAGACAAACAACAAGAAAACAAGTTCTAATCCTAGAAGGACCCCTGCCACGAAAACAACAAGTACCAAGGATTCGGACTGGGAAGAGGTTAACAAGACGTTAACATTACAAGACAAGATGAGGTTGATCAGGGAACGGAAGTGCCTATGGTACCATGCACCTGGTCACACCTTCAAGGAATACAAGAAGCGAAACTCCAAAGTACCTATGCGCACCGCCGCACAAGTCTTATCCCTGCAACATACCAGCAAACCAGTTATTGCCAAGGATAACTACAAGTGTAAAATCAAGGCAAAACCCTAGTTTACCGAAGAATTAGACTACAGCAGGGTTCGGGTCAAGGTTAACGGCCACCCTGCATTAGCTCTTGTAGATTTACAGACGACTGGCGGAGATCTCATCAATGCACAATTCGTACACCTATACGGCCTGCCCACTTATGGAATCGACAAGAAGTCACTAAACACTGCGATCAAAGGATCAAAGGGTGTGATCGAAAAAGCATGTGATGTCCAAATGGACTACGGAGGATATATGGAAACAAGGATGCTCTATGTGGCGCATCTTGCAGGCTGGGATATGATCCTAGGCCAGCCAGCGCTTATAGCCCTGAATGCCTTAATCCCAGCAGGACCAAAGCCTGTCACTATCCAACCTGAAGGAATGGCACGTTTTGCACTCAAGGAATGGAGGAAAGCAGGACTTGCTGAGGGGCATGTCACCTCTGCTGCACTCACCATAGAAGACGAAGTATCAGACTATCTCCTACCACTCTTCGAATTCATGGTCTCAGCCATGAGTCTCGGAGAAAGTCGGGAATTCAACCCTTTCGTTGAATTCACCCAACTATTTCCGGCGACCACACCTAACGAGTTGCAACCTCTCAGAACTATCAACCACCGAATCTGCCCGAAACCTGGCTCTACATGTGTACCAAAATGGTGACCCTCACCCTCCAAATTTTATGCAGAGCTCACGAGACAGCTCACCGAAGAAGAAGCCTCAGGCCGGATTTATCGTGCAGAACATGATACCAATGCGGTAGTTCTGTTCCTACAAGCCAAACGAGATGATCCCACCAAACCATGGCGTATCCTGGACGCCAGGGATCAGAATAAAGCGGTTGACCCCAACCACACACCACTACCAAGCATTGAGGAACTCATGGAGCTAGTCGCTGCTTGGAAATACTAGAGCAAGATTGACCTAGCAGATAGGTACTACAACATCAGAATCGAAGAAGACTCAGAACAACACTCCACCTTCCTTACACACATGGGATATTATCGCAGTCGCATTATGCAACAAGGCGACCACGACGCTCCTGCCACTATGGTACGAGCCATGTATGAAATATTTAAGGACATGGTCTTCAAGGACCTTGTTATATACATCCACGATATCATCATCTTTTCTGACACCTACGACGAACATATAGCTACCTTACGAAAGGTTATACAACGTCTCCTGGACGAGAAGTTTTGGTTGAAGGCTAGCAAATGCCAGTTCTTTACCAAACGTCTAAATATCTTAAGACATATATTAACTCCGGATGGCTTACATATAGATACTAAGAAACCCAAGGAGGTATTGGACTTCAAGGTTCCCAGCAACTGACGGGAATTACGAGGTATACTCGGCGTTGTCATATTCCTGAGTAAGTTTTGTACGGAATTGGCATCCTGGTCTAGCACCCTGTCAGAACTGCAGGGCGAAAACGCACCTTGGAGATGGACGGATACCCATACTAGGGCCCTCGAGAAAATTAAGGAACTTGTGAATTCTCCACACATTCTCTAACCCTGGTACCACTTCTCGGAAGTGCCAAAATACCTGGTATGTGATGCTAGTGATATTAGACTAGGATCATGGATAGGACAAGGAGAACTAGGATCCATTCGACCATGTCAATTTCATTCTTGGAAATTCAGCCCCGCACAGCTGAAGTACCCCACCTACCAAAAGGAGTTACTCACTATTGTTGACTCCCTAAAGTTTTTTGAGGCTCAGATCCAAGACCACAAATTCACAGTTCTCACGGATCACTCACCACTACTCTCACCCCTCCGGCCACGACAAACATCTCAGAAGCTAGCACGATGGCAAGCCTATATGAGAGAATTCGACTTGGTCATCGAACATACGGCTGGAAAGGAAAATCTATTGGCAGACGCCTCATCAAGGAAGCATAAATACGCCCTCGATCCCAGCAAGGAACAAGACTTCATTCCACAAAGCATAGATCCAACAGAAGACAACACCGAAGCTCAAGACAATTCTATTACTACCAACAACCTATCTATTTCTCCCATTCCAGAAGAAATCACAATGGTTTCCCGTTGCTGAATCAACTTCAAACACACGGACTGCGACTATAACAAGTGCGCAGGTGATGACGAGAGCCTCGGTCACCACCACACTTGTCCCTATCTCGACGATGAGAACGACGGAGACTAGGAAGACTATGACGATATTAAGAAGGAAGAAATGCATTCAGATGAGGATACCCTTTCCACCATCCCCGAAGAAATCTTTGATAGGTATGAGTTCGATCCTCACCCTCACGTTGTGGAACATAATAAATTAAATGGTTATCATCACATTAGCGCTCCCGCAGATGATACCTCCTCCGTCACCAACAACGACAATATTCCCGCCATCGTTACAGATGGCGTCAAAGAAGCCTGGGAACACTACAAGCAGCATCGAAAGCAACACAATACAGAGTGTCACGACTACTACTGCCGCTCGCATGGTAGGTCGCATCAGAACGGGAATCCTTACTTTCCCACCCCCAGATGCTCAGTTTGCGGAACTTACAGATACAGATGTTTAGACTTCACTCTAGTGCAGGCAGTTTATCAGAAGGAGATGGAATTCCAGTCAAGTCAGTGAGACTCATGACAATTGAAAGCTACCACTATCCCTCCTAACAACACTCCATCCTCTGACACAACCGATATTGACATCCTCGAGCTTAATATCAAAGAAGCTCCTAACCGCACTCACATGTGGTCTGTGGAAGAATGGGCAATTAGAAACGCTCCTAATGCCCGCCACGAACCATGGGTGCAGCAACCCTCACCAAACAACCCATGGGACTACAACATCAAGATTGTGCCAGATAAGGAAAGACCCTCCTTCCTCTGTGCTGCAGTCCCCACCAGATCACAACGCAACGCAGCTTCCGGAGAAGCTAGCGGATCTAATCAAGGTCATAATACCCTCCTATCCCCCACTAATCCTATGAGATATGTGCCAGGAGTGGGATTTATGCACTAACAATATCACTCATCTAATGAGGATAACAACCATGTTCAAGAACCTCCAAATCAGGAGAATACGTCAATTCCTCCTGCACCCACTGCCACTCGTCGTTGTAACTTCTGCAAAAGCGAGGGACACTATGCATTAACATGCGAGGTGAAACGCAAGGCAGACGCAGACCTCAGGTTTAGAATCATTCCAGCGACCAATATGGCAAAGATATACCTCGATCTTGAAGACGGCCCCAAAGATGACCCCGACTTCTATCTTGTTGCTCACGTTGACAGAGATGATAGAATGAGGGATGCCTACATCGCATGCATTAGGATATGCCCCATGTGGAGCCAGCTCTACAATACTCTAGAAGGAAAGAAAGGAGTAAGCAAGGACAATGGGTTCTTATACAATAAGAATGAGAAGGGAGAATGGAGGTTGGTTTTACCAAGTACGTTCGATATGAACGGTAAGAACTACCTCGAAGATGCAATCAAGGAAGCTCATGATGCTACGGCACATGGTGGAGTTGAGAAAACGTTGAAATGGTTGACTGATAAATATATTTGCCAGCCATTTTCAAGGCTCGTTAAAGAATACGTGGCTAGTTGCGATACCTGTCAACGGATGAAGTATAGCAACAAGCCACCCCTAGGACAAGTAACCATGTTTCATGTTCCTACAAGAGCCTGGACGGATATCACTATGGATTTTCTTAAGATGTCTCCTGTTTTCACTTACTGCTCCACCTTATAACCGAACATTCCTTTGGAAGACGATCATATGATTTGCTTTTCGAGACTTTGGACGATTGTCTGTGGAAAATCAGGATTTATGTTTCTTATTCCAGTTTCTGATAACTTTACGGCGGAGAAGTGCACTGATACCTATGATACACACATTGCTTCTATTCTCGGTTATCCGTATTATATTGTCTTTGATCGGGACACTCTCTTTATGTCAGACCATTTCAAGGATTGGGCAGCTAGAAAGGGAATCAGATTGGAACCGGCTACCGCATACCACCCTCAGACGGATGGTCAGTCAGAAATTGCCAACAAGGCAATCCTCCAAGCCGGACAAGCGTGCAAGGTCGAAGGAAATGAATGGCTGCACAAACTGTCAGAGATCCAGCTAAAGGTGAATTCTCGAGATAACACCGCTAGACAACACAGTCCATTTTTTTCACTCCTAGGCTTTAAGGCAAAGATAGGTCCTTCTTCCTTCCCTTACCCGATTACTCCTTATACCCCTACTGAGCAACGTCATCTTGACACCTCTCGCAACCTATATTCCTCCTAAGTCAAGCAGGCCAAACAAGCCAACAAGAAGCGGTCGGTTCCCCCACCTCTTTCAGCCGGCCAAAAGGTTCTTCTATCTACGGAGAACATTAACCTCTTGAACACATCTAGGAAACTCAAGCCTAGATGGGTCGGACCATTCCTCATCCAACACGTCAACAAGAAGTGGAACAACTATACACTTGACCTGTCAATGGACAGTCGACTCTCTCTTATCCACAATCCCTTCTACATCAGCAAGTTCAAACCTTATGTGGAAAATGATTTGACAAACTTTCCCGGCCGTTACTACGAACAAGCGGATGAAGTAACAGAAGGAAGATGGGAAGTCGAAAGAATACTTGAATTTCGTACTCCCCCTCGTACCAGAAAAAGCCAATACCTGTTACGTTGGAAAGGGTATGGAAGTGATGATGATGAGTGGATCAACTTCGGAGACATCAGTCTTGAAATCGTTCAAGACTTTTGGACAAGCGGAAACTATTCCAACACCTTCATGCAACGAAGATCCTCCAAGAAATACAAGAAGTGTCACACTCAAGAAACCCCCAAGTCAATTGTTCAGACTGAACGAGACAGGGTTCTCGCCCTTGGTTCTGACGATCAAGGCCTCGCCTCCGCTGCTACCAACCTTGCAGAAGATATCTTTAATGTTTTCCTAAAGTATTGATTCACGCTGGTTGAATTAACCTAGCAATCCTGCGTTCCTTCCTGTTGTTTTAATTGTCGTTCTGAATTAACAATGGAAGAAGGTATGGCAAACAAGGTATCTATCAGATGTTTTCATTGTTCCTTATGTCATGAATGTTTACTATGAATGATTTGGAAGTTACATTAGTCTCCTACAGTTCATTGCGAAGATTGCTATTCTTACAACTGTCGTGCTTGCACTTGTTATTTCGGACTACCTCCACCTTGGGCAAGACAACAAGAGTAGGAAATCCTTTTAAGTGGGGAAGTGTAACGCCAGACCGTTTCTTATACTTGTCTTAGTACGCATTTCCTAGCACTATTATGCATACCCGATAGCTCGGGCATAGTACCTTGTGTACTACTGCCTTGAGCATATCCGGTCCTTATGTACTTTTCTTTAGCATGATGCATTACACATCCACACCTGTATTTCTAAGTACTGAAGGCCTGATCTCCCACACCTGTATTAATGGTCATGGAGGAGTGCGTTCTGGAATGGCCAGAAAGCAGGTTTTTTACACTTCAGAAGGCTTGGCGGCTAGTATAAGTACTGAGCCATTCCGCCCTTCTGAAGGAGGATTCTCAAATCAGATCACTTCAGACAGAGTTCAGACAAGCTTTCGATAGCTTCAATACAGAGAGATTATACCTGTTAATTCTCTTTCCACTTGGGAAATCTGTATGCTCTCAAAGACCCTCTGAGTCTAGTACGACTTAGCGAAACCAATAACAGACATACACTATCACTACGGTGATAGTATAGAGTCTGTTAAACAGCCCGCGGTGCTACTATTGGTATCGCCCATTACAATTGAAGGTCCTCTTGTGTTTGGAATGGTTTGAGGAGAGTTGTATGAACGACATTATGCCACCGAGTTCCTTCTAGTTCTTCCAACCTATATGCATGGGTTCGAATAGTCTCAATGACTTTGTAACGTCCTGTCCACTTACTGGTCTGTGAACGGTTATTCCCAGCTTTTACTTGTAGGTTGCGGCGGTCAACCAAGACGCAGTCATTAACAGCAAACTTGCGTACCTTTTCGATATGAATAGCACTGCTTTTAATGTTGTTTTGCTTGAGTGTGTGGTGGATCTGGTTGTGGACTGTTGTCATTCGGTCCAGCCATTCTTCTGCGGCGGGAGAGGAGAGTTCATAGTCGTTATGGAGGTGAATGGTGCAAGGGTCCCAGCTATATAGGCTGCGGTAGGGGGAGTATTAATGCGTAGAATGGGTTGTCGTGTTGTAGGCAAACTCGGCAAGCGCCAGCCAAGTATTCCAACGTTTTTGTCTATCATGACAGAAGATGCAGAGGTATTGTTTAAGTGTTTGGACGTTCACTCACTGAGTCCATCAGTTTGTGGGTGGTAGGCAGTGGAGAGGCATAGGCGTATTTTGAGCTTTCTATTAACTTCTCAAAGGAATCGTAAGGCAAACTGAGGGCCACGGTCAGATGTAATATGTCTTGGTAGTCCATATAGTCTCCATATCTCGGTGATATAGATATTGGCTACATCTTCTGCAGTCCATGTCATCTTGGCTGGTATGTAGTATTGAATTTTGGTGAACCAGTCTGTAATGACAAGTATAGTAATGAAGCCTTCAGATTCTGGTAGCTCTCCAACAAAGTTCATAGCAATTTCTTAGAAGGTGCATTCCCTAGTTGGTATTGGTACTAATTTCGTTTGCCTGCTATACCTATCTGCCTTTGCTTTTTAACACTTAGCACATCCTGCTACATACCTCGCAACATATTCTTGCCATTTGTCCCATACGAAGTTCGGTGAGATTAGCTCTTGAGTTCTGTGTCTTCCCCAATGTCCTGCCACTTGACTATCATGGTGCTGTCTCAGCACTTCCAACTTATGCTCTTCAGGTACTACCCATAATCCGTTCTTCTTTTCCCAACTTGCAACATCAATTGCCTCTAGTTCCACGTCATCCGCATCCCCTCTTTCCTCTGCATCGTCTTCTTCAAGGTCTAGCAATTGTCCCCTATCAAAAAATCTGGATTCCATACTGGATTTCTCTTCCCCTGAACGTCTGTGCAGGCCATCTGCTTTGCCCATCTTTGATCTAGGTAGGTAGTGGATATGGCAGATGAATTCGGACATTTTGGGATACCAGAAGGCTTGTCGGGAGTTGAGCTGTAAGGAAGTGATATTCTCAGTATGCTGATCTATCACAACCTCACAACTTACCCTGAACCAACATCTACTATGTAATTTCTTACTAAGTTATACTAACCTGCCTGGTTAATTAAGTTGGGAGAATCACATGTAATTTCTTTATTATCACATGTTAGCTATGAGTCACCTATGACCCAATAATTTCCTATGACTCATGTATGACTCTAAAGGTTATGACTCACTTAATGAGTCAGAGATGGATTTCAAATCATGTATGACTCACTACTATGGCACAGCCACAATAATGAGTC
>Ga0307511_10006776_pt1 | contig 11545 bp, 7 predicted proteins | sample 13_EM_MG_FD_200266 | JGI IMG/M metagenome (GOLD analysis project Ga0307511, IMG submission 200266) | Populus trichocarpa ectomycorrhiza microbial communities from riparian zone in the Pacific Northwest, United States - 13_EM | ecosystem: Host-associated > Plants > Roots > Unclassified | place...
AGATACCAGCGTGGGATCTTGAAAAAATTCTCAAGAAATTGAGTTTTTTAGAGAAAAAAAACAGGCATAGGCATACTGACTAAGACAAGCCAATAGAATCAAACTTCTCTTCTAGGACAAGCCAATAGAGTGGAGCTTCTCTCCTAGGACGAGCCTATAGAGTCGAGCTCCTCCTTTAAGACGAGTTCATATAGTTATTGTGTTTAGGTACGTTGAATGAGATTTTTTAAAGGATCTTTTAGATCTATTAAATTTGAGTTTATTATTTACAAATAAACATTTTTTTTCCACCATATTAATCAATATTTTATGTGGTAATCTTGGTGAAATCATAAGCTATTTGATACTGTTATGATACATAGTTAAACCATATTTCTTCTTGTTAATTTTATTATTATAAATGAAAGATGGATTTGCATTTAAATGAGAGACAAGTAAATGTGTGATTTTTCTTCCTATAAAACATAGTTCTTAAACTCATTCAGGGTTAACTAGGATAAAATTTGAATTATAAATCAGATGGGTTGATCCAAATGAACTCAAGTCAATTCAATTTATTTATCTAAAGAAAAAACAAAAAAGATGTTTTTTTTTTTAAAAATCAACTATTTTTTATTAGGTTTTCTTCAAATTAACCGAGTCACTAATCAACCTATATTTTTAATCAAATTATCCCGACCCATTTCTCTTCATATTTTTATTAAAATCCAATCAAGCCTAAACCCGAGTTACAAAGTCATTCCTGGATTGAGTTTTAAAATACTATAAAACATAAATATCAATTGAATTATATATTTATTGGTTTAATAAATAAGTTTTCTTTTATAGAAACAACAAAGGACTAATTTTTCAAATATAGAATTGCTTGACATTGTTTCTAACAAATAAATATTTTTTTTCCCCATAAAGAGGTGCCTTGCCATATACAATGCATACGCCCAACTCATCACATGATTCCTAAACGTGCTTACAGGCAACCAGTCACAATTATTTTCTTAAAAAATAAAAAAGCTAATCAAATCAAATAAATAATAATTTCAAATTGTTTTTTTTCCTCACTGGATATTCCCTTCCTTCTTTCCTTGCTTAGCTTCACCGACTAAATTTCCTTTTAAATCACCCCTAAAACGTCCTTTTATTTACAAGCACACCCTCCTTCATAAACAAACCTCTCATCACGCAAGACCCATCCTTCCTTTCTCTTTCCAACTCAGTCCGAGTCAAAATGCTGGACCGGTGCATCGGGACTCACCGAGTCCGCCAGATCCAAAGAGCTATCCGCCACGGAAAAATCACACTTCTCTGCCTCTGCATGACCGTGGTCGTCCTACGTGGAACAATCGGCGCCGGCAAGTTCGGTACGCCAGAACAAGACTTCAACGACCTCAAAAACCACTTCTACGCAGCTCGCAAACACGGCGAGCCACACCGAGTTCTCACCGAGTCTAACCAGCCCAACAACAACAAGAACGACGAAGCAAGTAATGCTGATGGTGGGAATAATTATGCCACATTTGATATCAACAAGATTTTGGTCGATGAAGGGGAAGATGAGAAGCCGGATCCGAATAGACCGTACAGTTTGGGTCCGAAAATATCCGATTGGAATCAACTGCGAGAGAAATGGTTGAGTGAAAACCCTAGTTTTAGCAATTTTATTAAGCCTAACAAACCGCGTGTTTTGTTAGTTACAGGATCGTCGCCGAAACCTTGTGAGAATCCGGTAGGGGATCATTACTTGTTAAAATCTATAAAAAATAAGATAGATTATTGTAGACTCCATGGAATAGAGATATTTTATAACATGGCATTGCTTGATGCGGAAATGGCTGGGTTTTGGGCGAAATTGCCTTTGATTAGGAAGTTATTGCTTTCGCATCCGGAGGTTGAGTTCTTGTGGTGGATGGATAGTGATGCTATGTTTACAGATATGGCTTTTGAGGTGCCCTGGGAGAGGTATAAGGATTCGAATTTTGTAATGCACGGGTGGAATGAGATGGTTTATGATGAAAAGAATTGGATTGGATTGAATACTGGGAGTTTTTTGCTGAGGAATTGTCAATGGTCTTTGGATCTTTTGGATGCGTGGTCACCAATGGGACCGAAAGGGAAGATTAGAGATGAAGCAGGGAAGGTGCTTACCAGGGAACTTAAGAATAGGCCGGTTTTCGAAGCGGATGATCAGTCTGCAATGGTTTATTTATTGGCTACACAAAGGGATAAGTGGGGTGATAAAGTGTATTTAGAGAATGCTTATTATTTGCATGGTTATTGGGGGATCTTGGTTGATAGATATGAGGAAATGATTGAGAATTATCACCCAGGTCTGGGTGATCATCGTTGGCCGCTTGTCACTCACTTTGTGGGGTGCAAACCTTGTGGGAAGTTCGGAGATTATTCAGTGGAGAGGTGTTTGAAGCAGATGGATCGGGCGTTTAATTTTGGGGATAATCAAATTCTGCAGATTTATGGGTTTACTCATAAATCGCTGGCTAGTCGGAGAGTTAGGCGAGTGAGAAATGAGACTACCAATCCACTTGAAGTGAAGGATGAGCTTGGCTTGCTTCACCCTGCATTTAAAGCTGTCAGGGTATCAACAACATCTTGAGAGCTTTGATAATGTATTCCACCGCAAGCTGCTGGTATTTTTTCGTTTTAAGTTATAGTGTATGTCAATTTGCTCGCAGTTGGTGTTATTGCTTGTAGAAGTACTGGAAATCTGTATGTTCTTTTCCTAATTTTGTGCTATCAGTGTTTAAATTATATTGATTTTTGAAGGATAGTAACTTGTGTCTCTTCTGACTTTTGACTCAAATTTTATTTCATGGTTACTCTATATATATCATTTTTAATTATGATGTTCATGCTTGTGGCTGCAATAACCTGTTATCGTGGTGTATACTCTTTTTTTCTTTTTTGTTTCTCTTTGTTTATTGCTCAGTATCTTTATCTATATGTAACAAATTTGTTAATTCAGGTTGATAACAATAGCAATTTTATTGAATTAAAAGAAATTGACTACAACAACCCAATTGAAAAAAGATAAAAGATAGTTTCTGAGCATATTCAAGGTTGCTCGTGTCTCTATAAAAAGCATATTCAAGGTTGCCTTATCCTCCCACGACTTAATAGAAAGTCCCCATAAGTTTTTCCATGATTTTTTCATAGCCTAGAATTATTTAGCTGACATGTTTTGAAGTTGTTTCTCTAGTTCTTCCAAATTTTTTTGTTGGGTTTGTTGGTGTAGTTGATGGTCCTGCTGCCCTTCATGGCTGCAATGGCTTTAATAAATCATGACATCCTTGTCCTTTTTGCCATTGATCTACTGCTCTAATATTAATTATAACAAATCTAATAATTCAGATTAATAACAATAGCAATTTTATTGAATTAAAAGAAATTGATTACAAAGATCTAATTGGAAAAAGATAATAGATAGTTTTTGAGCATATTCAAGGTTGCTCGGGCCTCCATAAGGGCATATTCAAGGTTGTCTTATCCTCCCATGACTTAATAGAAAGTCCCCATAAGTTTTTCATAATATTTTTCAGAGTCCTAGAATTCTACTTGGCTAATAGAGAAATTCAAACAAATTCATATTCTAATTTAAAAGATTCTAATATGATAATTTTAAAAATATGAGTAAATTAAGGCTAGGACCTGTTACACTTTACTCATGATTTGCTGGTTAAAATCATGATGAAAATCTATGGAAGAGGCTCTGCATATTTAAATTGACAATATATATTCTTGGACTTGGGTCAGATTTGTCCTGCTAGGGATTGATGTTACCTTGAGCCTAAGTGCCTTTGATTTGAGCATTGCTTTTAAAATCTTAATGGACCAATTGTCTGTGATCCCTAACGCATGCAAGTGTAAAAAAGCATTTACCTGATTTTTAATACATTGGAAGCAACGATTTGTACTATGTAATCTGTAGTAAACATAATTCTTGGCTGATTCCTAAACTAAAGCTTCACAAAACATGATGCCAGCTTTAAATGCCAACAAATGAAAAAGATCCTTTCTACTTCCCAAAACGTTGCAATAGCTCTGTGAGCGAGGCACGTTACAAATTTTACTAGGAGAGAAGCTGCTATGCAGGGATATCAAAAGTTTTCCATGTTCTGAGAAGAGAGGTTACAAAGGAAATTCTTCCTCGTTTTGAAGCAGGAAATACTATGCTAGTGAACTCATAAAAGCCTGATTCCAACTGCTTGAACACAAGGAAACCGTATTCATGCGAATTACCTCTTATAATATTATTGAAGCACTATTAACTCGTGTGGATGCTGGAAATTTGGAGATTGTCCTTTCATGATGATTTTCAAGGTCATTGCATCTGATTCTTATTTGAAGGGGCTTGTGCTTTTATTCTTGAATGATTCAAATCTCTCTTTATGTAGTCTGAAAGTAAAGTTGTTATCATTCCATAAAGACCATGGACAGAAAGGTAAAATTGTTATCATACCAAAGAAACCCACGGACCTCATAAAGCAAATTGCAGCATAAACACATTTGATATTTTTAGCCGTCCTTATTGGAATAATTTCATATTAAATGCAACACTAAGCTAGCACAGTTAAGAAGAGAGGCAAAGGGGTTCGGCGCATAACTTGTGGTGTTCCAATGATTTGCATTGGCTGATAGGCTTGAGGAAATGACTGATCATCACCTTCAGGATCTTGGTGGTCATTGTCGGCTGCTTGTGATTCACTTTTTGGTATGGAAGCTTTGTTGGAAGTTTGGAGATTATCCAGTGGAAAGGTGCTCAAAGCAGATGGACCAACAATCAAATTTGCAGGTTTATGGTTTACTAATAAATCTCTTGTCAGTTGGAGAATTCGGATTGAGAGCTGAGACTAGCAATCCACTTGGAGTGAAGGATGAGTGTGGCTTGCATCCCCCTGCATTAAGGATGCCAAGGTATCATCATCTTGAGAGCTTTGATAATGTAATGCACTGCTTGCAGCTGTTATTTCTTTTATTATATGTCAATTCGCATGCAATTGCTCGAATTTGCTTGTAGAAGCTCTGGATACAATATTCTGCATGTTCTTTTCCTAAATTAGTGAAGTCAAGTTTACCTGTCTTTCTACCTTAACTGTATTTGTGGTTTCTTTATATTTTGAAATGTTTCTTGGTCTGTGTTTGTGATAATGACTTATTCTCATGGGGTTCTTTTTTCTTTTTATTTATTTCGCACGGTTTGTACTCTTGGCATGCTGATTGAAATGAGGAAAAGGCCGAGGTTCTTCTGTTTGTCATCAATTGGGAAATTTCTGTGCATTGCCGAAGTCACATGATTTGTAGCGAGGATATTGAACATTTAAGATTAGCTTTGATAAAGATTGGATATGTTTCTGCTTAGTTTGCAGGACACACAAGGAGGCTGTTTTAAGAAAAAAGCACATTCATACTATCCTTACATGGTATTCTCTTACATCTCACATAATATTATTATGAAAAGCTTATTCCCAATTAATTCTTGAAGCTGCAATAGCCTTCTAACCGAGTAAGGGCGATATACTTCATTTTTATAACATTTTAGAAATTAATATGCCTGCTGTCATGACAACTAACATTGCAGAAATTTATTGTTAAATTTAGATTGATTTTACCATAGCTCAACTATAAGCTACATATTTGAGCTGAGCTGACAAGAGATAGACTCTTGGATTTGGGGTTGGAGTTGTTTTGCTAGGGATTGTCGTTACCTAGAGCCTGTGTGCCTTTGATTTGAGCATTGCTTTTGAAGTTTTAAAGATTAAAAGCTAGAGTAAGAAGAACGCTTTGCCTGATTTATAATGCATGGGGAAGCAGTAATCTGCAAGAATGTTCTATGTTGATTCCAAAACAAAAGTTTTCAGGTCATGATTCCAGCTTTAAACACCACCAAATGAGGGGGAAAAAGAGAGAAACAACTCTGGGCGACTGTGCCTCAGAAAACATTACAATTGCTTGAAGTCACGTATTTGAGTAAAAAGCTGTCATAATGGGATGGTAGAACTTCTGTCTTCCATAGAAGAAGGGGGTCATAAAGGAATTAGATCTCAAGAGAGACATACTCTACTAGTGAACTTAAAAATCCTAACTGCAACTGCTTGAGCACAAGTAAAGCATGTATTTACATAAATTACTGCCCCTATAATATACTACCAAGCATTATTCAAATCTCGGAACATTTTCCTCTTCATGTGGATTTGCTAAAGTTTTGCATCCGATTCTTACTGGAATAAGCTTGTTTTATCATTCTCTATCGTTTCGGAAGCTCTTTGTATGGTCTGCAATGAAGCTCTTATCAGTGTACCTTAAACCATCGACCTTCTTTCCCAACATATTCATAGAGCAAATGCAGCATAGACACATTGATGATGTTAGGTTCTAATTGGAGTAATTTCTGATCAAATGCAGCACTATGCTAAACATGGTTAAGTAGAGGGAGAGGCCTGGGCATCTAATATGCAGTGTTCAGATAAATTGCACTAGTAACTGATACCCAAGGTTAGGCAAGCTATCTATTTCTTTACAGCCTGTTAAGGGCAAGGACATCTCCATAAGGATCATATGTGTATGATGTAGATTGCTATTCCATTTTGCTCACATAAAATAATCTCCCCAAAATTGCACCTAGTTTTGATGTTTCGAGTGGCTCAACCAACATGAAGGAAGCTGTATAGATGCTGATTTCTTAGTTTTTAGTGTTTACAGTGTTCCTTTCACATGGCTTCTACGATGTTGATGCAGGTCATGAAGTTGTGTGATTATAGGTTAGGTTCTAAATACAAGAGAACTGTATTGACTGACAATTTCAAAATAAGTCCCATGAACAAGCACGTTATATTTAGGAAATTATCTGTTCATACCTCAGAATTGAAGCATCAACAACCAATAGATCTAGGAGATTGTGCCCCAGAAGCATGATCTTGCTTTGAAGCTGATGATCTGTATATTATTTAGAGAGTGCTTATTTTTGCACGGTCATTTGTGGGGGAAGGGGGGTGTTTGAGCTTGAGAGGTATGGGGAAATGATTGAGAATTGGGTCTTGGTGATCATCGCTGGCCTGTTGCAACCTGCTTTTTGGGGTGTAAGCCTTGTGGAATTTCGGGGATTCATAGTGGAGAGGCACTTGAAGCTGATAGAGCTTTTAGTTGTAGGACAATCAAATTTTTGGTTTCAGATTTATGGGGTCATGCATAAATGCTCGCTACCTAGAGTTAAGAGAGTGGGGAATGAGACTAGCAATGCAGCCATCCACTTTCATTGAAGGATAAGCTCGGCTCAAAATTGTGTTTATTAGCAGCCTCTTGACTGAGATAACTATATAATGATAGCAATTTTTAATGAAAAGGGATATTATGGTTATGGATGGGACTGTCGTGGTGAATTGTGTGGGTAATGTTCCGCAGCTGTTTCTTTTAGAATGGAGGGGGTAAGAGCATCGTATATTGTGGAGCTTAAGGGACTGATTAATTCTTCATACTGGGCTTATGATTGGTTTTAGAGATATGGCAGTGGAACTTGGTTTATTTTTGGTCTCTGCTTTGGTTGTATGGAGCACTGATTGCAAATGGGGCTTCTTTTTGGATGAATGAAAGGAGTTGCAATGAGATTTCAGGAATCTTTCACTTGTGTGTGTCAGGAGGAAGGGAATCGAGCTGCACATCTTCTAGCTAGACACTAGTTATGTTTTGAAGGAGATGATGTGATTGAGGAGATTTCAGATTTTTTGCAGTCTGTAGTTAATCACAGATATTGCTGAAATGGCAGCCTGAATTTGGTTTTTGCTTTTGGTATCATGTCTGGTGTTTTGTTTTCTGATCAGTATTAACTATAGCGTGGAATTTCTGCTGTTTCACAAAAGGGTCAGTCCCAAAATTCTCTTCTCTTCTCTTCCTTTTCTTTTTAGCTTCGGTTTTATATGGATTTAGTGGTTAGTTCTAACCAACCTATCCTTGAGGTAACACTTAACAGAGAGAGCAGTGGCCTAGCAGCAACAATAGCAATCCCTAGACTGTCAAACAAATCTCCCTCCACCACAACTTTGTTACTTGAGTCATATATGCTGTTGTTCTTGAATTATTGAAGTTAATTTGAGCCATGATAGAATATGAACAGATGTATAATATTTCGAGTAAATAGAAGATTTTAGTCTTGTAAATATTCTGCATATACTTCAGCTGGTAACTTGGGTTTATAGATCTCAGTGAACAGAGTCAAGAAATGGAGTCGATTTTATATTTCTGTCTTTTCTTTTCTTTTTCTTTTTCTTTTTAATGGATAGAGCATTTATAGAAGAATGTCGGGGAAAAACAGAGAAAAAGCCAGTGTGGTGGCAACTCGGTATTCGATAGTGTCGATAGTAAATGATCGATCGATTGATTGATGCAGCGCCGTACATACACTTAGTGGTGCCTAAGGGCCACCGCACAGCAACGATGACAATCACTGGCACTTCAAGAGTACATGTTGAGTATATGATGCGACAAACCGCGTCTCAACAGATCGCGCATGTACTAACTAGTTATGCTTGATTGAGAAATATTTTTCTAACTGTGATAGTTTGAAAATACTTTAGACTACTAAGTAAAGAAACCTCTACTTAAGTTCCCTGTAGTGTTGACTATCTATGAATTTTCCATGTGAATTTCATCTACAAAAAAAATTCCAAAGGCGAGCGTCTACCTCAGTAGTGGAACATCGGTGTGCCGCTAGACTGACTGTGGTGTTAAATCGTTTACCCCAGCAGTGGAACACTGCTGTAGTGGTAGACTGACTGTGGTGTTTAATCGTTTAACTCAGTAGTGGAACACTGCTGTAGTGGTAGACTGATTGTGGTGTTAAATAGGCAATCTTGAGACCAATATTCTTCACATCTAGCAAAGCCAGCCATTTTATAACACAACAAAGCGATCTGCTTAAAAGAATCATGAGATTTCTGAGGGATTGCATTTCCATACTTCTTTTTTGCTCCACTTTGCTTCTGATTGTAGAAGTAGCCACCCCTGTTGACACCATTAACACAAACCTGTCAATTCGAGATGGAGACACCATAGTCTCGGCTGGTGGCACCTATGAATTAGGATTTTTCAGCCCCGGAAAATCCAAAAACCGATACTTGGGGATATGGTATGGCAAAATATCAGTCCAGACAGCAGTGTGGGTTGCCAACAGAGAATCTCCACTTAACGATTCATCAGGTGTTGTAAGGCTTACCAACCAAGGACTTCTTGTCCTTGTCAATCGCAGTGGAAGCATCATTTGGTCTTCCAACACATCAACACCTGCTAGGAATCCAGTTGCACAGCTTTTGGATTCGGGAAACCTTGTTGTGAAAGAGGAGGGTGATAATAACCCGGAAAACTCCCTGTGGCAGAGTTTTGAACATCCAGGTAATACATTAATACCGGGCATGAAGATAGGACGGAATAGAGTAACTGGCATGGACTGGAGCTTGGCAGCATGGAAGTCAGTAGATGATCCTTCTAGAGGTAACATTACAGGTATCCTTGTTCCTTATGGATATCCCGAGTTAGTAGAGCTGGAAGATTCGAAAGTGAAGTATCGATCTGGGCCATGGAATGGTCTGGGGTTCAGTGGTATGCCTCCATTAAAACCAAATCCAATATACACATATGAATTTGTTTTTAATGAGAAGGAGATATTTTACAGAGAACAGCTTGTTAATAGCTCAATGCATTGGAGGATCGTCTTGGCTCAGAATGGTGATATCCAACAACTTTTGTGGATTGAGAAAACCCAGAGCTGGTTTCTTTACGAAACAGAAAACATCAATAATTGTGCGCGTTATAAACTATGTGGTGCAAATGGCATCTGTAGAATTAACAACTCTCCGGTGTGTGATTGCTTAAATGGATTTGTACCCAAAGTTCCAAGAGACTGGGAGAGGACAGATTGGTCAAGTGGTTGCATCAGAAAGACGGCACTGAACTGTTCAGGAGATGGGTTTCGAAAAGTCTCAGGTGTGAAGTTGCCGGAGACAAGGCAATCATGGTTTAACAAGAGTATGAGCCTGCAGGAGTGCAGGAACATGTGCTTGAAGAACTGCAGCTGTACTGCGTATGCAAACATGGACATCAGGAATGGAGGAAGTGGGTGCTTGCTTTGGTTCAATGATCTGATCGATATTTTGTTTCAAGATGAGAAAGACACCATTTTTATACGGATGGCTGCATCAGAACTACCGGGTATGAATTTATCATCTGTCGGTATCTATTGCTTGGATTTTAGTAACTTTTAGAGAGGTCATATTATTTGAGATGATTTTCTGATTAAATACATGAGAAAGTTTTCTTTCTAATCTTATATCCTAGTTTTCAGAACATCATATCACACGATGCCTGAGAGTGCCTGTGTATGCTTGTGTTGATGTGTGTTGATAGAATGATAACTTGGTCGATGTCTCCTCTTCCCCCCTCTCTGTTTTTTTTTTCGTTGAACAACCGTGATATCATTAGGCATTACAGAACTTGAGATATTCATAGAAAGAACTAACTTCTTGAAGCATTGGTTTTTCTCTGCCCAGAGCGGTGTTGTTTTATTATGTATGAGTAGATAACTGGGATTGAAAGATCCAATAGCCAAGGAAAACAATTCACAAATTCCTATTTATTGTCTTTTAACTCTAGTTTTTCTCTGCCATGATATAGGTAATGGTGATAGTGAAAAGGTTAATACGAAATCCAACGCAAAGAAAAGGATCGTGGTAAGCACTGTGTTGTCCACAGGACTTGTGTTCCTTGGACTAGCCTTGGTCTTGCTCTTGCATGTTTGGAGAAAGCAGCAGCAGAAAAAACGTACGTATTCTACCATGAAAATCTAACCAATCCTATCGCCCCAATTCCACGACTCAGATAAGAAGTTTAGTTAATCTCTTAATTTAAATTTGATTTGAGTAATCCAAGGTAGGACAGTAAATTGGTCAAGACTTCATTAATATTTAATGCATTGAAAAGAAATTTGAGTACAACGACAAATAGAGGTGAGAGATCCCATGTCTTTTTTTTTTTACCTTTCCAATTCGTAGTAGTAATACTAACAGGAAAAATGACAGGTAATTTGCCAAGCGGATCGAATAACAAGGATATGAAGGAAGAACTAGAATTACCCTTCTTTAATATGGATGAGATGGCTTCTGCAACGAATAACTTTTCTGATGCCAATAAAGTAGGAGCAGGAGGTTTCGGACCTGTTTATAAGGTAATAATTATCTGTAAACAGTCATGCAATATGTCCCCTGGCCTCTGAATTTCATCTTACAAACTCCTGACCCCAGCGGAGTTCTTGGTGTTAGTTTCTTTGAAACGATTCCACTACAGGACTGTCGGACCGACCATTTTTTTAGCATAAAACAATGACTGATTGGAAGAGTTCCTTAACAGATACAAAGAGTATTAAACACCATTTCGCAATTCTCAACTTCCAGAAGATGCTTACGATGCTGAGTCATTATTTGCAGGGAACCCTTGCAGATGGACGAGAAATAGCTGTGAAGAGGCTCTCTAAGAATTCAAGACAAGGACT
>Ga0307511_10006777_pt1 | contig 11545 bp, 8 predicted proteins | sample 13_EM_MG_FD_200266 | JGI IMG/M metagenome (GOLD analysis project Ga0307511, IMG submission 200266) | Populus trichocarpa ectomycorrhiza microbial communities from riparian zone in the Pacific Northwest, United States - 13_EM | ecosystem: Host-associated > Plants > Roots > Unclassified | place...
ATGGTTCTTACCCCCCCCCATATGGATGAATAATGATATCACGTCTCTTAAAACAAAACTGATATATTAAAATAATATTTTTTTTATTTTTTAAAAATTATTTTTAACATCAGCATATCAAAACAATTTGAAAACACACAAATATACATTAATATGAAGTAAATAAAAAATTAAAATATTTTCAAAATTATTTTTTAAACTAAAAAAACAAACAGGTCATTTAGAGTGACTTTACTATATGCTTATCTCAGTGCCGAAAACCTTTTCCAGCAGGAAGGCCTCTGCTAATTATCATTACGCTAAACGCATTTCAGTTGAATACAAATGACAGGCATTACGCCATGTTCCCATGGGGTAGACAAGCAGGTGTTGCTTTGCAACCACCGTCAAGACTTCACTTAACCCTAATCTATGGAGATTTAACGAACTTTTATCCGTCAATGTAATTTTATTTTTTAAATCTCTTCTGAATCTAAGACGTGGTAGAAGTCCAAAATGATGTGAATTTGTAGCTCTGTACAAGGAGGCAAGACCTACTTTGGAACGTCCATCAATACAAAAAAATCACATCACTAACATTTTGCCTTGTACGCTCATCAATAATAACGATAGCTGTAACCAGTACGAACTATACCCTCAGGCCTCAAACCCAGTTTTTTAGATCTAAAAACAGTAGACAACAAGGTTAATTTGTTTTACTATACCTTGCTTCATTGATATGTCCACCATGCAGCAGCCGCTCCTTTTAAGCTGCCTGTATCTACTCGTCCTTTCAAGGCCGTCGTTGTAAAGCAGACCCCAACTATACGTACGAGGTGAATATAAAATGAAGTAAAACCCTATTGAGGCTTGGAAGCATCGACAAGATTTATGAACTTGTGACTGCATGTATCTGAATAAAAAAAAAAAAACAATATAATCAATAATCAGAATCTACAAGCACATAAGAGATGTTAAGCGGGAAAAAAACAAGGGAAGATAAACAGAAAGAACAAAAGTCTAGTTCCATCTATATATCCTACTATGTCAGTGCATACAAAGCCGAAGTCTCATGAAACTAAATTTCCACCAAAAAAAAATGGCAACCCATCAGAAAAATAAAATTTCTATTGATGTTTCTGCAGAGCATTCATCTGAATCACTCAGCTTTTCTACTCTCCTATCTGCTAAAGATCTGGAATCAAAGTCCCCTCCTACTAACAGTGTTAACAAAGTTAGAGAGCATGACCAAGGATTTCTCGGTCGCACTGCACCAGTATTGGCTTCTCGTGGTTCAAACAAGAATCATCCATCTGATATGTCAATCTCCAATACAAAGCTACAACTACAATCCTTTTTATATCAATCAGAGCAGACTACGGTGACCCGTAACCTCAGCTCCAAAAAAGCAACTCATGGCAATTACAAGAGATCGAGTGATAAAAGCACTGATGGTTCAGATAAACCAACTCGTAAAGAGAAAAAACCAACAAAAAAGGAGCGTGCTGCTTCAAGTTCATCATTTTTCCAGGAAATTTTTCAATCATTTGTCTCACCATGCAGGGAATGCCATGCTCACAAGCCCACTGTTAAAAGCATGCCAGCAGAACCTATCAAGTTACGCTAACTTGAGGCTCTACTTCACGATTTTTTCAAAGCAAAATTTCCTAATCATTCATTCATCACTTGAGATAAGGAGTTAAGATGTGCTCCAATTCAATACGAGCTACTATAGTGTGGTTCTCCAAAGTTATCTCACGTTTTTTTCCAAAATCAGTTCAGGCATTACAGTAATTGAATAAGACTCCAAAAATTGTTTTTTTTTTTCAACTCATATTGTTTTGAACAATGGTACAACCCACCCCAGGTATAAAGACTACGGTATGTCTTGTATCCTAGGGTCACACTTCCTCATGATATGGACCAGTTTTACCTCAATCTCTATGTTTTAGCCTTCCTTTTTTTTTATATATAGATGTCCAACTCTAGTCAACAACTATTGTATCTTATCATCTACTGTCTGAATGAACAGTGCATGGATTTCAGATTAATTTACATGTGGTGAGTCCTTGAAGGAAATGAAAATGGAATTAGTACTAAAACCATCATTAGTAACAATGAGTTTGTAGCTCAGTGGTTCTCTTGCAAAGCAAGAGGTGTCAGGTCCTAACATCAAGTCCCGCCTTCATCAATCCATTACTAATATCTCAAAAACAAAAAAAAAATCATTGATATTGGGAAATGATGGGTGCAAGGAATCAGGCTATCAAACATGTCCATTTCTCCAATAATTATAATTAGGATTACTAAGCACACTAGTGGAATCATGTTTCCCTTCTCCGAATACTTCCATAAATATGGTATACTTCTTTCTACAAGCAATAAGATCTCTCTTTCAACAAACTCCACGTGAAAGAAAAATCACCATTTTTGGGTCGCCATTAATCCTTGTGTATTTCTCATGGTACATGGCATTGCATGAACGCATTCCCCTATCATTGCCTCTCTCCACCACTGTATCATAGACAGATAAAAAAGGTGCGCCAAAACAATTTGAACCACCAAGAAATCAAACTTAAGAGTCATCTATGAAAATAAATGTAGATCAATAATTGTCGCCTGTATCTCTGTTCTCCAACTGAAACGAACCAAACTTGTCTAGTCCTATATAAATGCGTGTGATCACATAAATTAGGATTTATAGTCAAATCGAGCATGTTTAGCTAGCCATGTCTCATTCTGTCATGTTTTTAGGATTTTGGTCTAACCCGTAGATTTGGTTTCTTAATTATTATCGTTTGAACGACACAAATATCAGCGCTGTGTAGCTCAAACATTGTGAAAAATCTTTAGCAAAATCAGGAAAGACCAGTGGTGCACACGGGAGTCCACTATAAACTTTTTGAAACAGAAGCACGTCATAAACAAAATAAGATTAAATTACCCCGCTGCATAAGTCATAAGCAAAATAAGATTAAAGTACCTCGCTGCATAAGTATCTCCTTATACGACTTTGATAGCATTGAAGAAAAGCAAGATGCACATATCATCCACAAAGACAGGAATCTGAAAAGCACAAGTAGAAATTATGACACCAGAATTTATAAATGAAAATGAATTTAAAAGAAGAAGAAAGAAAGACCTTAACGTCGAAGGCAGTAAAAATATATCTAGAGAGTTGTTCCAGAGGCTAAAAGTTGAAAATGACCCTGAATCTTAGAAATCTACTGTGTCGAAGACCATTAAGCTGAAATTTACAACACCTAAACAGCCAAAATAAGGGCTCTCTTCCGCTTATAAGAAGCCAGTTAAAAAATATTTGGAATCTCGTTTGAGAAAATGGCGCCTACTTTGGAAGGGCAATTTAATGATATTCTGTGCAAATAATTTCACATGGTTACAAAACCAAGATTTCTTCTATCATTGCACCAGGCATTGACAAAATAGAAGAAAATCAGATAAGAATACAAAATAGAAGAAAATCAGATAAGAATGTTGCATTTCAAACAAAGATACCAGTGAAAGAATAACAATGAATATCCATTATTCAAGGAAGCCCGATATAGGCTAAACTTGAATGAAAAAGAAACTTGGCAATAGAGAAAGGTTGCGGTGACTGCTGGCCTAAGCTCTCACGAACCAAACGAAATTAACATTAACATGAAGAATTGTGCAATTTTTCTTGTTTCTATTATAACATTGTGTATTTTTTTACATCACGCCACATTATTAAAGAACTAGTTCAGGCTATTTTCAATCCAATAGCTTAAACTGTTAAGTAAAGATTCAATATATAAATTATATTATACTCTAACATACCCTCTCAGACTATTAATTAATTTTAATTAAAAGAATGAGGATGATAAAATTCAAACTCAATCATTAAAGCTTTGATATTATATCAAAAAACAACACCTCAATCCAAAATCTTAAGCTATTAAGTTAGGTCCTAAGAATAGTTTTATATCACTCTTTATACACATGATCCCAAACTAAATGTATATATGGTTTCATTTTCTTCCAAATATATGAGCTAGGAGGAAAAGAGTACTCCATAAAGAAAAATATCTTACAAAATTCACAACATTCCGCCTGAATCTCAGTTTTAACTACTGCTAAATAAGCCTCATACAAACTGTCATGGTTTTTTGAATAACTAGATGTGTCGGAAACTGTACAGAAAGAAAGCCATATAGCCAGGCATCTCAAGATTTTCCATACTTAGAAATGTATCCCTGCAAATGAAAAAGGCAACCATTAAGTGGCAGGCATGAAAAACTTACAAAATCCGTATCTATCCCATCCTACATGTGATCTCTCAAATCAAAACACTCACCTCAACAAGCTTTGCCATTTTTGGCTGAGATGAAGAAAGATATTGCTTAATTGACTCAACAGTAGCTGGAATTTGATGAGGTTGCAAGGTGCTAAGAACCTTCTCAACTGTCTTTTTAACTATTGTGTTATGTGCATCCTTGCTGAGATGACCCTCACGCCAAGTTGGTTTCAACAAATCTTTAACAAAATCAATAAGAGCAGAACGAAAATGTCTCAGCACTTTCGATTCTTTTTGCGTATCCCCACCTATCTTTTGATCAACCTCCATGTCATTGTTTTGTCTAACACTATCTGCCTTTAAGTCCTTTTTGTGTCTTGACCCATCTGTTTGGGGTCTAGCATCACGATCAATTTTGTTCGTAACTCGATTAACTTTGTCATAACCAATACCTGAGGCACTTTCTTCCTTGAGTGCACTCCCATTTTCACCATCAGCTGTACCAGCTCCTCCTGTCACTGTTGCAGTGGTAAATGAATCTTTTCCAGGTGTACTGCAATTTTTATCCGACAGACTTCCGTGGGGTTTATCATGAGAAGATATGGTACTTTTGTCACCATTAAATTCAGTGCCAAAGTTTCGATTTGATAAGGAATCACCATATATTGGTTGCTGCGATGTATTTGAGATGGATGCTCCTAGACTAAAGAAAGAGAATTTGAAGGATTTGTCTCCTACATTGGGCAAGACAAAGCTATCTCGAAGAGGATCATACTTGCTCCCAGCAGATGATATCATTTCAGGAGTAATGAAAAAGGAAGGGCGAAAAGGTACAGATGGCTCCCAGTCATTTGAAGAAATTTTTGTTTTATGCTCTGCATGACGCAATTGATCCCCAGGTACACTAGCTAGAGACAAACTTTCTGGCTCAGAACCAGAGAAAGCAGAAGCACTTTGCAGTAATGAAGATGATCTAGAAGCACGATCACTATCCAGCAGCTTTTGAGAACCAAGCAGGCTTGTATCAAAAGAGGAACTAAAAGAAAATGATGATCCTGTACAGGTTGAGACATGGTGAGATGAGAACAAAACACTGCTTAATAAAAAGAACCAAAGCTTGAATCGTGCACATTCTAATGGAAAACTGAGCCGTGCAAAGAAAGTTAACTCAAGGAAGTAAGCTGTTAAAGATAGCTACCTCTGTTAATTAGAGAAGTGTAACTACCATAATCAGTCGCAGGCCATTGTTGTCTAAAATTCTCTATTCCTACATCCTTAAATGAGGAAGAAAAGCCAGGATCGTCTTTGGAGGAAGAAAATTGCTTGGCATTGAGAGGAATGCCCACTCTTTGTCGAAGTGACAACTTGTGCTTATCATCCAACTGATGCAACCTTTCGTTTTCTTTGTGTTCTAGTGGTGGGAGTCTTTCTGAAGAGAAATGAGAAGAAAATGTAGCTTCTTTTCCTGTTGAAGCAGCAACTGGGTCAGGAAAATGAGGAAACTTTGGTGTCTCCAAAATGTTTCTCACACCTGATACAGGGGAAGGAACATATCAGATATTCAGAACATCTTGATAGGGAAGGTTCTTCAAAATCCATATTACAAGAATGTTAAATACCTTCATCAAACTGGTCTTCTCGGGTTGCGACCTCATCTACCCCTAACTGTTGGCCTGTGTTATCTGCTTTGTTGGTTGTATGAAGGAACCTACATGAACTCCCTCTAATGCACCACCCTTTGGCAAAAAAGTCACAAATTACTGCTGCGCGTTTGTTTCCATCCCTAAGCTCAGTAGAAGGGGATAAACTTCTTGCCCTTGTCCCAGAAGCCACCAATCTGGAAAACCTAATTGATTTGTAAGAAGTATGAATACCACGAGAAAAGGAGATATTACTCAGGGAAAACCCAAACTAGAACATTCTATGATAATTAAAGTTCAAGAAAAGACTAAGTCAGCATCACCACACCTCGATTCTGTTTGCTCTTTGCTATCCTCTGACTTCACGTCCACTGGTTTAAGTTCTTCCTTAGAATCCAGAACGACATTAGCCTCCTGACCCAAGCAGTTTCTCTTAGATAAGACAACATCCACCTCTATGCCTGTGATAACAAATGGCTCAGTGGTCTCAACAGCTATAGCTTCGCTACTATTACTTAAATGAGTCTTGCTATTGCGGAAGGCATCTGTTTTATTAATTGCATGTTCCAAAGTTCCATTTTTTTGAGCAATAACCAAATGTTTACTCAATTTGGGGGACCATGAATCTAAATAATTCACACATGACTTCTCCTTCTGCAATGTCAATGGTCCATCCAAAGGGCCAGAACATTTGAAATTACTGACACTATCTTCCCTCAGTTCAGACATCTCATGTGTAGAATGTGATCCCATTTGCCTGTCAGACTCCAGATGCTGTCTATTATCTACATGGAAGAAGAGCTAAATAAAGAGTAATGCAAAGCTATCAACTTCTTAAGACAGATGTTTTCATAATAGATCAGGTCCTAAAAGATTTTTTTTGGAGATTTAAGTAAAAGGAAACTCCATGTAGGATCACCTATCCGACTAATTAGTAATTACTGAGTCAAAGCCAAGAACCTGCATGGTTGCTCTGTTGAGAAATTGCATAATCAAGCAAAAGGTAGAAATCTACCACATTTTTAACAGCATGCTTCAGTGTATGGGACAGGCCATAGCAAAAATTCTCGACTATCCAAACTTCATTCTAGGAGTAAACAAATCATGGAAAAGGGCAAATTGATGATGTCCAAGTCATTTGTGGAAGGAAAGTGTATTCCCATAACTTTTAGAATGAAATGACTCCTAGTACCTAAATTAGTTGATGCTGGCTGTGTTAATCATTTTCGAAATAACTGCAAGAATGATCATGTATTTGGGGGTGGGGACGGAGGTGTAGTAAGCTTTTCTTTTTGTGTGAAATCAATTGTAAAGTGTTGTTAATTAGTTTGAAAAGGAAGTGGCGGTGAAAAAGCTAATCTACAGGCTCATATAGATGCTGAAATAGCACCTGCATCAATAGCCCTCCTTTTTTTTACGAAATTAGAAAATATTATAAGATAGGGATTTCTCCTAGACTAGAGTACAGGGAAAATAGGGTTTTCCAGACCCTTTGAACATCACAAAACAAAAATTATTCATAGGGATCCCAATTAAGCCTTGGTACCATGCCAACCAACATAACCTGACCTCCCCATTAGATTTGTAATGCGAGAAGGAATCAGTCCCGGATCACTCCATACCATGCCAGGCAACTTTACTAGCAAAACTAGCTAGTGCTTAGTCGAGCACATGATATTAGACTCATCTGAAAGCCTTCATTTTGTACTTTGTAAAGAGATCACACGATTCTTCTATCCCATGGAAGTTGTTATAATGGAGATTTGTCGTCAAAGATTCTAGCATATGATCTTATCCCCCCTGCCCCCTACCAAACCTGAGAGGTAAATACATAGCATTTCCTCCACTCTAATCATAGACTTATTGTATCCAAAGCCACATCACTAAGAAATAAAGCGTGTGGTAACATTGTTATGAGGTTAAGCAATAGTAGAAATTATTGTACAAGAGTAATTATTAAAGGTGAGATCCTTCTTTAGTTTATCTAATCAACGAAAAGTTCTTTCATAAATACAAAGGTGCAAAAGTTAATTTTTTAAGATGTATGGCTTAAAATCCAAGTGCAGTGGCACATCACATTTTAGTGGACCACAGTTACGAGGCATAAGCTGAAAAGAGAGCAACTTCAAAGCTTGAGGAAGCAAGAGAGAGTAGAAAAGGCAATGCTTACCTCTCAAAAGTCTTGCATCCCCCCTCCCCCCCTGCTTTGCCCATAGGAAACAATTACCCACCTTTGACCAAACTCCCAATTATGAAGAGGGAGGGAGGAAAAAAGGAAACAGAAAGTAGTTAGGCACATGATAAGGGAGAAGTAGTCACCTTGCCATTTCTACTTTCTCTTGAAATTCTCTAGGTCTCCTCTTGGCCATTCTTTTTCTTGTTTTCTTTTATGCATTTCCTTTTAACTTCAATTTTTACCAGTTTTTCTTTTCAGTGCTTTTGAGAATTCTCTCCTCCATTTTCCCAATCCTTCGCGCCTTATCCACCTAGGTACAAGAATGAATGACATAAATCACCTATCTTGTCTTTCAAACTCAAAACCATCTTTGTGATCACCAATGACACTATTGCTTTCAAACTCAAGATCATTGTTCCCTCCCTACTTTTGTCCTAAATTTTGGCTCAATCATGATGTCCTAGATTGTTCTTCAACAAATCAGGTATAAAATATTAGATCATTGCTTCTTCTTCCCTTAGTTTTCATTAGTTTCAATAGTTTTCCAAAATTATTGTCTTTGTTGAACAGCATAGTTTAATGATGAAAGGGGAAAAAAACCTTGAGTAATTGAGAGTTCTATCAATAGTTACTTATTTTTGGTTTCCAACAAATTTTCCACTTTGATTTCTTTCAAGTCAAGATTTCTCCACCCAGTCAACAAAAAAAATCCAATGTAATTGGCATTGCATTTGGATATGTTGTAATGTATTTTTTGTTTCTGGTTGTAGCACTATTTTTTTCTTCTGATCAGTTAAGCAATTTAACTTACATAATTATATCGTATTATACTTCCATATATTTCATTTATCCTATTGATTATTGTTATATTTTTTATTATTATTTTGGCAGACTGTTCTTTATGTTCACTGATTATTTTAGTTTTACATCGTATGGCAAATGGTGAAGACTCATGTTTTTTTCTTTGGAAAATAATGAAGAGTTGCAAATATCTGTTTCTATTATGTTTGTAATTTTAGTCATTTGTTGCATTTATGTTGGCTAAATCATTAATTACTGATTTTCAGGATGTCAATGGCTTCTTAACAACATTTTAATTTCATTATTATGTGAGATTATACTTAGTTTGTTAAAATTGGAAAATTATTATTATGCAATTACAACCTTTTCTTGTCTTTTTATAAATACTACAATACCTAATTTCAATAAACACCAGTCGGTATCAAAATGTTTTAACATTGATAATTGATAATGTGGCATCATAATATTCTTTCAGATTTTCTCTTTCACAAGGCACACAGCATGTATATAGATATCTCCATATTTCAATGCATTTTTTATTTGATTTCTTAATCACCCTCCATCTTCCCTTATCATTTCACATCACTGTTTTACTTTTCTTAATGGTGTAGCTTCAACAAATTATATAAATAGGAATTATAAAAGGCACTTCAAAATGAAAAATTAATTAATTAATAGAAAGAGAACAATATGCATGGAATGGACAGTAATCAAGATAAAAGCACAATGACAACCTAGAGAAAATTAATCAATTAAATGACCATCAATCATTCACAAGGAGAGTAAGCTAAAGATAATGCTATACTAAGAATTAAAATTAGATGTACAAAATGAAAATGTCCATATGGAGTTCTATTAAATTAAAAGAATGCCATAAAGAAACATTCCACTGTGCCACTGAATTAAAATTAGATGTACAAAATGAAAATGTCCATATGGAGTTCTATTAAATTAAAAGAATGCCATAAAGAAACATTCCACTGTGCCACTGCAAAAAGAATTGGACTAAGCGCATAGGAATAAAAAAAAAAGGCAGTAAAATGGAAAGAATACACTGCAAAACTGAGGATGACACGTTGGATGAATTCAGTAAAGAAAAAAAGATGAGCATGTGGCACAGAAGCAAAAACATGATGGCAGAAGTGGCAACCAGAGAGAGAAAAGATGGGGAAAAAACCCGTTTAAAATGGCTTTGACATGTGCCAGACTGCATTGGAACTGTATTCATATGAAACAGCATCTTGATACAGTTGAAAAATACACAAAGAAAAGAGGAAACCTCAAAAGAAAAGTGTAAGATAATTGCTTTTCACATTTAAAAAAAAAAGCACCAGAGGTATCGTGCAGCAGCAAACTTTAATTTTAAACATGTAAATACCTGCTTGAAAACAACAGACTAACACCTCTACTAAGCCAATGCCAACGCCTACATTTCTTTCATCACCCTTTTCTTTGAAGATGTAAGGTAGTATGTATGTGTGCGTGCAAGTAAAGTTGAGTGATGGAAATTTTCTATCTGTCATACTCTCTCGGAGTTATGTGATGGATAAATGACTCGTAAAGCATATCCGAAAAAACAGAAGAAAGAACTAGCCAACAACCTTGAAGTTCATACAATTCCATCAAATGAATCACCTTAAAAGCTAGTCAGTCATATGCCACCCAAACACCCATTAGAAAGACTCACCATTTCCACAGCTAATCAAACTCTCTAATGTACGATTCAGCATGCTTCCTTGAAAATCCGTAATTAGCAATTCAACCAGAACTCAGAAGAGCAATCATAAAAAGACTAAAAACTTTTGGAAGCAACACCTAATTATCCCTGTAACATCACAATAACTATAACAAACGAAGCAAGTACACGCCATCAAAATCAAATGAAACCTGAAAAAACCTATAGTAGCTCACTTCTACTTCAAGCAATAATCACACTACCTAAAGGCTCAAGCATTGGCAATATTCCCTCCGACAAAACCAATCGAGAAAAGGCTCGTCTTTCAATGCCAATCACCTAAACAATCTCCCACTAAAACCTAAAACGCGGTATGCACCATTAGCCATTTTTTAGTTAAATACCTTCAAAACTTCTAATCTTATCAAATTTAAAGCAAACATATAATTTGCCACGTTAATCAATGAAGCAATCCATACAATGCTAACGCTCAGCAGTAAGTCAAACAAAACAGTAGCAAAAACATCACAATATTACCTAATTTAAAAAAAAAATCAATCAATCAGATATCATAACTAACCGTTACGTCTCTGATCAACTTCCTCCTCTTCAACTTCTTCTTTTTCTTCTATTTCTTCTATCTTTTCGTCGTCGTCGTCGTCGTCGCCGCCGCCTACTTCTTCTTCCGGATCCTCCTCTTCTTCGTCATCACCGTTATCGATATCCATGTCGGAACCCGAGATTTGAGCGAACGATGGATTGGGAGAGGGAAGGGCGTGGTCTTCGTCGTCGTCGCCGGTGGCGGCGGCTGATGGTGGCATTGTGTTCAGTGCACCAGGTTCGGTTTTTTTTTCTTTTTTCGTTGCGGTTCGTGCGGTTCGTACGGTTCGCGGTGGAACTTGTGGTATTCTTTTAGCGTTGTTAGTGCTGTCTACGGTGGTGGAATTGGTTGTCAGATTTGATTTTTTTCATAAGTTGTTTTTCTAAATAAATTCTGT
>Ga0307511_10006778_pt1 | contig 11545 bp, 10 predicted proteins | sample 13_EM_MG_FD_200266 | JGI IMG/M metagenome (GOLD analysis project Ga0307511, IMG submission 200266) | Populus trichocarpa ectomycorrhiza microbial communities from riparian zone in the Pacific Northwest, United States - 13_EM | ecosystem: Host-associated > Plants > Roots > Unclassified | place...
AAAATTATTTCTAAAGCTCTATCTCAGAATGTGGAAAGGTTCCACTGTACTCAAAGAAGGCCTTTTTGTTATAATCGTGGTAAAAACTCCCTTCTGTTGTCTCACTGTAAGTTTTTGAGGTGGATACCATTTCAGCATTGCCATTGAAACCAGCCAGCTGCTGGATGTTCTCAAGCTCTTTAACCACCTCATTCATTGTAGGCCTGTTGGCTGCCAATTCTTCGACACACCTAATCGCCAGATCAATAAACTTCTCTAAGCCTTTCAGTGGTTTGCCCGGATCAAGAGCGGGATCAAGGATGGCATCTAGGTTGCTTGAATCTTTTGTCCTCTGGTTACCCATAGCTGTTTTCACCTCTCTCACAACATAGCTCCCGTGTTCTATTGGTTTTCGACCAGTAACTAACTCCAGCATTACCACTCCGAAGCTATAAACATCACTTTTCTCAGTCAACTGTCCGGACATGAAATATTCAGGATCCAAGTAGCCCTGCAGAAAATCCAATCTCAGGCACATTTTATAGTAGTGTTACGAAATTCATTAAACTTTAGCCTTTAGTCTTTATAGCTTGTTTAAATTCATTTAATCTTTAACTTCTTTAAAGGGAAAGTCAGGATATTTTCTGCAAGGGTCTGCCTGAATAGTGGAACGGTGGAGGTGATTGAAAATAAGCTTGTCCATGCATGTCTAGCCTTGCCTGCAGGCTAGGCCTAGAAGTACATACAAAATTAGGGAAAATGATAGGTGCCTTGCACCATTTCTTATTCTCCTATTCTTCTAAAACAGTTATCAAGGCTCCATTATTAATATTTTGAGGAAGCTGGGGACTTGGTCCTGAAACTACTGCTATGAATCCTTTGCTATCACTATTTGAGCAGATAAAATAGATTTAGCTGTTATTGCATTATATTTCTCTATACTTCGAATAAAGATTTGAAAGATGCTATACTGACCAGTGTCCCTTTGACTCCAGTAGAAACATGAACTTCATTATTGTCCACGGGTTTTGATAGACCAAAATCAGCAACTTTTGCAATTAGCTGATCATCCAGGAGGATATTAGTGGACTTAATGTCCCTGTGTATGATGGGTGGATTGGCAAGCTCATGCAAATACGCAATACCTCTAGCTGAATCAAATGCTATTCCGAGTCTCTTCGTCCAACTTAACTTGAAGCCTGACTTACCTGCATAAATCATTAGGATATTGTCTGATGAGAAACTAGGGAGAATTTTCCATGTTGTCTTTAGTGTTTTTAGGATTATATTCTTCTCATATAAGTAAAGGGTAAAGGGTGATGGGCATTAAAAGTCACATACTCTAAGAACTTCAACATGATTTAATTTCTATGAAAAGAACAATAGAGGATGCAGCAAGCTATTAGTTTTGTATTAAGAGATGTGAAAATACCTGAAATACAGTCTGTAAGAGTACCATTTTTAATGTACTCATAGACCAGCATCTGTTCACCTAACTGATAGCAAAAACCTAACAGGCTGACAAGATTCTTGTGATGAACCCTTGATAGAAGCTCAATCTCAGTTTTGAACTCATGACTACCCTGCAATGATCCTTGTTTAGCTCTTTTGATGGCAACTAGCACACCAGTGGGAAGAGTTCCTTTATAAACCTGAGAACACATTGCAAATTGAGTGCAAAGAAAGAAATATAGAGATTGTCATAATAGTGTAGTGAAGTACTACTGAAAGCTTTAGAAATGCTGCCATGGTCCAACATGGACATGTCCTCTTAAGAAGTGGGTAAAGCACCTCTATGAAGTATCCTAAAGAAGTGAATCTATGCTGATATATTCTCCAAGTTACAGGTATAGTCAACTTACCGTCCCATATCCCCCAGATCCAAGGGCGTTGTCCTCAGAAAAATTGTTGGTGCATTTTTTAAGCTCCTCAAAAGAGAAACTTAGCACTCCTTTTATCTGGGGAGCGGCTCCGTTGGCTTTATTTTGGTCCCATGATGCTGCATTTGTACAAGGGAGTGATGAGTAATTCCCAGGAGTTCAAAACAAAAAAGGTGAAGTGTTGGGTTTTGTTTACCGAATGGATTCATTAGTTCAGTAGCTTGATCTGCCTTTTTCCGTTGATGGAAAGCATAAACTCCAGCCATGAGTAAGAGTAGCATAAGTACAGAACCACCTACGGCTGCTCCAATGACGATCCCAGTATTTGATGACTTGTTCGAACCTGCATAATATTTATGATTACATTGAGGTAGAACTGTAGGCTATTTTTATTGGTGCTACTATAGAAAGTGTCCAGGGAATGAGGCCTCTGGATTACAAGTCAGTATCAAGCACAAGTTTCTGCTCAAAGTTCTGCTTTACCGGTAAAGTAGTTGTCGGTATTAAGAATGAAAAAGAATGGTCCAAAAGCATCTGGGAGTTTGACAAAAGTTACGTTGTTGAGCTGAGATGTAATGACAGAAAATCCTGTCCGGTTGAAAACGTAAACGCCAGATGGAAAAACATCCAGCCTTACTTCAAGGTAATCATAAGCATCCTTCAATGGAACACTTAGAGAAATTGAATCAACGGGAAGTTGATCGGACTTGAAAGATTCCATCATTGCAGCCTGGAGAAGAGTATAATAGCTTCCATTTTGAAAGTCTGAGAAGGAAAATGATCTGAAGTGTAGAATTCCTGTTATTGGATTTGCACAGTTACAGTTTGGACTGAGAAGTTGCTGGGCATTGCAAGAAAGAGCCACACAATTTTCTGTTGGTGTAGCATATGAAGAATTTGGCTGTTGGGGAACTATGCAGTTTTCTGAAGACGGCATCTTCTGACAAAACGGATTACCAAGAAGCCTGAAAAGTTATGACAGTTGCACAACATTATATCTGAGTTGATACAATTATGATAGATACCGGATTCCGTGTTCTAGCAATAAACCAGATTCAGTTCCTTGCCTAGGAGATAAAAAGATTCAAAGAAGTCACTTACAATAATTCTTTGCTGTATCCTGTTCCTTGTGCAAACTCGCTAATGGAATTGTTCTGCAAATCAACGAGTAGCAGTTGGCTCCCATAGTTGGTGCCCAAATCTAAGGAACCATTAAGCTGGTTGTTACTTAATACTCTGTCAACATAAGTCCGAAGAATCAGCTTTAAACATCACTGGATTTTATCAGGTTTTTACTAAATATGTCACTGTATTGATTCCAATCAATCGAGTATAAATATAATGCTTTTTGAGAAGAAGGTAGTCCTTACATAGACTGTAACTGAGCAGGACTAAAGAGGGTGGCATTTATTGGTCCTTGAAGCTGTGTGCGCTCCATTATTCTGTCAGCACAAAGTTTACCTATTAGGGTTACCAGAGATCTACACTTTCTCATTATCCAAGAGAGCAAAAGCGCAAGGTATGAATATTGTTATTTTGCCTCTTTGCTTTGTGTGTGTTTGGAGAAAGATAGAGAGAGAGAGAGAGAGGGATACAATGATGTCATGGATTGTAGGCTTGAAAACCATGGTGGGATTAATGATGCGTCAAAACTATTGTTGCTCATGTCCCTGCAAATAAAAAATGAATCTGGGAATCAGATATGACACTGAAACTGAGACAGCACCGAGCTGTGGAAAAGGGAATACTGGAGTCCCACTTTAGCAATCTGAAGATAGATTTAGATTTTGCATAATCAAAGGCTACTTACACATAGGTGAGGACCTTCATGCCACTGAGGTCAGGCATTGATCCAGAAAATTTATTGTTAGACAAGTACCTAAAAACAAATAGCAAGTTATGCTTGATCCAGTAGAGCGGGTAACATAAAATTCAAGGAAATTTGAAGAGAAATTGTGTTCTTACAGCTCGGAAAGACTTGGGAGACTGGTGAAGTTGAAAAGGATGGGCCCGGTTAATGAATTCCTATCTAGACGTCTGTTGACAAGACAAAATATTTAATATCAAGTAACTGGAAACGTTCCAGTCTATGAGCAGGACATATACTCACATCGCCTCCAAGGTTTGTACTAGTTCCAGTGTAGAAGGAAAGTTGCCGCTGAGTTGGTTGCTGTCAAAAAGCCTGCTCAAAGTAAGATATTCAAAAGGATTAACTATTCTGTTTGAGTTTTTGGATTTTCTAATCTCAAGGATTCTACTCTCCTTGTTCATGTCTAATTACATGTACAGTCAACAGAAAACATTATCAGGTTTTCGGATAACTTACACATGTATGAGACTCATATTTGAGCTGAAAAGGTTTGATGGAATTCCGCCGGTTAACTGATTTTTCCCCAAATGACTACAATTAATGGATGCAATTACAGAACATTATTCTGGAGAAATAGATCAACTCCAAATGACTGCTTCAAAGAGATACAGAAATGATCTATAGTACATACAAGTGCTTTGCTTTTAGCAGCAAATCTAATCCAGGCGAAGTCCCATCAGATACTGGAATTGTCCCGCTGAGTTTATTGTCGGTTAAATCCAGCAGAGAAAGATTAGACATTTTGCCGATGGAAGGTGGTATTGGTCCATTGAAGTTGTTGGAAGCTAGAGATCTGCACAGGAAGAAATTTGGGAAATTGCATACAGGAATTGAAGAGCAAATATTGCACACCATGTATCAACGGACTAGGCAGATGATATTTGAAGTATTGTCTCCAGGTTCTGTTTTCTACTAATCAAATTCTGAAATGGCGACGACAGAAATTCTTACAATGAGACCAGCTGCGTTAGAGATCCTATCCCGTCAGGAATTGGTCCATTAAAATTGCAATCAACAAGGAATCTGGCATCCAATGTAAAGTAACCAGTAAAAGATAGTTTCTGAGTTTGTAGCTAAGAAAAGATAGGTTGCTCAAGAACGGCATAGAAAAACTTCAATTTGCTTACAGATTTTCAAGCTTCTTCAGATTTACTATTGCTGATGGGAGAATTCCTGTCAAACCATTGTTTTGAGACAAATCCCTGTATGCAGAACTGATATCAGATAACTACATGGTTTAATTGCCACTTATCTAAAAGCTCAAGTCGCATGGATCACTGCAGTATAGAGAACTCATCACTGGATTTTCAAGCATGAAAGTTGAACTAAGAGGGGACAAGAGAACATAGAGAAAACCCACAGAGTTTGCAGCTCTGGAAAATTGCCGATGTCGCCAGTCAACGTGCCGGACAATCCCATGCCTGAGAGTACTCTGAAAATAGAAACGCGTGCTCTATGTTCAGATATACCGAAGATGAGCATGAAAAAAAACAATCAAAAGCAGTTAGCACTGAGTTACATACATGGAGGTGATACGAGAACCGGTGCACCATATTCCTTCCCACCCACCGCCACAAGGATCAGAACCAATCCAAGTCGGCGGTGTGTTCTTCCAGTTACTCTTGAGAGAATTTAGAGCAGATACTGCATCAGATCGACACAACAGTTGCCATGGTTTAAACATAAAGAAAACAAGGAACAAAGGCTGAAATAAAATTTGAGGTAAGTTGGCACTTCCACACCAAATAACAAAATAATATAAAACACTCTCGAGGGTTAATTCTGCTTAGAAAACCATAGATGAACTTACAGTCATTAGAGTCTGTCACTGCCGCTATAACTAGAACTTGAAGGCAGGTGATCAGCAGGAAAACGGGAAGTCCTGAACCCATTTCTTACAGACTGCTGAGCTCCAACAGAAGGCTCTCAAACCTCAAAATATTTCTCTCAGCTGCCTCCTATAGTTGACGAACACTCGCTAATTGTATTGTTTTCCAACGTCACCGGCTTCCGGCGGACGAAAACTATATCAAAAGGGGTGATGCTTACAACGTCAACTGCTCCCTTGTGAGATGTTGATGGTAGAAATAAACTTCGATAAATAGAACAAAAAAATATGAAAACTAAATAGGCCAAGTCCTGTTGAATGATCTCAACATGCAATATTGAAAATCATAATCAGCAACAGACGACTAGTACAGGTTTTACTTTGGTCATCTAAAGTTTCTTTCGTGAGAGTCTCAGATGTTTTTTGCTAACCATAGTTTTCAGACAGGGCGGAGACTAACCTTGAAATTGACTTGGGTTTATAACGAAGATAGATTTGATCCACGTTTACCGGGTCATCTAAGATCAATTTATTTTTATGGCTTCATTTTTCTTATGTCTTGGTGTTCGCCCGGCAGGTTTGGACAGGGTTTGGATAGATCAATCAGGATTCATATTTTTTTTAATTTAATTTGAAACTGGACCAGAAGTTTCTCATATCAACCTGTCAAACCAGATTTATCGACTAGGTTATGTCGTGACACAAGCAAGCTAGCAGAATCCAGCACCATATAAATAATTAAACATAATATGGTGAAGAAATTCCAAGAAAGTGGTGTTTGGACCCGATCTCCATCCGAATGTTCAACCCTTTAAGAAGACTGGTTCTTCCTTCTTCTTTATATGCATTCCCATTTGGTTTACCAAATCCTGTTTTCTTGCACATTTGGCTTTGCAGTTTGCATCCTTCGTCAATACATCGTGCCAAAGCAGAAAGTGGTGACGTGGCTGGTTTAGTAAGAAATGGGAGCCACTGGCACAACAACTCTCATATATTATTCCAACTTGGACCGATCTTTTTCCTGTTCTATTGTATGATACGTGCACAATTCAAGTGAATATTCAAAGATTAATTTTGTTATTTAAGAACATTAAGTTGCATGATCCTATATGTTTTTATATACTTTCAAGGGTTTTTCTTTCTTTTTTTCTTGTTTCTTCTTCTTTTTATTGGTGCCCTTTCACATGGTAAGGCTATAGAAGAATTATGCCTGCCCTTTTCATATAATTCTTTTTATAAATTTATTGGTGCCCTTTTACATATAATTTTTGCATATATATATTTTTTTTAAAAGCCAAGAAATAAGTGTATTTTATATCACGCTTGAAAAAAAATTGATTAAAAAAAATAGCAAATCAAGCATATTTGATATGAATCCAGATGAAATATTTCTAAAAATAAAAGATTATTAGAGATTTTATATCATGCTTGGACATCAAATTTTCATTGATATAGCAAAATGCTAAGCATTTTTTCCCTTTTTTTATAAGCAAAAAAATATAATTTAAGAAATTAGATTAGAAAGTAAATGATATATAGAAGTCATTCATGAAAACTATATACAAGGATGCCTTAACTGAACATTATTTTAAAATAAATTTTATATATATATATATATATTAGTATTTCACTCATCCAAATAGAAAAAGATTGAGATGATAATATAACACCAAGTTATAATATAAATAATTATATTTTCTGTAATATGATAATGATATTATTTTTTAAGTGTTTTTAAATTGAAAATACATCAATATAATATTTTTTTTATTTTTTATATTATCAAAATCATCAAAATATATTTAAAATAATTATAATTTAATACTTTTTAAATAAAAAGTATCAAACCACTACAAGAAGCTTGATCTATAATGAGTTCTCCTTTTATTGGACCAAGCAATGGCTTATTTGCCAAATATTCCTAAGAGCCTTCTCCAGAAACCCAATTTGAATAGACTGGCTTCTTCTATGAACCAAATAGTTTTATTAAAAAAAAAATAAAGTCAAAGTTGAAAAATGGCTCCTCAATACTTTCTTGAACTTTTTTTATGGTCAATCTTGCAAAGCAGTGATTCATTCTTCTTCTTCCTCCTCCTCCTCCTCTAATCAGGGAAGGTTCATTTGTTCATTTGCAAATGAATGCCCTCTAGATAGGAATTAACTGCTCCAATTGTGTTCTTGTAGTCATAGACTACAACCTATAAATCTATTGGTCAACTCAAGCCTATCTCAAAACAACATTGTTTTATTTTTAAAAAAGAAAAAGTTTTGGAGAAAAAAAATTGAAACAGTCAGTTTAACCAGGTCAACTAAGTTGTAAATTAACTTAAAGGTTCACTTGGATTTAAATAGGCCAATATCTATCTGGACTAAAAAAAAAAAAAAAACCTAACCCAAGTCGGACTCTGTACTTTAGATCTGCCAATCATGATCAACCTTAAAGCTAGACAGTTGCAGGATTATAATTGCTTGAATGAATAACATGAGGGTGGGTTACATATGAAAACGAAAATTACAAGGAATAATTGAGATTGGATTTCTTTTCAGAAATTAAGTTGTCAAAGCATGGAATTCAAGGCCCTCCTCCTGAATGCTATAAAATTCAAGAACATTGATGAAACTGATCAAATTGATTATTAGAGGGAATAGACAAATGCAAGATGATGAAGACAGGATGATTCAGGCATGCATCATATCAAGATAGTTACCTTCGCTGTGCCATTACTATTCTAAATCTGCATTGATACATACATGTTTGGTACAACCAAATCCTTATTGTAATGTCATACTAGAAATCACAAGCTTTACGTCGATATCTCACTGATTGTTGCTTTACATTGATATTTTCCGATGAGAAAATCTGATCTGAAAAGGAAAATGAACCAAACCAATTTCAGTAGAACGATAAGCAAAGACATAAGCATGCTGATATGGGAAGAACTAAAGGGAAATTACTCAAACAGATCCTGAATCGATTACTTTCCCCTCCTCCATTCCCCATCAACAGCAAAATAAATAAAAAAACAAACAAGCTTGAGTTTGAGTAAGGCTCGACATTATCTTTAACTCTATTCAATAAATTATTGGTGGATTTTCTGGCAAGCACATTAGTGAAAACAGACATACGAAATTAAACTTGAAGAACATCAGAACAATATGCACAGCAAAGTATTTATCATTTTGCTTCCGCTATGTTACTGGAGACCTTTACCTTCAGGATATACTGGTTCAGCTAAGTGACAGATGAAGGTGAGGCATCTGGCTGATTTTCTGGCATGGCATTCTGGAATGCTGGCAGCTCACTATATGCTACATGCAACCTTGATAGAAGAGGGAACTGAGTCTGCACAAATGAGAAAGCAAGAACACAGTTGTCAAATTGGATGTTAAATAATGAACAGAAAACTAAAACATAGAATTAAGAATCTAGAGAGTAGTTGTCATATCACTTTGCACACAACAATTCAAATGCAAGGGATTTTGAGGGGGGGGACGGAGAGAGATGAGCAATACATAAATGATGAAAAAACAAAAACAAAGTTATTTTACTGTAACAAATTGTGGCTACAGGTTAAATAGCGTGATTCATAGAGGGATTACACTTTTTTTCTCAACTTTAGTACTGTTACATATTTTCATTAAACCTAATATTCTACCATAACAAATTCAACACAGACTACAAGAAAAAATTAAAGATAAACATGTTAGTGCTGACTACAGATGGATATTATAAAGCACATGTTTGTTTGATTTGTACCAATTCAAACTGAACAGATGAACTACATGCAAAAATAAGAATTTAATACACAAATAAAAAAAACTCAGGGAACGGTAATTACCATGTCAACATTGAACCTTTTAATTGCTCCATGAATCTGTGGTTCTATAAACAGATCTGCCTGCAAGGTGAAATAATGTATCGTAATTTATTCTATGCCATAGAAGTGAGGATTCAGCATAATGTGTCACAAGCACTTCAAAAATCCACCATCTTATAGCATTTGGAGCTCCAACAACACCATTTCATATCAGTAACCCAGATCCATGGTTTGGGAGCAGAGTCAAGCTAGATCCAGATTGTTGTCCCATAAAAGGTGTATATTATACATGAAAGTTTGAGTTTCAAGGAAAACAAAGACGAAGCGAAAAAACAATAGAAAACAAACCATGGATACTTCATTTCCAGTTGCATATTTTCCAGCAGAGTCTTTTAGCAGCTTCTCTAGTGCTGAGACACACAATACATCAAGAAAAATTCAAATAAGAAGCACAAACACGCCTTAACATGTCAGCTTATATTCATATTGAATCTGACCAGGCAAACTCAAATGGTTATCATCCATTGATTTGCATTTAAACATAATTTTACTGAGTTTAACACTAATGTTGGCAAATACTGAACATGACCAAACAAGTAGTTAATGATGAACCTGTCAGATGTTTCTTGTTATTACAAGTCTTGTGTGACTTTTCTTGTGAATGAATTTAGACCATAGCAGAAACAGGTCATATGACTCATATCGACGGAGAACATGAGAAGCAAGGTCTGTATGTACAAGTTGTCAGTGTTGACAGCCTATGGCAAATGAGAAGTGAAAAGCTAATTGTCTAGCTTTTACACTGAAAAAGAATTCAACATGGAGGACTGATCTGGATGTTATTTTTTGCGAATGGAATTTCAACTTTTCCAAGTAGTATTTAAAGAAAAAAGTTGGTTTACCTGCAAACCCTTTGTTAATATGACTCTGAACCCAAGGAATCACCTCATCTGGACCAACTTTTTCCTTAATATACTTCTGTAAATAGAGTGCAGCAAAACAGCATGAGGAACATAAGTAGTCTGACAATGTCAGATAAACATCATCTGAATTCTAACACAATTAACAGATTAACATGAGCAATGATCTCAATAAGATACTTACTAGCACAGCCAAGTTTTGAAGAGGCTGTATGCTAGAGCAGACAACATTTGCAGCCTAAAATGGAAGAGATTAAAGAGAGAGAGAAAATCAGTATTTGACACTCGGCACAGAAGCTGTTGGTAAAACTGAATGTGATGGGAAAGAATATATATAAAACAGACAGTTGTGCCCAATATATATAAAACAGACAGTGTGCCCAATTAAATCAGGAACTCAAGATTATGATCAGAGGAACTCATATCAAAACTGCAGCTTCCAATAATGAACCCAATTGTGTTGGCTGATGAATTGTTGGTATAAGTGGTGCGCAAACAAGATATAGTAGTTAAAAAGCACGGAAGGATATGCAATGCAACCTGATAATTAAGGGCTTTTTTCTGAAGATCACTAGGCAACAAAGGATGCTGAGGGTACTTCTCTTCCAAATACTACATATTTCGAGAGAAAAAATTGAAAGATTAAAAAGGGAGTCAATCGATGAGCACCATAAATAACAAAGAAGCAAAAAAAATAGAAAATGAGTCACCATTAAAATGGCAAAAGAGTCAGAAATTACAATCTCCCCATCTACCAGCGCAGGCACATATCCGAGAGGATTCAGCTTTAAGAAATCTACCCAACACAATATGTATTAAAAGAAAATTCTACATTTAATACAAGATTGAACACAAGAATAGGAAATAAAGAGTGAAAGAACAGAAAAAAATAACTAGTAGCAAGTAATTAGTTATCACCAGGACTGAAATGTTCTCCTTTAAGCAGGTTAACAGGTATATACTCATATTCGAGCCCTGTAACCAAGAAACTAAAAATCAAGACTAGAAAATGAAATCCCACCAAGAAAAACCAAAAGAAAAATCCAAACTTTAAGCAAAGCAAAAGAAAAGGGAAAACCTTTGAGGTTAAGAGCAATGCGAACACGTTGAGAGCAAGAACTCCTCCAGTAAGAATACAGCTTCAATTTATTCTTATTGCTCTCTCCACTTTCTGCCTGTACATCACATATACCCAAATAAAACAGCAAAATTAACCTAAAAAACTCGGGCCACAATCATATCATGTAAGA
>Ga0307511_10006780_pt1 | contig 11545 bp, 4 predicted proteins | sample 13_EM_MG_FD_200266 | JGI IMG/M metagenome (GOLD analysis project Ga0307511, IMG submission 200266) | Populus trichocarpa ectomycorrhiza microbial communities from riparian zone in the Pacific Northwest, United States - 13_EM | ecosystem: Host-associated > Plants > Roots > Unclassified | place...
GCTCTTCCGATCTATCTCTTGAGGCGGCGCTTCCTCGGTCTGCATCTCTTGAGGCGGCGCTTCCTCGGTGCGCATCTCTTGAGGCGGCGCTTCCTCGGTATGCGCTTCCTCGGTATGCATCTCTTGAGGCGGTGCTTCCTCTCTGCACATCTCTTGAGGCAGCGCTTCCTCGATATGCATCTCTTGAGGCGGCGCTTCCTCCATCTGCATCTCTTGAGGCGGCGCTTCTTCTGTGCGTATCTCTTGAGGCGGCGCTTCTTCTGTACACATCTCTTCCGGCGGCGCTTCTTCAGTGCACATCTCTTCCAGTGGGGCTTCTTCTGTGCGCATCTCTTCAGGTGGGGCTTCTTCTGAGTGCATCTCTTCAGGTGGGGCTTCTTCTGAGTGCATCTCTTGCAGTGGAGCTTCTTCTGTCTGCATTGCTTGAGCTGGCGCTTCTTCTGCCTGCATCTCTTGAACAGATACCTCTTGGGAGGGAACTTCATTAGGGTGAATCTCTTGAACAGGTACTTCATGGGAGGGAACTTCTTCAGCATGAGTATCTTGGGGGTTTACTTCTTCAGTGTTAATATCTTGAGGGGGTACTTGAGAGGCATCATCACTCTGCATCTCTTGAGAAGGTGCTTCTTCCGTGTGTGATTCTTGAGGTGTTATATCTTGAGCATGCATTTCTTGAGAGGGCGGTTCCTGGGAGGACACTTCAGTGTGCATCTCATGAATGGATACTTCTTGGGAAGGCACTTCTTCCACGTGCATCTCTTGAGGGGTTAATGCCTGTAAGGGCACTTCTTGGAGGAGTGACTCCTGAGGAGATACCTCCTGATGGTGGCCATCTTGAAGAGGCACTTCTTGAGGATTTGATTTGTCAGGGTGTGCCACTTGAAGAGGTACATGAGGGTGCAGTTCTTGGGAATATCCATCTGGAGCAGGTGCTGCTTCGACTTCTTGAAGGGTGTCTGATTGAGTAAGGCTAATATGCCCTTCTTCCACATATGCTGCTGGTAGATGAATATTGGGAGCAAGATAGTCTAGAAAGAGTTCATGAATGCCATCATCAACACTCTTGATCCACATACCAGCATCCTCACCAAAGACCTTTGGGAAGCTAAATTCTAGAAGCTTCATCTTAAACCTTGGATCCATGACCACTGCAATTGCCAAAACAAGGAAGCAATCCTTCCAATATTGATCAAACTTTTCTTTCATGGGTTTGATCAGGTTACTGACAAAGGGGTCTTGGCTCATGGTTGCATGTGTCAGCTCTAACTGGATTTTGTAAACTTCATGGTAAAATACATGGGCAGGTGGGTATGTTGGGCCTGTCAAAATGTTAGCTGCATCATACAAAAGCTTCAAGTATGTGCAGAGAATATCCGCCTTCTTCCAATCATCAGTTGATGGGTTTATCTTGTAAACAGGATCAGAGGTATCTAAGCACGCAAACACTTCCTTTAATTCACTGGCAGCCACCAGCATGTGGTAAGTTGTGTTCCATTTAGTTTGATTGTCAATAATGAGGATTTTCGTGCTAGGGACTTGAAGTTGTTGCCTGAGTTCAGTAAACTTCTCATCATGAGCTTCTGAGGTTTTCACATATTTCACACTTTCACGGATTCTCCTAACAATCTCCCCTGTGGCACTGAGTGCTTCTTGTGCAAGATGACTTAACACTCGAGCATAGCAACTCCCTTTCAGTAACTGACCATGGAGCACAAATGGGTTCTTGACAGAAAGAAGTCCTCTTAGATTTCCAATTACATTCTCATTTGAGAAGGATTGATCAAGAGTGAGAGTAAATAACTTGCTCCTCAAATGCCAATCAGATAGGCAAGACACAACTGCTTGGTTGAAGGCATAATCAGAATCATAGAAAGGTAACGTGGCAACATTAAGGATTCGTCGCTGTAAATTCCAATCACCATCAATGAAGTGACCTGTTAAGAAAGCATATCCAATATCTAGATTTGAAATCCCAAAATCCAACGTAAGGTTGACTCGTCCAGGAATTCCACTGATAAGATTCAAAAGCCTTTGCTTCTCCCTCAGGTACACGTCCACACATTCCCCTTGAATGGTGTTGAAACTCACCATATTGTAATGAGGTTGAAGAGTCCGGACAAAATCAATGAAACCCGGGTGTTCCACTATGTGGAGTGGATAATCATGCTGAATGATCATCTTAGCTATCTCATGGTTGCAGCGGTCCTGATCCAAGGGAATGCCTGAGAATCCAGGAGATGCTCGGAAACGTTTTTTAGGAGGGTCTGTTTTCGAGCCTGGTGTATATGGTGATGATTCATTTTTCTGACGGCTTACAGGGCAGATCCCCAGGGCAATATGTCGCTTGAGGTGACTGGTTCCTGCAAGCTTTGAACCAGTTATATATGCAAATGATTTCTTGCACTGTTTACAGCACGCTCTCATACAACCAGCTCCAACAGTTTCAATTGTGAAGTGTTCCCAGACAATAGACTTCTTTCTCCTACGTTTACTAGGCTGTTCCTCAGAAGTGGGTGGTTCATTGTTATCTGTTGGAGTCACAGGGGTAATTGCCATAATGGGACTCATGGGGTCTTCTACTTCCATGATAAGGCTTAATCCTGCAACAGGATAAAATGCAGGAATTAAGTGGGCATGAAAAAACAAATAAGACGATAATGGAGAACTATAAATTTGATTCTGGTGCAGATTAGTCATAACCAATTTCAAACTCTAACAAGAAAATGTAATAAAAAATAGCATTTAAACAGCATATTTGATTTTGCTCCTACTCTGAACATTGTTAAGATGAAAGCTGAAATGAAAGTAATACTAGCTTTTCCAGGCAAGAGAACAAGTGTTTACATTCATGATGAAGTGGTGGCACCTTACAAGTTAAGAAGCAAAGTAACGGAGGATTCCTGTCAGAATTTCAAAAGAAACCAACACAAAAGATGTTGGCACAGAAGTAGGCTCACAATATCCCCCAGTAAGCTGCCTCCAATCTATGGGTTTTTACAGCTTTGGGCAAAAAGGAACATCAATAGGTGATTAGTATTTGATTATGCAGACTAACCATTGAGCTCTTAGAACGAGTAATTTAGCATCCAGTCCAATAAATAGATGCAGAATAAGAGCATTCAAGTGCATTAAAGGAAGTTCCATAATATCCCATATGAGAGAATTTCAAATGCTAATATGCCAGCAAATAAAAAAAGGGCCCTAAAATAAGAAAATGCTTGTGTCGAGTGTACTTGAATGCATTGAACTGAAAATTTGGTGAGGATTGCTGCCAGATTGAGGAATTTTATCAAAGCTTGACAAGTCTTTTCGGGACAGCCAGCAACCAGTACAGAGTAAAAGCTCCTAGGAATTTGCTATCCAAGAATACCAGCAAGCATGAAGTGACAGTAATATTGCAGTGAACTGAGCTATATCATAACTTCACAAACCCAAAATGAACTAAGCTACTACTGACAGGAGCATGAACCAAACCCAACAAACACGAAAATCAAAATAACTCTAACCCACTAAACTGAAACATATTCCAGCATAAACCCTAAAGACGATTTTTAAGCCAAGTCCAGTAGCCAAAAACCATAACAGATCAAGTAAAATAAACAGAAACAAGTAACAGCAACTTCATCTGACCTTGATTCACAGATCTGAACTGAAGTGAGCCAAATCAAGAAAAGAAACAAACACCCTGCAAAAACAAACAAAAAAAATCAAATCAAAACTATTTTCTTGATTTCTTTTGAAAATTCAATAAAAATAGTTTTTAGAAAAAAAAAATTATGGAGGAGGAAGAAGAAGAAGAAATGGGCTTTGAGGCTTACTTGATGAGCTGCGGAAAGCTTAGAGCTTTCTATTGAAAGTTTCGAGCTTTCAAATTAAAATTGAAAGAATCTAAAAAGAAAAAGAAAAACACCAAAGAAACCCTAAATTGGACCTTCAGAAGGGCTAGGCTAAGGGCTAAACAGAGTTTGAGTTTGCTGAGGGCCTCTTCTTGTTATTATAACCAAAAGAGAGATAGGGACAAATTTGTCAAACAAAAAAATAATCAAACTTTGATATGGACTAATAAGCTTCGAGGTCCATCAATGTCTCTAGCCGTACATAGAGCCCACCTAACACCTATCTAACCTTGACCGTTGATATCTTCTGATGCTCTGGTCCCCGGTGGCCTGATCCAGCGGCTATTATTAATCCTATATCTCAATTATTCACATTCGTTGTTTTGTTTGTAAAATTATTAAGAGTCCAGAACCGGCTTGAAGTTGCCCGGAATAGACCTTACTGATCTAAGCTCAATTTTCAAAGATGGTTGTGAATGTTCGTTTTAAGATATATTTAAAAAAAAAAAACTTTATCTAAAAATATACTAAATTAATATTTTTAATATATTAATATTAAAAATAAAATAAAAAATATTATTTAAATATATTTTTAATTAAAAAATCGTCTTTAAACATGAAAGAGAAATCTCCAAGTAAGAGAAGAGATTGCTACTAGATTAAAAAGGTGTTTGAGAGTGTGGTAGTAATTACTTTTCAAAATAATTTTTGCTTGGAAATGTATCAAAATAATATTTTTTTTATGTTTTAAAAAATTATTTTTGATATTAATATATCAAAATGATCTTAAAACACAAAAAAAATTAATTTGAAGAAAAAAATAAAAAAATTGCAATTTTTTTAAAATATTTTTGAAACACAAAAATAAACAGGTTCCAAAAAAAACTGAAGCAACCACGGCTGTTCGAGCATTTCAAAATCCAAGTAACGCAAAGAGCTCATACTGAAAACTTGTTGAAAGAACTAAGTTCAAGCTTCAGAGTTACAGACCGTTTAGAAACATGGTCCAACCCGTGTTTTCAAAAAATTCAATTTTTTTTTGTTAAAAATTAATTTTTTTATGTTTTTGGATTATTTTGATGTGCTGATCTTAAAAATTATTTTTAAAAAATAAAAAAATATCATTTTAATGTATTTCTAAGCAAAAAAATACTTTAAATCATAAATGTAATCACAATTCCAAACAGTTCTTAGCGTTCATGTAATTAGTGTAGTGTTCATCAAGCAACAAAAACTAAAGGAAGAAACTTAGCCGCCCAAGTTGAAGGTATTATAAGGGAAGCATAAGGCCAAACGACATGGAAAAACAACAGAGTAAAGCAGCATATACGTAAGAAAATAGGGGAGATGAAAAGGGGAAAAAAAAAAAAAAGGTGCCAAAGCCGAGATAAATAGCTTGTCAAAGACAACCAAGTAAAGCAACGCACAAAAAGAATTTGCATGCTCGAAATAACATAATTGTTCTTCATCCATAAAAAGAAATCCGCAGGACAAAAAGTTGCTCAGAGCAACAACAGACAACAGTCATAAACTACCAATTAGATATAATTTACTTATTGTTTCAGGATTAAAAAACTAATATATTAGGGATTCAAACATATTTAGTTAAAGAAACAGAGATAGAAACATAAATTATTATTTTTTTCTCTTTAGAGCAATTTTAGAATAGATTTTTGTATTTTCAAAATAGAAAATACCAAAAAAAAACATGTTTCTAAAGACTATATATATATCCTTAAAATATCCGTGTAAAAAATTCTAAATCTTTATATTATCAAAACATCCATTTACTTTGTTTATCAAATAATTAACATGATTTTATTAAAATGGATTTTAGTTCAAAACTAAAATTCTAGAATTAAAAATCTATATAAAAAAAACTTATTATTGATGCATGAAAACCCTAAATTATCGATTAAACAAGTCATACAAACATGCAGAAACCAAAATCGAATCAAAACAAAACCTAAAACTCAAGACAATGTTTTTTAGATGAACATAAAAAAACATTCAAAAGCAACAACCCAAAAATAATTAAGCTATTGCAAAACCCAGAAATTCTCATTTGAAACTTTAAACTTCAAGTTTTTGACCTTAACAAACCACATTGTCATATTCATATACATTTTAATTAAAAAAACAAAAAAAAGACATAAATCATAGAAAAACATGCATGAAATTTCTAAACCAAAATTGCAGCTCTATTGACAGTCAACCAATGCATTAAATTTATATCTAAAACTGACTCTTTAGGACAAAAACCAAGCTTAGGAACCAAGAACATGAACTACAATCCAAAAATAAGAATCAAACAGCCACTGCCGCTTTTAGAAGATTACAAAAACCATTCTATCTTAGCAAAAACAATATCCAAATGTTTCATAAACATCCAAAAAAATATTAACAACTAACTCAAAGCAACATCAAGTAAGGGTGCGTTTCTTTCCTGGAAAGTGGTTTCCGGGAAATCACTTTCCAAACTTTCCTGTGTTTGTTTGCCATTGGAAAAGTTGGTCAACGGAAAACACTTTTCTGTCAAAGAAAAATTTGGCTTGATTTCCAGAAAAGTGTTTTCCTTTTATTTTGGACGGAAAACACTTTCCAGAAGTTGTGAAAAATTTAGAAATATCATAGTATTTACTAATTATGTCAAATTTGGTCCTCAAACTTTTGATTGCTATATATTTTATTTGAATTTTTTTTTTCAATTTCATCCCTTAAAATTTGATTTAATTTGATTTTTATATTAACTTTAGTCATTATTTTCATAATTGTTATTTACTTTTCTCTTATCATTTTTTTAATTGAAATTTTTTATCTATCAAATTTGGTCCTCATTCTTTTGATTATTACTTTTTTTATTTAAAATAATTTATGAAATTGTAATTATTATTATTTTAATTTCATCATCTTTCAATTTTTTTATCTATTAGATTTGATCTCTATTATTTTGATTATTATTTATTTTATTTGAGATAATTTATGAAATTAAATTTTTTTCAATTCCATTCTCATTCAACCTTTTAATATGTAAGATTTGTTCCTTATTATTTTAATAAACTTGAAAAAAAAAACATTAATAAGCTATTTTCCAGCTTATTTTCCATAACATAACCAAACACTGAAAAGTGTTTTCCAACTTATTTTTCATGACACTACCAAACATCAAAAAATAATTTACTTTTCCGGAATTCACTTTCCAAGGAAACCACTTTCCAAAAGGAAACTATTTTCCTGCAAACAAATGGGCCTCAAAGAAAAACTACATTTTTATGCATTAAACAACATCCAAACTTAATATAATGTGACACCAAAACAAGCCTAAAATGTCATTAATAAAGTATTTCCCCCTGTCTCATTTTCTTATTCTTTAAGGGGTATTTATAAGGTTTTTCTAGTTCTTTCTTTCTCGGAGTGGATCCTGCACCAATACAGCACTAACACTAGCTATAGCATTTTTTGGTGGATTCCATCAAAGATTAATCAAAGATTAGCTCTTTGATTTAAATGAGAGGGTTCTATATAAAAGTTAAAAGCTATAAGCTTTTATATTAGGTTGGTTTTACAATAGTGGTTTTGTTTCTTGGTAGTTTTGCTAGACTTGGAGGGCAAGGAGCCATTTCTAGCATTTTGATCTTGAGATAGAGGTTTTAAAGCCCTTAATAAGAACCCTCTGAAAGGCTTTCAAGTGTGAACGCATGAAAAAATTGGGTGGTTTTAAAAATAATGGTTGTCATTGTCAAGGCTGATTGGGTTGACTACTTTCAAGGTTTCGCCAGAGCAATTTCAATGTAAATATCATCGAAAACCACTTGAAATTGGTAAAGGAGGTGCACACCTTTTTTTTGGATCCAACCTTATTTAATTTGGAGGTCTATAACTTCACATTTATTCGTTTAAAGGTGTTAACTCGATTAGCCTAAAATTTGAAAATGTAAAGAAAATTGATATGGACAAGATGTTAGAGATTTCTGTAGAAAAATTGGGGTGTAAACATCCAATTTCATGGACATGAGATTATAGAGGGGGTGTTTCTCAGTTGAATGGTGATAGTTACAACCCCTGAGGTGGTTGGACATGCCATAGTCATTTGCCTGAACATGCTTACTCGATTAACCAAGATTTTCAAAGAAAGAGATGAACAATGGGTGAATGATATGTCGTTTAGGTTAAACCCTAGAAATTATGTTTTTTAATTTTGGATTTGGCCAATTTTAATTTGTCCATTCTCTTTTAAATACTTTTAATTGCACCCATAATTATCTCTCAACTTTTAATTGCATGTAATTGTACCCTTGTCAAATTTAAATATCAGCTCCAAAGTTCAACGCCTTTTACAAACGAGTCCTTGGTTTTTAATTTGTTCAATTTCATCCTTAATTGATCACCAAAATTTCAATTCTTTTCAATTTGACCCCTGATTTGACCACTTTCTACCCTCAAAATTGCGTCACTTATAGATTGGTCCTTGGTCTTGGGAATCTATAATTAAGTCATTAATTGACCTCTAAACTTTAATCTTCTCATAATTAGGCACCTGATTTGACCAATTAAGCCTTACAAAGTCTAATTTCAATCCTCAAACTTTAATTTCTTCCAATTAACACCCAAATTGACTTTAAAAACTGATTTTCCTTACAATTAACTCCTTAATAAAATTAATTTAGCCTTCTAAAATTCTCATTAAGTCCTTAACCATCTAAATTTGTATTTTCACTTGTCGTCTAAGTCCTCTGTCACCAACTTAGGTTATAGGCTTATTTCTTGTATTTTTTTTCTTGATTCTAGTTTTATAACTTGAATAGGTCTAAAAGTTTGAGAAAAAACACTTAAATTACTAGACAAAACTAAAAAACAAAAAATGTTTTGGAATGTAAGGATAACATTTAAAAGTTTGGTGAAAAAACGATTGCATGACTTGAGGCATGCTCAAGAAACGTATTAGGGCCAAGTTTTGAAAAGACATGGCTTTAAAACAACAAAAAAAAAAAAAAAAGAAGAAAGAAGAGAAAGGATGGTGTTCATGCATATAAGAGATAAAAGTAACAAAAGCAGAAATGAAGGTTGGAACAATCCAACAATACATATAACTTACAAAGTTGGCTAAAAGAGAAACGTAACAAACAAGTAGCAAGTACGAGATAATGTGGTTGTCAAATAAAAAAAATTCTAAAATGTTAGCAAACAAAAAAAAAACTGAAAAGATAATGCCAACTAGAGAGTCGACAAAAGTGGAACAAAAAGAAAATAAAAAGGTAAGGTGAAGAAATAACATAAAGGCTATAAAACGAAAGCATGCAGTTGGTGATCAAAAAGCATAAAGAGTAGAGAATGACAATGCTTAGATAATCTAATAATTGTGCAAGGGCCATAAAAGTAAGAGGGAAGCAGAATGTTTAAGCTAATATAAAAAAACAAAATGAAGACTTAAAATAGCTCATCTTAACTAGCACAATATAAAACCAAAAACTATAGTGGAAGAGGAGCTAAGATCATATAAACTAATTGCTAACAACAACATCAAGGCGAGTGAATGAATATATTCAATGTAAAGATTTAAAAGATAGACATAAATAGTAAAAATCAAGGGGTAAAAGCATGATAGTAGATAAAAAATAAAGAGGATACCTTAGAGAAAATAGATCAATCAAGCACACCCTGGACAAATATTGCGATCAGCTGAAACATGTAAGTGCCAAAGAAAAAAGGAAATGAAAAAAAAATTATTATGCACACATATGAAATAAAGATGCATGCTAATAGAATAACAAGAACATAAGCTAGTCATCTAGTAGAAAAAACAAAACAAAAATAAAATCAGACATGTTAGTTCATTTCAGAAAAGAAAAAAAAAACTTGATTTTTTTTTAAAAAGAAGGCAATCAATATAGGGATGAAGGACATATTCGTTTATGAAAAATAAAAAGGTGCAAGGTTGTAACAAAAAAAGTTATAGATGTACATTGAAACTTTACCAAGCAAAAAAAAAAAATATATGCAAACAACAATTCAAACAATAATAAAAGACTTGAAGCAATCAAATTGAAAGATACATGGAACCTAAAAGGCTATTAATCAACCAAAGTTGTGATTTGAAGTTACGTACTTTAACAATAAGCTAACATGACTCAACTATTTCAAACATCAAATAAAAACTGATACGATCCATGTATGGGTTGATCAATCAAATTTGAAATTTTCCTAACAAGCATAATTCTCAATCCAACCATTGGATTGAGCTGAAATTTTACCAGAAATTTCAGGAGGTATTGTTCTATATTGGATTAAAACTTTAAGATGATCAAAATCCATAAAAAACATCACAATACAAGTCAGAAGGTGCAGGATGAATTTTGCTATGTGTTGCCTTTTGACTTGTGGACTTCTTATTTGAAAAGAATTCTTTTCCTCATGATACAAGAATATTCAGCAGCTTACTTTTGAAATTTTTCTAGTTCTAAAATGATCCTTAATGGGTAGCAACAAAGTTTTCAAGTGTGGCAAGGATTCCTTAATGTTTTAAAAATCCTTTTCTTGTAAGGATTTCTTATTTATCCTTGCTACACAAGGAAAGAAAGGCTAGAGTATTAATGATAGATTACTTTGTTTGTTTTAGGTTATTTAAGCTTGTTTCATAAAGAACTATATTTATTATTTTGGTTTTGTGTTATTTTCATTATTTTGGACTTGTTTTAGTTTTAGTTTGGACTTTTAATTTAATTTAGGTTCATGATAACTCATTAGTCATTGTTTAGGGTTTATTAAGTGTTTTGTGCTTTAGTTTTTGTTGGGCTTTGTTTTTTTGGCCTTGGGTCGATGATCCATTAGATTATTTTGGAGGACTATATATGTTTTTTATGGCTGTCAAATTCTAGCAACCTCTTATCATTAAATAATTTAGATTTTTGCTTGAAGTACATCACATTCTTTATTAGAACATAGATCAACAATTGACTTATAATAAGAGACTTCTTCTGCATGTTTATTTATGATAGATACTAGATAAGAATTGAGTAATTTGATCAATCTTTTCTTTTAGGTTTGCTCTACCATCTTTAGTTTATTGGAGTGCAAGTCATGTGATTTTTCTATTGTGTGTTGTCTTTAGGTTCAATTGGTTTTAACTTAACTTGCCTTGGTGTTTTGTTTTTTTTACTGTAACGTGTTGTTTATATGGTATGTTGTTGGTTGTACAATTGTCGTGTGTTTTTGATTTTAATTAGTCAAGGGATTTATCTTGTAATTATAATTTTTTCTTGGTTCTTTAATTTTGCTAGAATAGAATGGTGGATTATGTTTGGTGGGCTTTTTGGTGGGGTTTTAGAATGGTTTGAAATTTTAGGGGGTCTGAGAGATTAAATTGGATTTTGTTTAAGTGATTGTTTGTTGCTAGATTAGGTGGAGGGAACACGTGGTCTCGGTTGGGTTGTCTGTTAAGATCTTGTCTCTAAAGACTAAGATGTCACATCAACATTCTTATGAAACTCTTTATTTTTTGTTTAGAACATATGTTTGGTAAGATGGGTTTCTTAATGAGTTTGTTTTTCTAGTAACCAATCCTAATCTATTTCCAACTTCTTCTTTTTTTTTTTTTTTTGTTCCGAAACCATATGATTTTATTTTGTGCTTTGTCTTATTGAATAATTGTTTTTAGTGTTTTTTTTATTGTTATGGTTTGTTTGCATATTTTTCATTTTGTATGACCTTGT
>Ga0307511_10006783_pt1 | contig 11542 bp, 11 predicted proteins | sample 13_EM_MG_FD_200266 | JGI IMG/M metagenome (GOLD analysis project Ga0307511, IMG submission 200266) | Populus trichocarpa ectomycorrhiza microbial communities from riparian zone in the Pacific Northwest, United States - 13_EM | ecosystem: Host-associated > Plants > Roots > Unclassified | place...
ACAACTACTAGACTTTCGGCCCTATGCGTCCGTGGCGAGGCCAATATCTCACGCAACTTGAAAATCGATGACAATCACATGCCGGGGCGACGCCCGGCAATCTTGTCGTTGTTTGAGGTGTTGCGGGCGATGAATGAAGTTAGATCCTCCAAACTGGTGTTTCTGTTCGATGTAGAAGATCCCTTCTAGGAGGAGACGCGACGGGAATCGGTGGGGGCTTTAGACGTGGTGACCGCGAAAGGTCTCCTCAATTTCCTAGACTCCCAACCGACTGTCCGTAGTGCAGGGCGTCGCAGATGAGGACGGAGCGTACTCTCCCCCGATTTTGACCGGGTGCATCTCAGGCACACTACACGCTACTACTCCAAGTCTTGCAGAACTGTAATGTGTGGAATGTAGGCCCAGCCTTGGGACGATAGTTCGGCGTCTGAATTCAACAGCGCACGTGCGCCCTGGGATTTGATCTTGGAACGGGCACGGGAAGCCAAGCTAACCACGTACTGCTCCATCTCATCCAATTTCCTCACAAATTAGCGGAAATTTCTTTGAGCCGCCGGAGCATGCGGCGGTCGCCGAAGGTAGACCCCCAACGGCATCCGCCATACCTCCGCCACAAAACCTTGCCCTGAAATGGTTCCCGGCAGAGCCATCGGTATCGATTTGGGTACCACCCACTGGTAAGTCATCTGTCGCTGATATCCCGTTCCAACGTACACTCATCTCCTCCCGCGCAGTTGCGTCGGTGTCTGGCAAAATGGTCGAGTTGAGATTATCCCCAATGACCAGGGCGACAGGACAACTCCCTCTTATGTTACCTTCACGGACACCGAATACCTCATTGGGGATGCTGCAAAAAACCGAGCAGCGTCGAATCCACATAATACGTGAGTACCCCACCCGCTGTCTTCGTACCAATCGGTCGATCAAGATAGTGATCACCTCTCCAGTGTCTATAATGTCAAGCGTCTCATTGGTCATAAATTCTCCAATGTTGAAGCGCAACACGATATCAAACACCTCCCCTTCAAGGTAATCGACAAGGACGGCGAGCCATATGTCCAGGTTCAATACCGTGGCGAGGAAGAGGAATTTGTGAGCTTGGTCACTTCTCAACCAGACTTCCTCGCGATTCTAGCTTCGTTCTTAGTCTCCAGAGGAAATCACATCGATGATCTTGAACAAGATGAAAGAGATCGCCGAGTCTTACCTTGGTGCTGCCATCACCAACGCCGTTGTTACCGTCCCCGCCCATTTCAACGGCTCCCAACGCCGAACCACCAGAGACGCCGGTACCGTCTGCGGTTTGAACGTCCTCAGCGTCGTAAATGAGCCCACAGCTGCCGCCATCGCATACGGTCTCGACAAGTGGTCTACCGAGGAGCGCAACGTCCTTGTCTTCGATCTTGGTGGAGGAACTCTCGATGTCACCCTCTTGGCCATTGAGGAGGGTATCTTCGAGGTCAAGGCCACCGCTGGCGACACCCACTTGGGCGGTGAGGACTTCGACAGCAGGATTGTTAATCATTTCGTCCAAGAGTTCCTTCGAAAGACCAAAAGGGACCTCTCCTCCAATCCTCGTGCTCTCCGCCGCCTCCGTACCGCCTGCGAGCGTGCCAAGCGAACCCTCTCCTCCGCTAACTCCGCCTCCATCGAAATTGAGTATCTCCTCGAGGGCATCGACTTTTACACCTCCCTCACCCGTGGCCGTTTCGAGGAGTTGTGTCAGGACCTATTCCGAAGCACGCTCGACCCACTCGAGAAGGTCCTCCGAGATTCAAAGATCGACAAAGGCAATGTCCACGAGATCGTCATGGTCGGTGGTTCCACCCGTATCCCACGCATCGTCGAGATCGTTTCCGATTTCTTCGGTGGGAAGACCCCCAGCAAGAGCATCAACCCTGACGAGGCAGTTGCCCGTGGGGCCGCCATACAGGCGGCCGTTGTTTCCGGCGATACCTCTGAGAAGATTCAGGATTTGCTCTGGCTCGAGGTGAACCCTCAGTCGCTCGGTATCGAGACCGCTGGTGGTGTCATGCACTCCCTCATCCGGCGAAACACTACCATCCCCACCAAAAAGTCGGAGATCTTCTCCACCTATGCTGACAACCAGTCTGGTGTGCTCATCCAGGTTTATGAAGGCGAGCGTGCTCGTACCAGAGACAACAATCTCCTCGGCAGGTTCGGGCTCTCCGGTATCCCCCCTGCCCCCCGTGGTGTTCCTCAGATCGAGGTCACCTTTGACACCGACACCAACGGGATCTTGAACGTCTCCGCCTCCGACAAGACAACTGGAATATCGAACCGTATCACTGTCACCAACGACATGGGCCGTCCTTCAAAGGAGGTGGAACACATGGTTAGCGAGGCCGGGAAGTACGCGGTGATTCAATGGAGAGGTCAGGGACTATCTGCCGGGTAGTGGGATGTGTGTAAGTCGCACATGCACTTGCAAGGGAAGCGGGGTAGTGTACGGGGTAGGATGACAGAACCACAGAAGAATTCATGAGCTATGGTCGGAACGGGACCACTCGCCCCAATGTGACATTCAACATAAGTAGCAACTCCATTGCAGAACCCGTCCTCCCGGATCCCAGGTGTGGGTCCCGCGGGGGTTCGTGGGAAGAACGATTAACCACCCACGCCTCAACGCTCGTTTCGCGGGCTGAGCAGGCAAATGTTCTCTTCGGCGGCAACGGGCCGGTGATTGACCATCACCTCACAGACTTTGGTCTTTGAAAATATTAATCGACCTCAGCACAACCCCCTTGTCTGTACTCCCGCTGTCGCCACGGAGGCAGGACGAACCCCGAACTTTTGTTTGACCAAGACAACCCACCAACAGGCGAGTCAGACTCTACGCCCTTGGAATGATCGTCAACGAGATGCGCTAGTTTCCTTTGTCACGGCAACTCCTTCGTTAGCCCGCAACCAGATCCTAACCAATCTCTGGCCGTTTCAACACCTTGATCCCTATGCAGGAGGAGTGACCTATACAGAAGGGGGGCGTCCAGGGAAACCAGATGGTCCAGAGTCTCTGGGTTTCTCTTACACGTTGTGGTTGCTGCTAACAGTGTGTTGGGCTCAAGATTAGGCCCCAGGCTGCCCCCTCATCACAACATCTTGATCGAGGTACTCGGCGAGGCCTTCCGCTTTGATGTATTCACCAGAGTTGTCGTGATGTTCCCCATTCAATGCAATCGCGACGTTCGATCCTTCGGGGGTCGTTGTCCGTATAGAGACATCTAGATGATTGCTACTACTCTACGAGGGTTGATCTTCATTGTTCGGCCATGTTTGGTCTGGCCATGTTTGGTCTGGCCGTGTTTAGGCTGGGAGCCCGTTCGGGTAGGACAATGGGCTTACGGTTTGATGGCGCGCTCCGCCGTTGGGCGTGGTGGGTTTCGTATGTCGAGAGGCGTACAGGTCAGAAAGTAGCGTTACGGCAAAGCCCGAAGGTTACTGAAAATGGACGGACAATAGTGAGGAGACAGCGTCCAAGGATCTCGACCAGCGCCGGTTACAGGGGATGATGCAATCGCCAATTCAATGCACTTGAGGGAACAGCGCGTGGTGCCGACTACGTTCTACCACTTGATCACTCTGGAAATACTCCTTGTGTGCGGCGGTGCAACTATAGAGGCAGGATCATCACAGTACTAAGCCAAAAGTCTGGCAGTTTTTTGGCTACTAGACGTTATTTAAGGGAGAGTCGGAGAGGCCGTTTGCCCTCAGCCCTTCCTACCACCTCAAGGCTGGAACGATGGGCACGATAGAGAATCCTTCTCCGACGATCTGTTACCACTATCTGCAGCGAACTGGGCCATCTGCGATCACATCCTCCCCCTCACCACCAGCAGCCACCCTCCCCAATGACCACGTGGCGGATATGTCCGTGGCAGAGTCCGTCTCGAATATTCTGTCCTTGATACACTCTCCATACCGGATCGCTATCGCAAGAACCCTTCGGGGAGAAGCAGCTCAAGGACTAATCGACTCCATCGATCAGGTGAGTGATATGTATAGTGGCGGCATCACGACGCCCATTGGCGCCTGCGAAACTAAACACGGGGGACTCAGGTCATCAAGTTGCCAGAGCTAGATGAGAGACTTCAAAAACAATGTTTGCACCTGCTCTACAAGATCTGCAAATCGTGCGAGATGTTACCGGCCTCGTATATTCTACAACAAGGGTTAACGTGTACCGGTAAAATTCACCGTTATGGCGGGTTTGCGGATGTCAGCGAAGGACAGTACCTGGGACGTCGCGCGGCTATCAAAGACCTCAGGTTCGGAACGGGGGATGCGTTCAACAAGATATTCAAGGTACTTGAGTTGTAACCAACCAGATAGTTCAACGTCACTCAGTTTGCACTGCACAGCGGTTTTGCCGGGAAATTATTGGCTGGAAGCGCCTGTCTCACCCCAACATCTTGCCATTGTTGGGGGTCTCTGTCTCTACGGATCCCTGGAGTTTTCGCATCGTCTCTGATTGGATGGGAAACGGGAACGTGGTGGAGTACACTAGGTCAAATCCAAAGGTAAACCGTTTGCGGTTGGTGAGTCCACTCGATATTTACTCGCGGGTTATACTCTTACGACCCTTAATGACCTCCAGCTCTACGAGGTTATGTCCGGAACGACCTACCTTCACGAACTCGGGATTATTCACGGAGATCTCAAAGGGGTACTGTGAAAATTCGTAACTCACTCCCCACCTCACTGACCGGCTGAGTAGACGAATATTCTCGTCGACGACAACGGAACCGCTCGCCTCGCTGACTTTGGTCTCATGACAATCTCGATCGACCTCAGCACAATCCCCCTGTCTGCGACCACCATTTCCACCGCGGGGACGGTTCGTTGGATGAGCCCTGAACTGTTGTTCGGTCAGGACGGCCCACCAACCCACGAGTCAGACTGCTACGCCCTCGGAATGGTCATCTACGAGGTGAGCTGATCTAATGCACTCACCACGGACTCTTCGTTTACCCGCCGCAAGGTTTTGACCGGCCTCAGACCGTTTCACCACCTCGGTCCCTATGCAGTGGTAATCGCTGTACAGAAAGGGGAGTGTCCCAGGAAACCACGTAATCCCGAGTCTCTGGGTTTCTCCGATGCACTGTGGCGAATGACGAAACTCTGTTGGAGCGAATCGCCCTCCACCCGGCCAACAGCACAACGATTGCTTCGCTACCTCCAAGGCGCCTCTCACACCTGGGTACCTCCCCTCGAGTATCCCATCCCCGACGGCCGCGGTGAGGTGACAGGACTTGACTTTACCTCTGGCGGCAAGTGGAGCTTAGTAGCGAAAGCCGCGACGAGTAGCTTATTGCTCCTCGTGATAATCATATTGTGTGTTTTATTTCTCCCCCCTACTTGAGTAGGTCGCACCCCTATCACGCCCTACCTATAGTTGGTTATTTTGTTCTTCTGAATACAGATATTGGGGGATGATTGTGTCGTGATATGTAATACCACTGCGGCCGGTCCATATTTTAAACTGAGTTCGTCTCAGTTAAGCTTTTATGTCCTTGACACGACGAAAGAAGTTGAGGAGCGGGATGAAAATGTATACATAAATAAAGGGTCCGTATGTCGAAGCACTTCCTCCTCAATCTCCAGCCGCTACGTTGCATTCCGATGCGGTGTCCGGTGCACGGGTCCCACCCCGGGAGAAGGGCGATCGACTCCTCGACATGGATGTGTGCAAGATTTGTTGTCCATCCAACAAAATGTAGGGCGCATGGAGTCGGTATCACCTTTTCTGCATGGTGGGGATCGTGAATGACACCCAGCCAGACGCCTTGGTCGGTCGGTACAGCAGAGTTCGTTCACCGCTTGCACGCCACTCCTATCACACACAGGAGGACGCATTCACGTTCAATTTAGAAGAGCTCCGCAACGCAGAGCACTCCTACCTTGGCAATGTGTGGGCTTGGAGTCAGACCATTTCCGGGATGACCGATATCCCCTCCCACCAACTCCCCGCTATCATGAGCCTTCGCCTTTGCCTCGAACGCACTCGTGTGTAGGATGTCACCTCTACCGACGAACGCTCTCGGGATCTCTGTGACCACCAAATGTGACCCATTTTGATGACGCGGCCGTCCATGTGGTATGGGAGAAATCCCAGAGACCTCAGGTACTGGGCTGGTGATGGCACGATCGTCCTAGCGGCTTTCAGATATTCACGGCATTTGCGAGCGATGGACTCGGAGAACGCCCCCCCAGCAACGCCCGAGGCACAGACCCAAGTACCCGTCGTGACTCGAGCCGGGATGGAATAAGCCGCTGTACCACCCTACCACGGAGCGGAGCTTTGCAATACTTGGGCGTTTCCGCAGAGAGCGGCTCCGGTCAAGCGCCCTAGGATCTCCCTGATGATGGCTGTGCTTGGGCGGCGCCGTGCAACTCTTCCGCATTCCACCACATGCCTCAAGCAAACAAGATCTTGCGAACTCCCGGAACCCGTAAGGAGTTTCTGAGTTTCAACCTCGAGCATTAACTCCAACCTTTCATCTGTGCAGGGTTCGGGAGCTTCGCAAGTACCGTCTTGTTTCAGACCAAAGCCCGAGCAGACCCGGCCAAGTCTACACGCAATGTGGTGGAGGCGTCCACCACGATGCACAAACGAACAGTAAACCTCCCACAAGACGTTTTGGAGATCATCGTCGCCAACGTCGGTGACGACATCCGGAGCCTCAAAGCTTTTTCGACGACATGCCATTCATGGTACCTCGCTGCCGTACCCCGCCTTCATCATACCCTCGCGCTTGAGGAGCGACATTTGGATCCGGCTCGTTGGGAGCTCAAACCACTCGCGAAACTGCACAAGATGGATTTACTACCCTTCGTGAAGAAACTCTGGATTCGGGCTGCGTCTTTCGATCCTTGGCTTTCACCAAGAAAATTCGACCGACAGACCTTACGGCACTTCTCCGCTCTCACCAACGTCCAACAACTTCGGATCGAGAGGTTCGACTTGTCAAAGTTCATGCCCGGTGTCGAACGGTATTTCGGACACTTCGCACCAACTTTACGATGCCTCTCCCTCACGATCTCATCTGGCACGCAACGACAGCTCTTGTATTTCCTCGCCCTGTTCCAGAACCTGGACGATATCGAGATCGAGTATTACCCCATCACGAATTCGGATGCCACTACCAACCGCGACTCCGAAGTGGCAGTCCCGTTTTCCGTACCCAGCCTAAGGGGCCAGCTGAAACTCACCCACTTCCCGAGCGAGACGATTTCTAGGGATATGATAACGTTGTTTGGGGGGTTACGGTTCCGGTACATGGATTTGTTTAGCGTGGAGGGGTCGCGGCTGCTGATGGGAGCTTGTGCTGATACCCTACAAACGGTCAGGGTCTACCCTGCCATGCCAAACAGTACGGAACCCATGCTTACCCCTGCGAACTCATACTGATGGAATCCGCAGAATCCAACAAGGGGTTCATCCAAGATTTCGATCTATCTCGTTTCCACTCCCTTCAATCCCTCGAGGTCCCCGCTTCCTCTCTCTCCCAAGCCCGTGAAGACGCTCCAAACCTCCTCCGCGACATCTTCTCCACTATCACATCTCCGGAGTTCGCCGAAATCATCCTAGTCTTTCAACGCCCGGACCTCTACCGGCCCTACTACATTCCGTTTGACGTGTTTCGCGAGATGTATTCGAAGAGGAAGTTTCGGTTGGTGTTTTGTTTGGAGGTTCTGAAGGAGTACAGACCTGTGTGGTTGGAAATACTGCGGCAGAGGATGGATTCGGAGATCACTCACCAGAGGTTGGATTTTCTTGCGAGTCCGCCGACGCTTGCGATTCGCGGGCAGAACTTCTGGAAGGGTGGTTAAGTGGAAGAGGACGAGGGCACTTGAAGGACATTATCTTTCGGACATCTGATACCGCGGACATTCATGGACTTTTACGAACACTTTAAAGGACGCTCTTGATTAAAGATATCGATAAACATAGTTAGTATCCCACCTCCGGATCATAAAAAATGTCGCCTCCGGCCCAAAAGTCATCTAAGTCACCCCGACCATCATCATGGGACCTCCAGCACTCGCACCAGAACTCACAGATCACATCATCGACTTCTTGCACGACGACAAAGAAGCTCTGAGCGTGTGCGCGCTGATACACCCGACGTGGGTCCCAGCCAGTCGCTTCCATCTCTTCAACACCATCACCGTCGATGGCGCTGATGGAACCAAGGATCGGAGCGCAGCGCTGGATCTTCCGAGTGACGCACGGGTTCTGTCGTACGTTCGAACGGTGAAGATCGTGTCGATTGCCCCAGAACGACGGATGACCCAGCTCCAGGATGCTGTCTGGTTCTATCGGAGAATTCAGCGGGCACCGTCCGAACCCGGGTTAGGCACGGACCTCAGTAACTCGACGCCGCATCTACCGACGATTCACTTGCTTCTGGGTGGGTTTTGCAACCTCGGGGAGGGCGGGATCCTCCCTGCGCTCTCCGAGATTTTAGACAAAGTCACGCATTTGGAGTTCTCGAACCCTATCCTATCCCGTCGGGACGATTTCTGGCCATTCATCTCCTCGTTTCCGACCCTCCGCTCACTCAAAGTCACGAGCCTCGCTTTCCATCACCACGGGGACGATAGACTGCCACCCCAACCCCGGTTAAAGAATATACCTCTCTCGAAAATTCGGATAGATACGATGTCTATGGGATTCATCATCGACAGTATCCTCGCATACGCGGACGTGCTCACGTCGCTTGAGGAGTTTGCGATTTTGTATGAGGATGTGATGCAGACGGCTTTGGGAAAGGTGGCGGAGGCTATTCAGGGGAAGGTGAAGGTGTTGAGGTTTAGTGCCATATGTCATCCTGGGACGGAGCCTTCGAGGGATCGACGACCCTCTGCCTTCGATCTCAGTATGTAGACTTTCCAACCACCCCCACAGTATCCTCTAACGGTTGAACTTTGAACAGGGATATCAAACTTCGTCCAGGAGTTTTCATCACTAGACACTCTCGTGCTGGACAATTTGAAGCTGGACGTCGATGCCAAGCATTTTTCGGAAGATTTCAGCCTCGCTTGGATAGCGGGAGTGTTGAGGACGTTATCCTCTCCGATCCGCAAGTTGGTGCTTGAAATGTCCGCTAGTGATGCTTCTCAACTCGACGCGGTGCCGTGGTCGTTTGTAGATCGACTCGTCGGTGCCCCTCAGAATCCCCAACTCCGATTCTTGGAACGGGTAGAGATTCTGGTTGAACGCAGAGGGCCACCCGAGGGCGATCCATTTCTCAAGCACAAGAACTCGCTGTATCAGGAGCTCAAATCGAGATTACCGGAGATCGAAGGGATGGGGTTGTTGCGATGCTCGTTCGTCTGACTTATTTCGGGGAGGTGAGCGGGGGGGGTGGATCTTACGGGGAGACTTTCCGCCATTGAGCCGTTTTCTTTTTCGCCCCATGCCAGGATCCTACCGGAATTCCGTCCAATAGGGTGGTTCGTACAAAAGCCCATGCTTGGGAATGTTAGAGCTGACACTAGAGTGGAACGAACGCGTCGAGTGTAATCACAACTTATGCAACAACATGTAACCCGTTCGCGTTATGCTACGGCGGAGGAGCACCTATTTCTTCTTCTTTGCCTTCTTTTTCTTCACGCCACCGCCTTGAGCCGGTTGAGTCGGGAGTGATTCTCCTTCGACTTTAACGGCCGCTGGTGTGTCACCCGTGGTGGGGATCGAGGACGTCGAGGGGTCTGGTCGTTTGCGATTTTGCATCTTCTTCATGAGGGTGAGGTTCAGGGCCTCGAATCGGTTGAGATATACAGAGGAGTAGGTCTTGAATTTGAGACACTGGATATCCCGGATACGCGTCAGATCGCATTTCCCCCACATGAAGAGAGAGCGAGAAAGGGACGGACTGTCGTGTTATCAGTGATCTTCAAGACCAACTTCGCCTCGGATGACTTCCATTTTACGCAATAACGGGTCTGTGTCGTCGTATCAGCAAGCGAAGGCGTTGGTGGTGAGAGAGGGGGTTGCACTGACGGAATTTGGGGATTTTTCATAAAGATTTTCTGCGGCTTCCTGAAATTCTTGCCAGGAAGGGACGTAAACCATCAGAGCATTTGCAAAGGTGGAAGAGGACCACCACGGGCAGAGTCCGGATCCAGCCTTTTTTTTTGATCACCACCCCCCGCATCTTCCGAGTTCAGTTGTTGACCGGCGTTTAACTTTCTTCTTTCCTTTCCCTCTCTCTCTTTCCTCAAGTCATGGCCACTGATCAGAGGAAACGTCCGTCTCCTTCCCCCTTCGTACGCCGTCGTTCTCGGTTGACTCACGGGTCGTTTTCTACTTAGCCCTGCCGTTTGTCTACAACTTTGTCGCGGGCGCTATTGCTGGTATGTCCCGAACGATTGTCTCTCGGAAAGTTTTCGCGCAAGCTCACTTTACCATGGTTGTTAAACAGGCGTGTCGGAAATCTTGACTTTTTACCCACTCGGTATGCCATACGCCAGAACCTATCAGTTGGAACGCCACACCCGACTCACGGATAACCTATCTCATCGCAGATGTCGTCAAGACCCGCATGCAACTAGATACCGGCAAGTCCCAAGGAGTAACTCGCCTCACCGCCGTACCCAGTTTCGAGTGGAGAGATTAGCTGACCTGGTCGTGTGCAGCTTGTCGGAAGCTTCAGGACAATCGTTGCTCAAGAAGGGTACGTCCACGTTTAATCCATTCATGTCTTTTGTCGTGCCTCATGTTGGCTTGCAGGTTTGGACGGCTGTACCGAGGTCCGGATTGGCGCGCTTACTACTCGTGGTCGGATCCATCCAACTCACGTGTTGGATGACAGGTCTCGTTCCTCCTCTGTTACTTGAAGCTCCCAAACGTGCTACCAAATTGTGTGTGCCGGTACTCATTTGCGGTTGTAATCTGGGGCTGACTTCCCTCGAGCGCTGCGAACGATTTCTGGGGCAAGACCTTTCTCGAGCTCTCGGGAGAGGCGAAGATGAACCAAACACTCTCCATCGTGACGGGTTGCGCTGCGGGGTGAGGATTATATATCGACGGCGAAGGCCCCTCGTGTCTCTGAACTTTTTACCGTTTCCAGAGCCACCGAGTCCTTCGTCGTCGTTCCGTTCGAGCTCGTCAAGATTAAGTACGCCCATTTCTATCAACTTGCTTGCGAAACCGTTCGTTCTTACAACGGTTGCCGGTTTTAGGCTCCAGGACAAGTCGAGTACGTTCGCAGGACCCATGGACGTCTTGAAGACAATCGTTAGAAAAGAGGGCGTTCTCGGTCTCTACGCCGGAATGGAATCTACTTTCTGGAGACACCTTTGGTGGAACGGGGGTTATTTTGGAGCTATCTTCCAAGTCAAGGCCTTATTACCCAAACCAACGGTTCGCGTCTCCCAGCCATTCTAACTCGCGTCGGGGCTCACGGGACGAGGCACATAGGATAAAGCTACCGAAATGCGAAATAACCTGTTGTCTGGTTCGGTCGGAGGATTCGTTGGTACCGTTCTGAATACCCCGTACGAGCGATCCGACTCT
>Ga0307511_10006784_pt1 | contig 11542 bp, 6 predicted proteins | sample 13_EM_MG_FD_200266 | JGI IMG/M metagenome (GOLD analysis project Ga0307511, IMG submission 200266) | Populus trichocarpa ectomycorrhiza microbial communities from riparian zone in the Pacific Northwest, United States - 13_EM | ecosystem: Host-associated > Plants > Roots > Unclassified | place...
GATGTTTTTGCTCTGTGTAGGTTGGAGGATACACGCAAGTGTACAGAGGAGATTTGACATTTGCCACCGTAAGGGGGGCAGGACATCAAGTGCCAACCTATCAGCCATTGAGAGCACTTTCCTTAACCAAACATTTCCCAAGGATGGCACACCTCTTCCCGATATTACAAGATATTAAACTCATTTCTTATAAATATGAAACCATTGAGGCTATTTAGAAAAGAAGTTTTATTTCTTTACTGATTATATTTTATTTTGGAAATAATTTCTTTCATTTTGAACAAACATATAATAAAAAAATTCTCAATATCTCTAACATTACTTTTTTCTTAGGGTTTTTGAGGTTGTTGTACCTTATATATAAAAATAATTTGATCATAATTTTTAAAATAACAGAGGTAAAATAAAAGGATTTTTCGTAATTATTCGAAAAAAAGTCTAACAGGACCTATTAATTCTACTCAAATTTTCAATAGATTGTTGTAAAATCTGTCAAAGCTAACATCAACATGATATGCACGCATCTACTTAACATAAGATGCCCAGAATATCATATCCCAGTCCACATAACTTTCTAAATAAAATGGAAATAAATTTAAAAAGGAAAAAAAGCTGTACAAAATATCATATCCCAGTCCATTGATGTTTTTTTTGTCTTTCTGTTTTTATTATGAATTGCTTTCCTTGTCTGGACAAATATATCTCACAGCCTTGACAATATACGGACTAGATACATTGTTGCTATTTATTATTTCTCGAAAAAAAATTAAGCTGATGAGTATTTCTTCCCAGAAGAACTTAAGATTTCCCAAACAGGATTAGGAATTTAGGTAAACAAACTAATCCTGACACGCAAAAATACAGCAATGAATATGGGAAATCCGTTCTGTCTCATGCTAGGTTATTCCTCGTATAAATTAATTATTTATCCAAAGCCATGAACCAAGCCGCCTAAACCTTCTCCTTTTGTGTTTTGAAGAGAGGGAGAAAGAAAACGCAATGGGAAATAGACGACCTTGTTTGTTTCTTGTTTTCCTTGTAACCCTTTCACGTTTTGTAGCTCAAAGTCATGGCGTCAAGAACCAAGGTGAAGCACTTGACAATCTCTATAAAGCCAAGTTTAGTAGAGATTATAGTATTGATACGCGTCCTTTCGAGGTGATTGATACGAACCAATTTGAGGAAATGAATACGCTTTTAGGTAAATCGAAGTGTCATCCTCGTAAAGAGGGATCGAAAGAGAAAGATAGAATTAAAAGGTTGCCTGGGCAACCCCATGTCAGATTCTCACAGTACGGTGGCTATATTACTGTTAATAAAACTGCTGGTGCGGCATTCTATTATTATTTTGTTGAAGCTGATAAGCATTCAAAGGAGCACTTGCCTCTTCTTCTTTGGCTAAATGGAGGTTCGTTACTCCTTCCTCTATTTATCAAAGCCCTTTCCATTTTCATATTTGAGATCAGACAAAGTTATTCCAAATGTCATAATGTATCCCATAAAGAATTCTGAAGAATCTTCACAGAAATATTAGTAAAGGTACAATTAGTCCTTGAAAAACGTAACCACATAAAATAAGATAATTTTGGAATTAATGTTTAATTTACCCCATCTATAAGACGTTAGCAGCAAAGGCTAGCTATCCGTATATGCAACGTCTTTGTAGTTGATTTTTGATGGAGTAGCTTCATATTGACACAGGACCTGGTTGTTCATCATTGGCTTATGGGGCGATGCAAGAGCTTGGACCATTTCGTGTACACAGCAACGGGAAAACTCTTTACAGAAACAGATATTCATGGAATAATGGCATGATTTATCTTCAATGTTTATTCTTATCTTTCAATAGAATAATGTTGAAAATGAGGTTAGTTTTCTTGGGGATTTTCTTGATATATTAATTTGAGATGCTTTTTTTTTTTTTAGTTGCAAATGTTTTGTTTGTGGAGTCCCCTGCTGGAGTAGGGTTTTCATACTCTAATTCAACGTGGAAGACTAATGGAGATAGACAAACAGCTGCAGAAAATTATAGGTTCCTTGTAAATTGGTTAGAGAGATTTCCCGAATACAAAAACAGAGATTTTTATATAGCCGGAGAGAGCTATGCAGGGCACTATGCGCCTCAACTTGCACATACTGTTCTTCACCATAATAAGTAGGCTAATACGACTATTGTCAACCTCAAAGGGGTCCTGGTATGCGTCTCCCCTCCTTTAATCTGTTCATTTTCTTAACACATGGAGTTCTTTCTTCGCATCCCTCACACTTATTAGCTTAATTTAGTTTCAACAACTTGATTTTTTCAAGTAGAGTAATTATTTGCTTTTAATCAATCACCATAATTTATCTCAAGAAATTTCTGATGAGCACATTATTGAAATTGAACTCTCATCCAATCCAGAAGACTAAGCTAATAATACAGGATGTTTATTCTTAACAAAATGCATGTGTAAGGTCCAGCATTGCTATGGTGCAGATTGGAAATGCTGCGATAGATGATGAAACCGATAATCAAGGGATGTATGACTTCTTTGGAACCCATGCTCTAATTTCATATGACAACTTGCGTAAAATCCGACGTTACTGTGATTTCTCAAGAGCCCATGAATCTGCCGAGTGTCGTCATAGCTTGTTGAAAACAGATGCAGATGTTTGGAATGCTATTGATGTTTACAACATCTATGGTCCCTTGTGCCTTGACGGAAATCTCACATCGAGGCCCAGGAAGACTTCAGTAAGTAAAAACAAGTTGTTCTCAACAAAAAGAAGAAAAAAAATGCATGAATAACAACAATACTTTGTTCAAGTTTTCACTTATTTTCTGGGCAAATTACTTCTGTTTTTTTTTTTTTATCGAAAGTGGGAGTTAATATCATAATAATCCTGTCGAGTATGGAATTGAAACTCGGAGATTTTTCTGATGATCTAGAAACCTAATTAATGATCAATTATTTATGTGACTTAGCTGGAACGTCTACTTTGTGTGGCAGTTGATGAACTTCGATCCCTGCAGTGATTATTACGTGTATGCATACCTTAATCGACCTGACGTCCAAGAAGCCATGCATGCCAATGTCACCAAGCTCACTTATGATTGGGAACCATGCGGCGATTTCAACTGGGTTGATAGTGCCTCTACCATTCTTCCCTTGCTAAAGGAGTTGATGGAAAATGGACTTCGAGTATGGTTATTCAGGTTAGTAACATTAATCGTGTTGTTGCTGGTGAAATGCCATAGCGCCTTGCTAATGGTACCAAGCTTTGCAAAGGTCTCCCAGGTTTTCACCAAGAAATGGAAGTGGTGTGTCCTAAATAATTAGAATGGCCCATACCCTGCCAACATTTAAAAAGAATTGCCCATCAAAAGTGCTATTAAAAGTAGTTAAAACTTGATCTTCAATGTGGAAGGCCTTTAGTTAAAGTTTCAATTACAGTTATTTTTAGTATTGCGATACTTATTGGTTTTTAAATTATTATTTGTTAGGAAATGCATTAAAATAATATAATTTTTTATTTTTTAAAATTTATTTTTAATTTTTAACACATTAAAACGATCTAAAACCATCAAAAAAAATTATTTAAAACAAAAAAAAATTTTAAAAAAACACTTTTAATACACAAAAACAATCATGTTTTTGTTTTAAAATCTTGACAAAGAAACACAATTTGAAAAAACAAATTAGTAAAATAGCATACTTTCACCTTGTCATGCTTCTAAAGCAAATGATTTAGAGTTTCACCATTTAAAGCGCGGCAAGGTGAAACTCTAAATCATTTGGCTTAACTAGTCAGCCGATTATATCTAGTTGTATGAACCGATCGATCGTTTCACACAAAAATCATAATTTAATGATTTTTTCTTGCAAATATGTTTTATGAGTCAAAATATATATATTTATCCAACTTTTAGACTAAAAAATAAATTTCAATTACAATCGCAAAAATTTATTGTTCACACATTAGTTGTCCTCTGTTTTTCAATGTCAATGATGTTGTCGGGCTTGCGATAACGGGTGATTCTAAATAGCAAAGTGTGGCTCTATCATAACTAAATGAGGATATGTCCCAAACAGATTAAATGGATGGCCTAACATATGCATTTATGAACCAGTGGGACAGGTCTAGACCCAATAGAAGATCTAGTCGCGCTAGACTGCAATAACGGTTTAAAAAGACTATAACTTTTAATCTAATTATTGGATAGTGCTTAAATTTTTACAAGAGTTTTCGGAGGTCATTTTCCTTATAGTAGCCATTGCATCGCTATGCGGACTATCAGATCTTAATTTAGATATCAAGAATCTCGCTGAAACCACCTGATTTTAGCAGTTTTGAAATTTTTCTTTAATTTTTGAAGTTGGTCAATTGATTTCACTAACCATTAAAAATTAGTCGATTAGTTGAGCTAGATAATTAAAATTTTACCTTGTCGTACTTTACAAATGACACTTATTAAATATCATATTTTTTAAGCAAGACAAGATAAAGTGTGCTAATTCCCCAAAACATGATTTTGTGTGCCGATTTTCTAATTTGTCCCTTAAAAGGACAAGTTCATATACCCCATTGCTTGAAAAAATTAAAAAAAGAATGGTAGATCTCTTTAGTTTCGATGGAAAAAGGTTGATAATTTTGACTAGTAACATGTCATTTTTTGTTTATATCAGTTTTCACCACCACCCTCCCTTTCTTTTCTGAAGACCGTTTTGACAGAAGATATGCTTACTGATCATTTGTTTCAATGGTGTGCAGTGGTGATACAGACGGAAGGGTACCTTTCACTTCTACCCAGTATGCAATTAACAAGATGAAACTTCCTATCAAAACTGAATGGTATCCATGGTTCTACGGTGGAGAGGTAAACTTCTTTTTTTTTATCACTTCAGCATTTACTGAATTATATTATCTCAAGTAAACGAGTTTCAAAACAATGGAAGAACAGGTTGGTGGGTATGTACAAGTATACAAAGGGGACTTGACATTCGCAACTGTAAGAGGGGCTGGACATATGGTACCAAGCATCCAGCCTGTGAGAGCATCTGCATTGATCAGTCACTTCCTTGCAGGCACACCTCTTCCATAGCCAATGCCGAAGTCTAGAGCCTGATTTCCTTACTACTCTTGAGTTTGCAATTCTTTGTTTCATTAGGAAACAGTAGACTGTGAGGTCAATTGATGTGATTCTCTTCATCGCCTAATGGACACTTGTTCAGTCAAGCCTGTAGATTATACAGGAAAAATAAGGATAATCTTACCAAAACGTTCTTCCTCAAAAAATTTCAATTATTGGATTTATGGGATCCGCCAAGAAAATCTACTCATTCAATGAATGCTACTAGCTCCTTGAAGTTATCTTTCCATTCATGAGTTCTCCATCCTTTCCAACATCAAGTGGAGCTGAGTTTCCAAGCTGCGCATACAAGCAGCAACTGTCGATGAATTACAATCCTAGATAAGCATAGAAGGAATTATGGAGGAAACAACTCATGATTCAAACCTTCATGGATATCAATAACCTTTGAGGCTTTAGCTTCACAACCTGTCCAAGACAGCGTATGATACACCAATACAAAAGACTAAAGCATGGGATATCTAAGCAAGAGAAAGAAGAACATCGAACAACAAGATTACCAAATAATCCCAACTCTTGCTCAAATACCAATTCTTCATCACCCTGAAATAACCGCTCCTCCCAAAGGAGTTCCCTCACAACACTGCAGATGGCAGAACATTTCACCTGAAAACTTGAAAATGGTTCGGACTGTGGCCAGAGCTCTATGGAACTAAACGATCGCACCAATTCGAACAGTTTTTCTTCTGAAATAAATTCTAGACATTATGATTGGCGCTTTTACCAACGTTGTGATTTTTAATGAATGTTTAACAAAAGAACACATTCACAGAGATTAACAGCCTGAATTCTTGGGCAGGAAGCAACGAGTTCTGCTGTGATAGTTAATATCCGAACAACCTGACATAATACCATGAAAAATCCTTTTCCCTTCAAAATTAGAATTAAACACAACTTCCAGCAAGTCAGAAACAGAACATCTTTGTTTCGATAATTCAAAATATTATTGATTACAGAAGGGATACATTTTACATACGTATATGAAAGAGACATTATAACAAGCAGCCCCATATTTCTTTACATGTCATTGCCATCATCTATCTCCACACAAGGGATGTGGGATATCAATGGCCAGTACACTCCTTTCAGCTTGGAACAGCGCTGTGTCATTAACGGACAGTCCCTGATGCTGAATCTTCCAAGAGCATGAGGTAGGCATCCCCTAGGCAAGGACTTTAATTTAGGACAATCAACAATTTCTAGCTCTTCTAGATACGCAAGACTTTGGAGCTGCATGGATAGAGATTCCAGATTTGGAAGTCTTCCAATCCAAACAGAAGTTAGATTTGTAGGAAGCAGACACTTCTCATCTGGAAAGGAAACTGTGTGCGAAAAACATCCACCAGCGATACTAAAATCTCTAAGGCAGGTTAGACTTTGCAAGTTCCACTCTGACAGGCACCCATCGAGATTATCACAATCCCAGATCTCAAGCGATGTCAAGTGTGGAGGCATATCACCATTTGGAAAGGATTTCAGAGCTGGGCAGCTACAAATTGTCAGTTCTTGCAGAGATGTGAGTTTTCGCATCTCATTAGGTAGAGACTTGAGATTTTTGCAATTGTATATAGTCAACGTTCTGAGGTTAGCGGGGGGAAAGCCAACTCCTGGAAAGAGCTTGAGAGCAGAACAATTACTTAAATTTAATTCAGAGAGATGCTTGAAGCTGCTAAGGCACTCAGGAAAGCTTGACAGGGCTTCGCAGTCTGAAATGGCTAGGTATTCAAGGGACATATCATCATGCAACATCATTTCTGAAAGAGGCTTCAATTGGGAACACTCCCAGATTTTTAGTGTCTTGAGTCGAGTTGGTAATTTCCCATCAGGAAAGGATTTGAGAGATGGACAGCCAATGATCTCCAGGTGCTCAAAATGACACAGGGTGCCAGGGCCATTTTTGTTGTGCATCAAATCCTCAGGCAGAGACTTTAATTCTGTACAGTATCGAATCTTCAACCCTTTTAACGTCGCAGGCAACATCCTTCCTGGAAAGCATTCGAGGGAAGGACACTCTTCTATCTCCAAGTCTTCAAGAGGACAATTGCTCATGCCATCAGGGAGGGATCTAAGAGCTTTGCAATCCCGAAGTACTAGATGTCTCAGTGACGATAAAAGTCCAGCTTCAGGAATGGACACAAGATTTGGACATGATTCAATGCACAGATCCTCAAGAGACAAAAGCATGTGCACCGTATGGATTGGCAGAAGATCCAGCTTATCACAGCCTGACAATTTTGAACTTTTATGAGTGCTGGGCATACCAATCTCTGTCAATGACACAAATTGAGGGTGTTCAAAATTTTCTAATCCAGTTCCTTTTTGCCACAAAGAGGTTAGTTTGGGGAAATCAGAAATCATCAGAACTTTAAGTGCTCCCAGTGACTGCAGAAGCTGGCCCTTCAAATAAGTAAGCCTTGACATACTCCCAAGTTTCAATGTGATTAGAGAGGAGTTATGAAACATGCATTTAGGTTTCACCTCATCACATTCTTCTAATTTCAGTTCACCAAGCACTGGAAGCTTTTCATCTGAATCTACCAACATTGGGCATTTTGCAATCGTAATCTTTACACAGGAAGGAAGACAGCTAGGGAACCTGCCGAGCAACTTGGGACAATTCCATAAAGTAAGCTCAGAAAGACTAGGAAATTGTTCTTCAGCTTCTCCATCAACTCCAACTGCGGACCAAGATTTCCATTCCTGCATATCCTCAAATGTCAAAGTCTTCAGAGATGGAAAAGGCTTGACTGAAGAACAATCTCCATAAAACTCATGACCAACAGTCTCCACAGCATCCAGGCCTTGTATGCACAGATCCCTGAGTAAAGGTAGCCTCCCAAGTGGTGGCAATACAGTGCATTTCCTGCAACAAGAAAGTTTTAAGTGCACTATTTTGGAAAATGATGGATGTCCTACCCATGAAGGAAATTCTGTCCCGCCATAGAATGAAATCTTTAGTTCTTTAAGGTTTGTATGAGGTTGTAGTGAGTCGAGAACAAGCATTTGATGTTGTCGGTCTTCATCTTTAATGTCACTCTTAGACCATTCCAATTCTAACTCATCAAGGTTGTGCTTGCCCCTTAAATTAGCATGAACTGCATGTCGAGCATCTATCACATTATGCAATGCCATTATGGAAAGTCGGCCTTCAAGATTCTGCAACCCTCTTAATTCTTCAATTCCGCAGCCCTCTTTTTTTCCTACGGTGAACTTTGACAATTTCTGAAGACCTGTCAAATTACCCATCCACGAAGGCATCTCAAACAAGTTATCAGTATCAGTAATATCCAGATGACAAAGATCGATAAGATTCCCAGTCCCTTGTGGCAGCTTATTAAGCTTCCTGCATCCATATAATTTGAGAGTCTGCAAGTTTATGAGAGTGCTCACAGATTCAGGCAACCGCTTAATCTTAGTTTGAGAGAAATTAAGGTAACGTAACTGCTTCAAATCACCAATTGAATTTGGTAGCTCTGTAATGCAATAACCACTCAATGAAAGAACTCTTAAGCGTCTCAATTTGGACAGTGCCTCATGTAATACATTATTACTCAGGTAGCAATATGCGGCCCAAGGTGAAGAGTAAAGTCGCAATGCAATGAAAGTTCGCAGACGCTTCAGTTTACCCAGGTCTTTGAACCTCTGCAGCACCTCGTATGTACGACGAGTGAATGACATATGGCGAGTCTTTTCAGGATCTGGAAAGACCTTGTTATTTTCCAGCTTATCATTTAAATTGACACACGTTTCTCCAGCAATAGATTGAGCCAGATCACTGATGAGATGATGCATCAGATAACGTTGTTCATTGCTGCTTGATCGCTGGAAAAACGATCTTGATAATAATTCATTAAAACAAGAATAGAAGTCTTCCATCCGCTTCTTTCCTCCTGCATCTGGCAGAAACCCTTGGGCCATCCATAACAACACTAATTCATCCTTGTAGAATTCATAGTCTTTTGGAAGTATAGAACAGAAAACAAACAATTGCTTCAAGTGTGAAGGAAGATGATAGTAGCTCAACCTCAAGGCGGGAACTATGCCGCCCTTGTGTTCTGATATATCCCACATTTTGCTATTAAGTACACTTTCCCATTCATCAACATAAGGTTTAGTGCGCAAGAGGCCCCCCAGTGTTTTAACAGCCAATGGCAGTCCCCCGCACCTTTGAACTATTTTCTGGCCGATCTCCTGCAGGTCTGGCAGATCACTGAAATTGGACCTTCCCAGTGCATGCTTTGCAAACAAAGACAGGCTATCCTCAAATGACAGTTCTTTCAAAAGGTAACATGGAAAAGCACTCATCATTAATGCAACATCTTGATTACGAGTTGTGAGGATGATTCTACTCCCAGGGGATGTCACTTGGAAAGGACGGCGAAGGACAGTCCAGTCATCATAGTTCTCATTCCAAACATCATCTAAAACAATAAGAAACTTCTTCCCCGCCAATTTCTCTCTCAGCCTAAGTTGAAGCAGATTCAAATCCTTCGCATCGTAACTCCCCGAAACTGCCTCAAGAATAGTTCTCGTAACCCTAACAACATCAAAATCCTCAGAAACACAACACCAAACTTTCAAATCGAAAAAATTATCTACCGTCTCATCATTGTAGACAAGCTGAGCAAGAGTGGTCTTACCCACACCACCCATCCCTACAATAGGAATCACACCAATCCCGTACTCATCACACCCTTCATCACTAAAAAGCAACTTCAAGATTTCCTCTTTATCTTTATCCCTACCAGAAACATAAGAAAGATCCACTAAAGAAGTACTGGGCAATCTTTTCAATGACTTACTCTTCAACACCCCTCCACTGCCATTCTCTCTAAGCTCAAGATTATTCTTCTTTTGAGCAATTTCTTGAAATCTAGCAGTAGTTCTCTTAATCTTGGAGTCCATTTTGTAAGTTAAGAGCAAATTACCAGGATAAAAAGAGGATAAGAACCCGGGTATGGCGCTCTTCGCCTTACTTGAGCTAGCCCGTTGTTCCTCTTTAAGCTCAGAGAAAACCCCGTCGAGCAAATCTTCCATATCATAGGCCAATTCACGGATCTGATCAAGCCAGAGTTTGACAGCATGGCTTCCCATCTGCTTCTCCTCAGCGTCATCAAGAACAGCATGGATCATATGCAAATTTGCCTCCAGTTTCTTGATATCAGAGTGGATTTTTCCTCTGCGAGCGAACTTGAGTAGCTCCAGAGAGGCTAATTGGTTGATTATATGGCTGATTGTAGCTGAAAGGATAGCGTCTCCGATAACAAGAGCCATAATTAAATTGCTGTCTCTGGGTAGCTTGCAAATGGCTATCGCTTAGAAATTAAAGCAAGATCGAAGGAAAGAAAGAAACTAAAGAATCGGGTTTGTATGATGTAAACTGGAAGAGTAAAAGTGGTTTTGTATTCTGGCGAGGCGACAAGAGTTTGTGTGTTACCTGGAAAGTAAAGGTACTCGTTTTAGCTTCCGGCGAGGCGGCAAGGGTTTTTTCTATTTCTTTCATCTCTTCTCCAATCCCTTTTACCAAACACGAAGAAAGAGAGAAAGAAAGTTAAGAAACTGTCGATATTCGTTCTAGTTCGAACGATTTCGCACGGAGAATATTTTATTGTCGACAGCGGCTTATCACCGTTTATTTCGCTGATGATGGAATTGCATTGTGAATTTTTATTGTTTTTTTTTATAAGAAAATGTTTTTTGATTTTTTAATTTTTCCAAGCAAAATACTTTTTTTAAATATTGAACATATCGAAATCTTTAATTAAAGTCGGTCCATACAAAAACTTGACTTTAATTAAATTATATACTTTATTACTGATAAGGTGTCTTGATTCGACCCTTTTGCGATGCCAAAACAATTAAGAAAAAATTAAATTATACTTAGCCCAAAATAAAAAAGAATGTATTCAAATTAAAATAGCCAAATATAAAAGAGCTTCATAAGATATGATATAGAGTGGTGCTGTCCACTGCGGCTTCCATGTGGATTTGATCTAAAATGGTGTTCAAATTGATTTGTAATTTGACCATAGGCCAGGTGGCTACTTTTGGATGGAATTTTCAACTTTAAATTAATTATTCCGTCCTTTAGTCTAGAGATAGAATCATTTCACATTGGAAAAGAAATCGTATGCACAAAGAAATAAATAATTTGTTTAAAATAAATAAATAAAACAGAGATAACGGCCAAATAAAGCAACAAGATAATGAATTGTCAAACTTTTCAACAGGAAAGGTGTGAGAAACGTGGGACCACACGAAGCTTCCCTCCCTGTCTTTTCTTCTAAAAAAAGGTACCTTAATATTCTGAAGCGAAGCAAACCTAATTCTTTAAAATAAAATATATTTTTTTTCTTTTTTTCCATCAAATTTTTGTACCCGTGATTTTTATGTTCTTCTTTTTATATTTTT
>Ga0307511_10006785_pt1 | contig 11541 bp, 12 predicted proteins | sample 13_EM_MG_FD_200266 | JGI IMG/M metagenome (GOLD analysis project Ga0307511, IMG submission 200266) | Populus trichocarpa ectomycorrhiza microbial communities from riparian zone in the Pacific Northwest, United States - 13_EM | ecosystem: Host-associated > Plants > Roots > Unclassified | place...
CAAATTACAACTTCTAAACCAAAAAAAAAACCAAACCTTCGAGCGCAAGTAGTAAGCCAACATTATCCCTGTTGTGAAACCCTTGCCACCTAACTGGGTCCATTATTTGTAGCCCAAGTTCTGCCGCTTGGGCTAGAGCTCGGAGTGGAATATTGTAAATGTGTAGAATTGGGTTTGATCTACGGCAACAGGTAATGCGCACTGTGTGATGTCGTCGGGCGATTGATTATGCGGAGGAATATGGGAAGGTTTTTGATTATGCCGGTGATAGTATGAAGGTTAGGGGGGTTGGGTTCATAAGGATGAGCGACCACGGCATGACTGGGGTCATAATGCTAGCCATTTTCGGCAATCCTGTGACGCTAGGCAAGGTGCCAGCCAACCAGACTATAGGCAAGCAGGTAGTTAAGGATATGACCACCCCGTCAACCCCCCCGCAAATACCCTAGACCGCACCATAATGGGGGCAGGTGAGCCTATGAGCACTCGGAGGCCTTTACCAAGCATCTATATTCATATTGAAAGAATTTTTGCAGCAGTAGCCTACAAAATATTGAAACGATATGCTTTCAAACAAGTCACTCAACGCTGTAAAATAAGTGTGTTTGAGAATTCCGTGATTTTCCTTGATTTATGCTAACCTGAGCCTCAATCTGCTTAAAAAAATAAATAATAAAAAAGAATAAAAATACTCTCAATCTGCTGCAAAATACTCATTTACAGTATTCCCCACCACAACGGAGAAGGTTCGAATAGCACCAATATGTCTCCGCGTTAGAGACCGTCGCGCCCAACGAGCCTCCCAACGACCCCCACCCCCACACCTTTGGCAATAAAAATGCACGAAACATAAATAAGTACACCCATGACTAATAAGCTTCAAATGAAGCCCAATCTAGTTCGGTGCCCAGAATTGAGATGTCTGACGAGCCTTGACCTTCCCCAAATAGGTCAAACGGATCAGCCTCTTCTCTAATCGGGGGAGGCGGATTCACGGCCGGGTTGGTGAGAATGGCACCCGTTTGGTGCCCCTGCGGTAGTTCCAGGGAATAGCCTGCACTGACCGTTAGCTTATATAGAGTGATAATGGTATGAGGGGGAATTGGCGCACCAAACTCTGGATACCCTGGTACCGCCATGATATGGCCTTCCTCCATAAAGAAATCATACCCCGGGATTAGACCCTCACCAAACGTATTGCCACCGGTAGTGGGAAGAGTGGAGCCAGACCCGTAAAACCCCGCTGGTTCCCTCCGATTACCTTCCTGGTAAGCACTGTCTTGTACCACCTCGGTGGCCAGAATTGAGAAGTGTGACGAGTCTTGACCTTCCCCAAATTGGTGGAATAGGTCAAGGGGAACAGTCTCCCCTACGATTGGAGGAGACTGATTCAAAGCCGAGTTGGTGAAAACGGCATCCATGTGAAGCACCTGTGGCGGTTCCAGGGAATTGCCTATACTTACTGTTAGCATATGTAGCATGAGAATATTATCTGGGTGGGGAATCGGCGCACCAAACTCGGGATACTCTGGGACTGCCATGATATTGCCTGCCTCTATGGTGAAATCATATCCCGGGATTGTATTTTCATCAACCCTATTGCCACCTGTAGTGGGGGGCATGGAGTCAGACCGGTAACACACCGCTGGTCGCCTCAGATTGCAGTCCGGGTAACTCCTATCTTGAGCCACCAAAATCGATGAACCTGGTTCTGCAGGCACATCTTTCACTGGAGGGATAAAGTTGCCACCAGGAGTGAAAAGTGCGGGATTCTGGGGCCCAAGTGTCCAGGGAGCAACCGTGCTATATCCAGAATCATCCCTCATCGGCGTTGGTTCCAGAAGGGGTAGGCTTTGGAATGCGGCTCCCAGTGACCGCTCCCACAGTGGGTCATGGGCGGTGGGGTGTCGTGGCCACGACACATCTTGCTCTGGACCCAAGCCCCATGAAGTGTTGGGACCTGGATGGGGCATATGCAAGCCCGGCATCTCTATTGGAACAACCAGTGCAGCGCGGGCACTCTCGTGGGCACGCTCGTGGATATAGGCCTGGAACTGTTGGGGACCTATCACGGCGGATGCAGCTAGGGGGGATGGTGGGTGAGGTGGGCGATTCATTGCATAAGATAGAGAAGCGGCATCCTCTATGCTCGCTGGTGCATCTGCCTTTTGATGGACCCTGTTGTTGGGCACATGCAAGGCCTGCCCGGCATCATAGCGCATCTTGGCACGTTGGCGGCGCGTTTTCTGGTTTTCTCGCTTGTTATCCAGATGCGGTTGACAAAGCCTCCTCCCTGGGGCAACTGGACGGCGATTGGAGGTTCGGCATTCCGGGCACAACTGCACAGGTTCCAAATGTGCTCTTGGTACTGTTGGCGCTGATACTTCAGCCATGTTGATACTTAGTTGAGGTGGTGTATAAGTAATTCGTTATTCGTGATGCTCGTATGCCACGGAGGTGAGCGAGGTGCTAGCTGCTTTTTTGTAAAAGTAATACGAGAAAGGTCCTGGTGAGAGCATGTCCACCCTGTTTCCAGGGGGAACAAGGTATCTTTATACGTAGATCAGCCAGAGTCGGTCAGATGTTCATCCCAGGACGAGGTCCTTTAGAATTCTGCAAGCTTGCTGGCAACTCAATTGCCCAAGTAGACTAGTTCATATCAGGAAGCCTCCTGATCTATTAGGTTTCATGACAGGACCAGGGGGATGTTTTGAACAAACTGGGACCGAAGGATGTTTTCATTCTGCCGCGTCTCATGCCATAGTAAGGTTGTTGAACTCATCGGCTTTGCGGCTGCTTTTTTGGGGGGTAAATCATGACTCGTGTCAACCGTAGTGTGCATTTTATGCACATCTGCAGCCTTTGCGTTTTGGGCAATGAGCTCCCAGCCGGTAACCTCTCTCTTCATGTTGGGAGAAACAATACCATCTTTTCTGGCCTGCATCTTGACCAGCCCCTCAACCACCGTACTGAGGGTATCGGGGTTTGTTTCTCAAAGTATAGTCCAATCACCTCAACACAGGAATTGCGATTCCGAGGTGCTCCTAGACTTGAATGTCAGCTGGTGAGACTGTAAGGTTGCCTTGCACTGGCCCTGCCCTGTCCCTTGGTGGTCCTCATGTTGTCATTTTTCTGACGAGTTATATTAGAGTTTCATTTCTTATTTCCCAGGGAGGAGGGAACACCTACAACTCAAACCGGCGTGTTATTCTGAGTCACCAGAGTTGTTCTTCACAAGAATCCATTTTGTCTGTTTTTCTGTCCGTAAATACAGTTTAGGTAAATCGTCTGACACATGTTTCCTTTGCATTCAAATCCCTTTTGCAACCTCGTGTTTTTTTCTCTTTTTCTTATTATAAATTCTGTACTCATGTCCGGCACCGATAGAGGGGCCACGATGAGCTACCCGGAGGTCCGGGTGGACTCAAAGTTGCCAAGTTTCTTTGGCACCTTCATGTGTATAACGAATATCCGTTGTTCTTGGACCACTAGGACCCTTCCGTGACAACTGAAGTAGTCTGATTGCACAGGAGCGGTCATGGTAACGGGGCTATCTCATTGCTCCCCATTTCGAAACCCATGACTGCGAAGGTTCGGTACTCGGCTTGATCCTACCCCCAGGATGGAGTCATCTCACGAGCCAACCCCCCAACCAGGGCTTCGATATTGTTGCTCTTGATATTGGCTGCCTTAGAAGCACGTGGGTAAACAACCTTCACAAAATGTGTCAGCACAGTATTTTGAGAGCTGGAGTGTATCCGCCCGGGCGGGAAGGAGCGAAACACGGCAGTGTACCGGTATCACTTTGAATATGCTAACCAATGATGGTTTCAATATGGGCTAATACTTTTGGGGTGATCTGCCGCAAAATGATGGCCACTGCATATGTTGAATCTGAGTTTTAATTTTTTCTGTTGTTTGGGCCGTGCATCCTGTGATTAAGCTCTTTGCATGTTCTGCGTAAACCTACGCGGGCAGGGAATCAGAGAGCCCGAGATGAGGTGGGATTGTACTTTCATGTGTATTTCGGCTGTGTTGTTGTCATCAAGATCCGATGAAGAGTACTAGGCTACCCACTTTAGCCCCGAAATAGGGAGACTTACATAAGTATAATCTTATATAATCTATGCTACCAAAGCTGAACCAGGCAAACAGGTCCGTTTTCCGTTCATTATCCCCACAAGCGATCCGGACCCAATAATGGCTACGACCCCCCCAACGAAGATCCCCGCCTCTAGAATATTCTGCAAAAGCTGCAATAAGGTCCGTTCGAAACCTACTCTAGGTCCTAACCAGCACCAATACAAGACGTGTGACCCTTGCCGAGCAGAGCGAGTGCGACATGCGAACATCAGGCGGTCACAAGAGGCAGAAGGGATAGAGAAGAGTCGCAGTATTTTGACAGAGGCAGTACCGTCGTTGCGGAAAATGAGAACAATTGAAGACCTTGGTCTGCCCCCACCCCAAACCGCTCATGATTGATACTAATGCACGATTTGTAGATCTTGAGGAGGAAACCGAGACCCCATCATCCACGGCACTACGTCAAACGCCTCAACCATCCTCGCAAAGTGCTGTTCGAAAACGGGGCCCACCGACGATTGTCGATTCCATCAACCAACTGACTCAACCCCCCAAGAGGTGTTTGAGACCACGTAAAAGTGACGGGGCTACAGCCCCATCTCAAACAGGGACGCGAGACACTCATGGCAGTTCGCAGAGTGATATCGGCCCTTCCCCGCTGGCCAGCATCATAAGCCACCCAGAGGCCATATCAAGTGCCAACCCAAGCCTCCACATTTTAGCCTCAGTCCGGGGTACGCTCTCAATTGAAGCCCTGAAATCTGCAATTATGCAACGCTACCTGGACGACCAGATCAATGGCGAACCGCACGAGCCCACCAGGGAATACCTCATGCGTACCATGTTTCGCATCATCGAAGAAAGCAAAAGCAAGGAACTGCAATCATCGTCGGAGCTCCCAAGATCACAGGAGCAGCTCCGCAAACCACAAGCCGATGCGGCCGATGGTAAGCATGAATGTTCGGAAGCTATGGATCTGAAAAATGAGTTGCAGAGGGCCAAAGTACAGTTGAGAATCGCGGAGGGGAAGTTGAGAATTGCGCAGTGGAAGTTAGTAAAGCTAAAGAACAGGATCATGGGCCTCATTGAAGAGGGGGTGGATGGATGGGAAATCTAAGGCAATTGGTTGGGGGGATTGGCTTTTGACAGCTTTTTGCTCGGAGTAGGGGGTACTGCAACTAAGCTGGGCTCCCAAGGTTCCGGACCACGCCAAAACGAACCCTCCTCCGGGCTCTCTGGGTTTTTTAAGCTGCTTGGGTTACTTGCCTAGTTTCGATTGATTGGGTTGTTTGGCTTGTTTCTCTTAACGAAATTTGTTAAGGTTCTTACTCCTGTTCTAGCAGGCATATGCTTTCAGGGAATATATTTACTGTTGCGTGGGAGGAGGAAACCATTTCTTCTCCAATTTCCTTCCCCAGTTTCTTGTCATTCTTCATATGGAGCTGGTTGGGGGGAACAAGATTTTTTTCTAGGTATTTTTTGTTTGCAATGTTTAGGATTTGATACTGGCTTTTCTCGCACCATGATATTCTTTGCTGTTTGCTCACCGGTTGATGAGTTTTCGATTACTTTAAAGAGTCAATGTAACCAATATGGCTTCCACAGACAATCATATTCTTCCGCAAGTGAGCCAACCCACAATAACTCTCACAGCGTACTGATTTACCAAAAAAAAAAAAAAACTCTCACAGCGGAAAGTATGCTAGCCCATCATGTGGTGTTATTAGACCTGGGCACGAGACACTTTGGCAAGTCTCGAGAAAGTCTCGAGACGTTTGTGAAAATTTTTCATTGGCTGCGCCGTGCAGATATTTGCGTGAGACAGTGTGGCATGTATATAATTAAAGGCTGAGATCCCCTTTTCTCCCCATACTCTCGAGACGTCTCGTACCCAGGCCTAGTGGTTATACACAAGGCAGGCGACGATGTAGACAATCATTCTACAGCGCTGGTCTCGTATAGAGAGTGTATTCGTTATAGCCGCTTGCTTGGTCCCAGTGGTACGGGGGGCAGGGGGATCCACTCCCCCTTATATACCACTGGCTCATCTATTTAACAGAAGTAAGTCCTTACCCGTCCAGTCCCTCAATAACCCGGGAAAAAAAATAAGAAACCATGATATCCTCCCTCCTTATCAATCACCATCCTATTCATTCCGATGCCGCCGTTTCTAATATTGTGCGTCGGGGTAGTACCCTTATTCCAACTGACAATGGGGATATCACTAAGGAATAATGATATTCGGGGAAGGACCTCAAGTTGTGTTACTAAAGATGATCTTCTATTGATGGAAAGGTATGCAAGCTGGATATCTCCACTGCTCAATTGTAGAACCCCTCGTTGGAATCTCATTTATGAAGGCCTCCACGGCATTGACCAGCATAACATCGCCGGGAGTCCACCACTTCCGATGATTTCTCATAATATATATCTGCAGAACTTCAGTAAGATGTCGTGGTGACCAGACTTGAGCGTAATTGTGATCCTATGCGAGGAATAGCTTTTTTTGAGAGAGAAGGGAAATCAGTACTTTATTATGAGAGAGCGCAACCCCGGGTGAGGATTCTGGGGTTATCCAACCCTGGGGCCGACTTCTGTTACCCCGCCTCCAAAATTCACTAAATACAGTATATGTATCTCACTGTAACCCAACTCGCCGCCTTACCGCTGCCCTCTTGTACCCTTTCACGTTCCAGCAGCCAGGTTGAGCTGTGGGATCCGCCTGCACTAGTCTACGTCATCCCATACCTCCTTGATCCGCGGTCCAGGACTAACTTCATTGGTGCGAATAATATCCGAGAACAGGAGGAGGGCCAGTGCTATCACAGAATATCTCAACTGTCGTATTCAATGTAATGTCCCATGTTGAGTGTTGAGGGATGTGCCTTTGACATGAATCCAAAACCTACAGTTATGTAACTATTAGCAGAGACACACAGCCATAAAATCGACTTTTCGTTCGCACGGCGAATGCCCAGCGGCGGTAGTGAGGCGAAGTACCGTGGTCCACAAAGTTCCACGTTGAAGTTGCTCGACTAGGGCACCCCCCAATGCACCCCCTCATCAAAGACACTGGTGTTGTGCTTAACAACATTGACCGAGCATGCACGATATCATGCTTTGTGAAGGGTGATATACCCCGGACGTGGAATCCCTATTTAGACCCCCACATACGATTTTGAGCCGTCACATGTGATATTTTTTGGCGTGTCCCCAACTTCCGCGCCATGTGCGTGTAGAGCGTTGGAAAAAGTATTATTAAACCTTAGCAACGTGATTGAAAACGACATGGCTTGTTCCGGCAGTATTCGTAGAGTCGTTCCAATATATATTTTCCCTGCTCCTTGGAAATCTTCCTTGGGCATATATTCTGGCACAGAGTTCGTGACTCGTTGGCGTCCTGCTGCCTTCTCCGATGTCAAATTTTAAGCCTCATACCACCCAGTATCCCGTCACTCTGGGAGTAGGTAGTAGGGTATTGCGGTAAGACCTTTCTTCCTGTTGCAACCTGATCCATGGTATCGGCCGAAGGGAGTGGAGGTTACGACACTTTTGCTCCACAATATCTATGAAGGCATCATAGAGGATCCAGTAAATTAACGGCAGTCCGGGGTACGGTTGAATCTGTGGGTTGTTTCGTCAAAATATCGTGCCTGGCTTCATCAAGGTCCCTACCTCCTCGTTCTATAATTCTAAGGAACCTGAGACTGTTTGCTTTACTGCCTCCTCTCTCACACGTAGCCTAACTTTCCGGCCTCGTTTCTTGTGTATCTGGAATGCGAACTTTCCGGTCTTGCGAGTCCTCTGCATTGGCCTGCCGTCAGGGGGGTTGATTGTGCACGAGATTGCCCAATTCATTCGCTGGCACTATGACACACCACAGATTAGGCCTGAGAACGAGAAAGTTACTCTCGTTGAGCATTGACTTACGTGAAGTCCCACAGCACCCCCAACATTCTGGTCACAGCCATACAGAGCTGGCATGCGCTTCACAACCGGGCAATCCCCTGACTTTAAAAGATTCCGCGAGACTTAGGTACACAATATGGCGGGTATCAGTGTATTTTAGGTAACTAGTAAAAATATGTTGAATTTGCTAGCGGAAGCTACATCTTCACTGTGTCCTAGACTGGTTGGATTCGATTCAGAGAATATCGGTTGTCACGGAGGCCATAGGTACTTATCGAAACGTGTGCAACGATACTTTGGGAACGAGCAGAGAGAGGGAAATCGTGGAATACTTGCGTCTACTGCGTGGAGAATAGTAATATGGAAACATCCTTGATTATTCTAGTAATAGTGGAAATAGGTACATTTAAATACGTGATGAGCCGACAAGTATGTAAGCGAATGATCTCGTGCCAAGACTCTTTTTGTGGCGCTATGCGACATGCAATGCGGACTAAGATAAGAATTGATTCGGGGGGTTCATTTGGTAAGCGTTCAGATGAAAACCACATGTTACGACAGTACTAGATGACTCCCAAGGTAGATGGCATGTTCATTGTACCTAATGCTACATCTATCTGTCAAGGATTCCCCTCGAAACGTGCAAGCAGAGCCATGATTGATGATAAGACTCATGGTCTTGAAGTACAACACAATTAACAACACAATCCCTTTATCCTCCTACCATACCTGTTTTTTTTTGTTTTGTTTTTTGCATCCGACCCGTACACAACCCCCCAATAGGTATCTGACCCCTTAGTGATCAATGTCCTGATACCCACTAATATCGAACCCAAGCACACCACTCCCAACAAGGTCCTGACACTCCTGTTGAAGTGCCACAACCTCGGCCTCCAGTGCCCTTATCTTTGTTTCCTGGATGCCGATCTCTCTTGCACGTTCCCTCAAGGCTTTGGTATTGTTGTCCAGCGTCTGAACGAGAAGCGTCATCAGAGCCGCCCTCGTCAGCACGTCCGGCTCCTCGGGCTTCGTGTCGTCCTGCAGATACTGATTTAAGAGCTGCGATTTCACCTTCTCGTTTCGATCTTCCAGTGCTTCTGCCCCTGCAGCTGAGGTAACCCCCGGGTGCTCTATTGGCCTGAAGGCGTATCCATCACCAGCTGCTGCGTGTGGGGGCTGTGGGCCTTGTTCGTTCACAGGAGATGTTTCCGCCGAGTTAAGGTAGTATCCATCTAGATCCCTGAAAAATCCAGTTATCGCTAAGAGGGGCGTAGGCACGGGCCCTGGAGCGGCCGTAGCCAATTGCGTTACAGTTCCGTCCTTAAGGCCCTTGGCCTGGTGGGATAGTTGGAAGCTTTCGTCGAACTCAATGGATGGAGGTCTCCCGCCGTCTGCAAGTCGGTATATGGTACCCGGTGCTGGCATTGATTGCGTTGCGGACGCTGAAGGACCTTCAAGCGTTGGATCAAGAAACTCCGATCCCTCCTCCAAATCAGTCTTCGCTAGCTTGGTATCTAAATATCATCTCATGTCAGTCCTAATTCAGGATTCGATTTCGAAATCGCCCAGCCATGCGAGTCCGCTATTCCACAAGATGGGACTTACCCTGTGCGTTCCCCTCCATGACCGAACTTGTGGCCACACGCAGCTGACGTCCTTGCAGCGTTTGTCCTCGTGGTTTCTTCTGCCTCGGTTCTTGAGTTGGGCTGCTTTGCGTCCCCATTTCCTTGCGTTCACGGCGCCTCACGCTTCTTTTTGCCGCGCATTCTCGACAGGTGTTAAACTCCCGGATCCCGGCCATCTCTGGTAGAGATTGTCGAGACTTCCCGCATCGAGTGCACGTGATCGTATGCGTATTCGTCGCCATAAGTTGATAGATGTGTTCCCGCAGGCTAATTGAAGCTGGAGCAGTGGTTTGAAGGAGGAGGGAAAGGAGGTTTGTTTATCCACAGATCTCACTCTTTTTATCGTCCTAGTGGCTCGGCATGGGTAACTGCGCCCGTTCTCTGGTCTTGTGATTTCAATTCACGGAATCTTGTCAGATGGAGACATCGTCTGAGTAGACTCTCTCGTGTAATTAGGGACTCATGCGCTCTCTCAGCCCACTAATATCAATCTATTATCGGTCTCTGTGTGGCTGTGATACATATTCGCAACCTCAACATTAAGGAGGCAGTAATCACTAGATGGGAGTCCTGAAAGATTCGTCACTAGGCCTGGGCACGAGCGCACCGGTCACTCTTCGCGAAGTGTGAGAGAAGAAAATATTCGAATACTATGAGAGAAGCCGCTTGCTTGATGATACAACTTTGCATATCGCGGACAGGTTACCAATAGCACTACAGATAACTCTCGTTATAAGCATACGGTCGGGACCAGAGGTGGACTATGAGGTGCATGCATATAATGAATATATGTTTATATCGGGTATGCTTATAACAGGAGTTGTCTGTAGCAAGTGCCGCCACAAACATATAATGATAGATGTTATGCACGAAATGAAACACCATTAACAAAGACTCGGGGCGTGCAATCTGCAGCTATTCCTGTGAACTACGCCCGAGCATACAAATGTTTCCTTATATTGTTTTCCCATCCTTCGACCACCCAAGCACATGCAGTTAATTACCCTGATAACCCTATGATTATCACACAATGCGTTCCAATCTCATACCCCACCCGAGTCCAGTGAATACTGAATCATCTCGACGCTCTCAGCCGGCCTGCGCAGGGAATAGTATAAAATCCAACGATGTATACAAAGGGCGCCATCACAGCCCTGACACGCATTGATGATACAAGGAATCATCGTAGTCGTGACCTGCCCGGTGACTGAGGATTTTAAACAACATGACTACCAGTAGATTCTTACTTGCTCCCGATGATGTGTATTATCGTCGATGGGGGTAATTCCAAGGAGGAGGCTGGTCGATACTGGGGATCGACTGGTCAACGCCGTAGTACTTAGGTAAGAGTCTGGATGGTGGTGACTTTCTTTTCAGCTGTCTACTTTGGAAGTAGTCGAGGGAGTGATTCTGGCGAACACGACCTTAGCCGCAGCGACTACAACCATCTACTTAATACCCTAGTGAAAGTTTCTCTGCCGTGCCTGCGAGAACCAGACGAGAGCGGTGTCTCGATTTAAGCAACCCCTACTAATATAAGAAACCTCTCAATATAAGTGTGGCCCAACCCCTCCAGAATTTCTTTGGCAAAAAATATGAAACCCTCGTTATCAGCAGGTGTCTTCAATATTTCTTTTTAGTAACGTATTTGACGGGGATCCGGCGCACTACCGGGATCCGGCGCACTTCCGGGGTGGATGTATTTAATTGTTTAAAAATCGAATTATAATGCAAATAGGCTCAAATTAAAACCAGAGTTTTAGTATATACATAGAAGCCACCTGCAAGTGCCGCCCTAGGGTGAGCACTGCTATACGAGGTGGTGAAAAATGGAAGGTAGGAATTGGAGTATGTATAGACTAGCAATTGATGTGACGGAATTGTGGCCTCAAAGGACTTGTGGGGTTCAATATACGTTGTACGT
>Ga0307511_10006786_pt1 | contig 11541 bp, 12 predicted proteins | sample 13_EM_MG_FD_200266 | JGI IMG/M metagenome (GOLD analysis project Ga0307511, IMG submission 200266) | Populus trichocarpa ectomycorrhiza microbial communities from riparian zone in the Pacific Northwest, United States - 13_EM | ecosystem: Host-associated > Plants > Roots > Unclassified | place...
GCCACCCTCAGCATACAGGACCGCACAGCCACCACGCACATGACAACACAAGATAAACAACAAGAGGGCGTCTTCTCGAGTCAGGCACACATTATGATGTCAATTCTATGTACAGTAGTGGGAACGTTGCAACAAGGCAGAGGTGAAATGTATAATGGATCTTGTTTATAGGAAGTAGTCGGGTGTCCCTATAGAATGATTAGTTGCCAAGGCTCTGTGCTTGATTTCGAGATGTTGGAAGCTTACGTCTAGAAACCATGGGTTCTCCTGCCCTTGGACATGGGTCAAATTGTAAACTGAAATGGGTTCTGTCAGCCACCGATTCTAGAGTGGTACACCACTGCTGTCGAGACTTACAAGGTATATTTAAGATGCTCGTCAATTTCCATGATAGCAGCTTGATTACCACACCTATAGCAGTAGTTTGGTGCTACACAAAGTCATCAGTCATTCCATCTTAAGAAAATCAAATTTGAACCACATGGTCTCACCTGAAAAGATCGTTACAACATTCCTATCCTGCGACCAATTATATCCTTCCATGACCAATTGATGTGCCCTGGCTACCAGCGTAAGTCCGTTATTATGGTTGAACGCTTCTGAAATATCCTGACCGAATGTGTAGCCAGCACCACGAGGTGATATTCCCCATCCACAGCGGTCATCTGGGTCAGACCATAGAAGGTCACACATTGGCCCTTCATGGGGCACTTCTTGAATTCTGTCCAAAGCACGGATATTGTCGAGAGTGTCGATACTAGGAGATAGACCACCATGGAGACAGAATATTTGGTTGTCAATGAGAGCGGTCAAAGGAAGGAAATCAAACAAGTCTGTGAATAGTCTATGCATTAAATATCGAGTCGTCAGTTTGACGTTAGAAGAGATGGTGAAAGATTAGCGGGGTGCCCCGGACATACTTCCAAACGTTCGCATTTCCATATTTACGCAAACACTCATCGTAGAAACCATAAACCTGTGTGATCTGCCTCGACTCGTGATTTCCCCGAAGGATGGTAATACGCTGAGGGTAGCGGATTTTAAGGGCGACAAGGAGGGTTACCGTCTCGACGGAGTAGTATCCTCGATCAACATAATCACCTGAAAGAGAGCTCGGGGGTTAGCCAGCGCCTGCTCTCGAGCTCTGCCCGTCAGTGCAAAGCAAAAGCCATACCCATAAATAGATAGTTTGTGTCTGGATTAGGGCCTCCAATTCTGAATAGCTCCATCAAGTCATGGAACTGCCCATGGATATCTCCACAAACAGTCACCGGGCATCTCTATTCTCATAGTCAACCAAACATTCCGCTCGAGTGAGTTACCTTTGCAAGAAGGACCCATACCACTGGTTGAACATTGGATTCGTCTTGCAAAATCTCTCGGGCCTACAAACACTCCAGGGTCAGCCATCAGGCACGTGGGACCCTTCGCCCCCCACTCCCCCCCCTCTCCCCCACAGCTATTCCGAGGGGCACACTCTGCTGACCTTTTCGCAAAGCCTTTGCACATTCTCTTCGCTCAACTGTTTACATGTCATCAGTTGCTCAATCCACCCATCAAGCTCGTTAATCGACGAAGAGTCCCGAAGGTTCGACACGTATGCGGGCGGTGGGGTTTTCCCGACATCGAGATCCATCTTTGAATCCATAACAGAGTTCGGATAATATGGCAGCCAAACTTAACTAGATGTGGGTGAAGTTTTACCGCAGAGGGGTGTTGTTTAAGTTTATACCGAGGGGCAGAATCCTTTGGTGGTGGTGTTGATGTTGTTGATAAGGAGGGGCTAGTAGGTGACGTGGGAAGCAAAATAAGAAAGCAGCACTGAAAGAAATGGTAAATTATGAATTGGCTATGCGTGAACAACAACGTTTCGGAGAGTAGTCGGCGGCAACAAGTAAACGGTACTCAAAAGGGGGGAGCTTTTCTGTCGGGATACTGGAGCTTTCGTGAGGCGGGGGGGAGAGATAGGACTGGGAATAGTGGGAACAGGTAAGGTTGCTTGAGGCTGCTGAACCTCGAACTTATTGCTATGATTAGAGGGAAGGCTCGATGCCTTAGTTCCTGGACAGGCACCCTTTGGGCACAAATTAAGAAACAAGAGGATATAATTGCTACCGGGCGAAGGGTCCTAAATTGTTTTTATTTTTGTATAGACATACTAGAATGTCGTTTATTTGCGACTTAAGGCACCTGCCAGCGATCACCTGGTCGCAGAGCGGCGTTATGAGGGGTCTACATCATGGTTATCGCCAGCATTCATTAGACTCACTGCTTATTCGACGCCCCTTGTTCTCAAAAAAAAAAAAACCCTATCGCCAAGCGTGGGGGAGCTATGGCCTGGAAAGTCGATGCTTATTCGTGATATTGACCTGGTCGTCATCCACCGGTCCTCCACATAGCCCCCAAAAGTAAATATGTCAATCGCATGCAGGCTTCACTGTTACGACATGATTTGCAGGATCGCAATCGTGATATTATTCGGCCTTGCATCTCCACGTGCTGCTCATGCTAAGTATCAAGCGAGTCGATCGGATCAGGGACCCCAATGAAGGAAGTACTCTGGGAGTGAAGGCATCACGCTCCAGATATCAAGTTTACATTAATAAAGCTAATACAAAATGCCATATACAAAACTATACTCAGATAGCTCCCCCCAAACCCGAACATTTAGATCAACAAGAACCCCTCCCAAGCTAAAATCAATTGAACCGTTAAAATATCGCGAGGAATGTTATATATATATAATGTGTATGTAAAAGAGTCGGGGAATATAAAAATTTCGACAAGAAACGCAAATGAACCGGTATCTTTACCGAACTACAAGAACCGAGACCCAGTCGTTGAAGAAATCACCAGGAATGACAACAGCACTTTGCTAATTGGCAGAAATAGACACCGCCCGCAAAATAGACCCTAGATTAGTACAATTTTCTCAGATATGCTCACTTAATGTGTCTCGCTAGCGAGACGCGTAGGGACGATTCATGGCCGCCACTTCCCGGGCGACTGTTGTCCATTCCATCTCCCTCTTGACACTGATGTTCTCTTTGTGAGATTGAATTTCTTCCCACTTCAACAGCTCATACATAAATCTGCAATGAGGTTGAATGATGACATTCAGACGGCGGGCTCGGACATAGCAACTAGAACAAGTCAGATGAAGGTTTGCAATTGATAAAAGGGAAAACATACTAAGCCCGTGGAACAGACAAACTCAATGACCGCATCACTTCTGCAATGCAAATGGTCGCAGAGCGGGAAACACCAACCCGACAGTGAACGAGTGTCGGCTCTCCATTACAGCGGCCCTCATCTTAAAATGGGAATTAGTGTCTCAATTCGATACAAGCTGTGGGTGTAAAAGCTCACCAATAAAGTCTAAACATTTGTTGAAAACATGCGCCAGGGAATCTATCCCATTATCTTGCACATTATCAACCGACAAAACCCTTGACTTCCCCCATTCCCTCAACTCTTCTGATGTCCAGGAGACGAACTCCCCCACACTAAGAACTCGCTTGATACCCATTGCCTGTAACAAAGCTGGATTATTCGCGTGATTGAGGTTCCCCAAGTACATATACGGTAGAATACGGCTGGGCAAGGACCCATCCATTCTTGACAACCATTTTGGTTCGGGTAGTTGTGAAGACAACGATACCATAGCTCGACCGTTAGGGCTTTCTCGGAGAAGTCGCTGTTGGATTGTGCGTAGAAGGCTCAAGTCCCCGGAGTACGCAAAAAAGTTTCGCTTCTTCTCACTGTGTAAGTATACCCATGCATCATGAGCAGGCAGCCCCTGTGCATACATGACATATGCAAGGCCCAACAGCGATGACTCCGTGTACCCATCTGTACAGTGAATGAGTATTTTCCGCCCCGCCGAAGGAGCTGTCATTTGAGTATCTCCCTCTGCATCTGTTTGAATTGCACCGTAACCATCTTCACTTGCAAGGGAGTGTATCCAACGACAAATCTCCAAGATACCATCCGTTTCATATTGAGCTGGGAATACGCTTCCTGAAGAAGGGAATTCGAGCATCTGGGTCTCATTTGTATGTTCCAGGGCTTCTGATATTGCCCTCAGTGAGGCTGGTGAAGGAATATGAGCTAGATCACTAGCTTCAATCATAATATCCCAGTGCTTGTCTTGGCTAAATCTGTGGCTAGGGTCTAAACCGGCATCGGCAGTTGACCCCAAGAAGACGTTCCTAGAGATTTCTGACGCACGAGACATTGTGCACATCTCAGAGCGTTCCCAATGATCTGAAGCTGTTAGTGGGATATAAAAGAGGCGGCTCAGGGTCAGGCATACAGAACTCCACAACATGCCCTGTTAGCTTCCCTTTTGAATCGATGGATACTAATTCTGGAAATAGCTCTTCGAAAACGGAGAATGGGTCTTTGAATCTCCATGTCAGCCAGAATTAACGCAACAACAATAACTCGCAATAGAAGATAATGGAAGCTCACCCGTCACCACGAATGTATTGTATACCGGAAGCTTCAATTCTGAGTTCTGGCGGAAATGTATTTGAGCAGCTGATATCTGTTCTGCTACTCCTTCCACTTCTTCAATTCCTGTGCCGACGCCTCCGTAAACAATAATATCCGATAACGTAGCAAATTTCCCAACCTGAATATGGAAGTTCCGGACACAGAAACCATTTTGGGGATCTAGATTGACGAACCGTGGCTGTCCCTCTGTTTTTAAAACATCTTCCGGAATGACAGCGCCCTTCAGCTTGCAGGAATTCAGATCACCGCCAACTTTTACAACAGTAACAAATCGAACACATGTCGGTACATTCTTCACTGCCTTCTTACGAGCATTGAAGAACTCTATCTGCAAATGGTTCTCGGGATGAGCACCATGAGCCCAAGGAAATACATCATCGGCGTTCGGAAGAGGTTGCGTAGCTAGATGATTGATTGTGGCGGCAAGGCCAGCGGCGTCAATTGCTCTAAGAGGTGGAGAGTCCTGAATCAACGGATAGTTGTCGGGTGGATATAGCCGGGAGGACATGGTGCATTGGACTTCTTGAGATGGTGGGGATTGCGGAGGTGTTACAGGAGGCGTTTGTCCTACGGGTAATGGGCTGAGGGGAGATGCCAGATGCTTGTTGGGAATTGCTACTGGAGAGCTCGCAAACTGACCAGTTATCTGGAACTGTGACTTTGGGGTATCGAGTTCAGATACGCTCTGAACCACCGTGGGAGGTGGAGTCGGAGATGTCCGACACATTGGTTGAAGTGGGATAGTAGCCATTATGACTGCCTAATCCCAGAGATGATAGATATTGAGGTAGTTTGGTGCGAGCTTCTTGAGATCAACCTGCACGGAAAAAATAGCTGGTGGTGATGAGAGGCGTGTGTTGAACTTTATCCCCCTATCACCAGTGGACTACTCTCCCTCGTGGTAGGTACGTGCTGGCTGAGATCTCAGAAGTGTCCCATGAATGACCAGGCTATTAAGTCCTTATCGTTGTGTTGAAAGAAAAGGAACGTTTAGCCAACTTGATGTGTAGTTGGATCACGATGTTAGGCGGCCTGGCTCAATAAGAGTGACGTTTGGAGAGAGGCTGACAAGAGAACAATAAGTGCTACTTCAGGTTCAGCTTTGATGAAGGGCTTAGAGTGAAGTTTGGGGTAAGGTTGTCTTAATTAAGTCGAGACCGATGGATTATCTTTTCCCGTCACGTCGAGGCTTTCCACCAATCCAGAATGTAAGACAGGCGATTCCCAGTTGCGGATGGGCGCACTCCTTGGCTCGGGGGGGGGGGGAGCCTTCCTCAGAGGGATGGATGCAATGCGGGTGGTTTGTGGTGCGCCGGCTGCCTGATCGGAAAGTATCGTGTCGTATAGATGAGTACCTCTATAAGAAGTATAAGAAGTATAAGAAGTATAAGAGGTATAAGAATAAGAAGTATAAGAAGTGTTATATCAAGAAACACTCGATGATGTATGATTGGAAATGGTGAGATTCACAGCCGCCCGAAGCTTATGGGGAGCGTTTGATATCCCACAGGTGTCTGTGCGGACAAGAGTAGCTCAACCCATGAGGGAGGCGGGAGGATGTTTGTATCTCTCTGGCTGTGAACCCAGAAAAACTGAGCCCGCGAAGTAAAGGCTCTTGCCGCACCACCATATCACCCGGTCGGTACTCTAAACAAGCGCAAGAGTGCTCCTCCCGATAGTACCTTGCAATTGATCTTGCGCTGCGCAAGTGCACATGGGTGAAGTTAGAAAGCAGAGAGGACGCAGCCTCCGAATGCGACCTTGAAGCGATATGATATGCCGCTACTAACGCAGACCAGGGTTGTACCGGTATCCCAGTAAACAGCCCCTCCATGCACCTCGCGAGTTGGGGTGGTGTGTGCACCCAAACAGTAGTCTATTGATGTGATGAGCAATTGAAGATATAATTTGTGTTAGGAAGCATAAGGTGTCTATCACCCATTCCACACTATCGTCCGTCAGATTAAAATCCTTAAGCTTCATGCTGATCCTGTCCTTTGCCCCACCCCACCATGAGCTATTGAGCTATTGGTTTACTTTAGCAGCACCGTGTCCCGCCCCTAGAGTGAAAATCCGGAATACCTTTCCTTTGCGTTCGTCAGACTCCATCAACCGAGACCTCTACCCCCCTGCCAAATGTACCGGGCAGTTTCGTCTATATAAGCAAATACATTGAAGAACGTAGCACCACCAGGGATGTTTTACCTTTAGAATCACCAACATGGTAGGCACGTTGGGGAAAGCACATTGAGTAAAGCAGAACTATACATACATACATACATACATACCACATACATACTGTACATCCATACATTTTGCACCACGGGCGGCCTGTCTAAATGTCTAGCAAGAACCCCAGAACACTGATATCATGCAGTCTGCCCATTGGCCACAGCATCTCTTAGTGCTGCCTCGTCCATCCGCACACCCTCCTTCTCAGGCACACCCCCTCCAACTTGGGCGATAAGCAAACGCATGCCCTACGTTTACCCCCGGCTCCAATAGCCATGGTCCAGTGAGTGCTCCATCCTTTCTCCCAGGCCAAGAAGCAGGGTTGTTTATTTACAAACCCAGGGCTAATGTAAATTAATGACACCAGTTATCTCATGTTGATAACAAAGAGGCAATATCTAACATCACGGGAGATGACGGGAGATTTTGAGAGAGAAACGGGGTGCCAAAATATAGATACTGCAGCTTAACTTTCTATAGTCGTAAACGGGGAAAAGTGATCGAAGATCTCACGGGACGTCGGTCTGAACTGCATGAGACTAAAGTTCGGCAGAGCCATCATAGCTTGCTGTGGACAGGGGTTAATCTGCCCTAATCTCGGCACCCCACCCCGTGGCAGCCCTTCAAAATCCGGGGTAGCAGGCAGGAACCAAACGACTTGAGACAGATCTTCAAATATGATATTCTTGGGTGCATCATCGAACTCTTGAATTATGTGGGTATTCAGCTATGGAAAGAGCGGAGCATAAAAAAGAGCCTGTGGGCATTGCGCCCCTGCCCTGTTGCGTACAAAAGGTGCGAAGTGGATATCTATCTACATGATTTTGGACGTTCAAGTGCATGCGGCTGACAATATGAAAGAAAACGAAAAAACCTTGGGGTGCACATGCCCCCAGTTTACTTGTACTCCGCTGACATGCCCATTCCCTGTTCCCGCTCTTTCTCGGCCTTCCCATCCAAATAAAAGCGCTGGTCGAACCTCAAGGCCGCAAGTGTAATCACCACCATAAGCTCAAGCATTGGGGTGAATGTATAAAAGGCTGGTCGTTTGTGGTACCATGCAGGGTCTGTCATAGGTCGAGTTGGGAGGAACGCAATTGAGGTTCTAAAGGCTACACTAATTGCTGCAATACGATTCTTTCGTTAGCTACTAATCTCTACCTGCATCTTGGTTGGGGGAATACTCACTCAACAGGACAGACAATCCGCATACAATGGCGACTTTGGTGCCCATGCTTCCAGCCCCGAGTTTGGTTGGTGGAGATCCGCTAGGAGTGAAGAACGCAATGAGGCTGACGGGGATAGGTGAAAATGCGAACAATGACATCCATATACCACAGAATTTCCTGACATCTAATAAGAGTTTAGTATATATCTAACTATCTAGGAGGGGTGGGTGAATTTCTACATACCCATATCGACTTTCAGGATGCTTGGGTTGGTCGTCTTGAATGACTGAACCGTAGTAGTGATTACTGCGAGCAATATCTTAGTAAATATTTACTCTATTAGAGGAAAGGACTTGTACTAACCCATAATCAAAACCGCAATTATTGACCCATAGTATGCCATGAAAGCATATCTCACAGGCCTGCTACGTCCTGTAACCGGATGCAGGGCCCCCACGATACGCTGTGCACAGACCAAGTTGACAATAAACAACAACAAAACTCCTGCAGACAACAACACCTGTGCTGCAATTGCGAGGCCTGAGTCGGTCGGAGACGAAGCCCAGGCTATTCGCATACCAAAGGTAACGGCTCGGGACATACAGAACCCGAAGACCATCATCGAGAAGATAAATAACCGGCCTTGGGCTCTGTTGTGTTTGAATATCTGCGAATGGATGAAGCCATTGACGGCAAAAAGTGCAATAAGCACTCCGCAGACTGGGATGTCGGTTTTTCGGTCTGGGATCCCCCCCAGGACGGCATTTGGGATGACCCTTGGTGGCATCGTCGTCGCCTATTTCCATGGCATGATGTTAGCAGGCGAGGAGGCATCTGTTTTTCTAGAATACTAACCATCTTTTTCTATGAAGCTATGCAAGATTTAGATATATTACGAACAAAAGGTCGAGGAGTGTCGCGTTTCAGAGTAAAGGTTTTGATGACCCAAAGCGGAAGTAGGGTAAGACCGCTCGTGAGGAGTGTTGACGGAATTCATCGTACTTCTCTAGGGATAACCACCTCTATATACCCTCCTCCATCCAGGCCCTTGGCCTTGTTGCATTGGTGCACCAGTTCCTCAGACTTGTTAGTCTGGTTAGATCTGTGGAACTCGAATAGCTTTTCTCGGAGCAACGGGGGCATATATTGAAATGTCGGTATAAATTTGGGTCCGGCTCCGTATCCGGGCCCAAGCAGGCTAGTCCCGGACTAGTCGGACCTAGGCGGCCCTGATATAACAGATCTAACCCTTTTCTGGACAAGGGTGGAGCGTTGCTGACACCGGATAACGCTTGCCGAACTCTTGCTCAAGCTCTCGCTTGTCGAAGTGGACCTGGGGCTTAGCGGGCGCAGTGCAACGTTAGAGCCATATGGATTTGTGTTACAACGCCGCAAAAGATGGAATAAGCTTTTATTCTCGCATCTAGGCATCCACTGACGGGACGCTCAAAGCCATGCGATGTTGCGTGTCGATACAGCCCAGTCAGCCTGTGCCGGTACGCCGAAATGTTTGGACCAGTCAGCGTTGTCACAAGAGCCCATGAAATTGCCCAGTATCCGTCTAGCTTTACATAATTTCTTGGGTGAGACATGTCGTCAGTCATTCGCATGTTGGTCAACCCGGCAGTGCCGAGAGCTTGGAGGACGGAGGGTACGGAGCTTGGAAATGCCGTGGCCCCGGGACCGAGAAACACCGGGATTTCATTACTTGACTGCTAACTAATCTGTACATTTAACTTCCATGGAATATTCAGAAAACCAACCAACCAACCTTCTTCGAATCATCATCTTACATCTTCGCTACCACGGGATTTCATTACTTAACTGCCAACTAATCTGTACATATAACTTCCATGGAATATCCAGCACGACTGGAAAACCAACCAACCAACCTTCAATTCCTTCTTCGAATCACCACCTTACATCTTCGCCACCGAGACTGCCTACATCTTGCCTTTTCTCTCGAGCTCCCTGGATACCACAATCAGTACGATTACTAATAACACCACCAGCAAAGCAAAAAGGAAAAAGGGAAAAAGGGAAGAGAAAAATCGCAAAAGCCGTTGGGGACCCCCAGTTCCACCATACAATTACCCTATCTCCGGGGAAAAATTCACCGACGTCGGCGGTATTTCTTACGATGCCATAGTGGGGGGGGGGAAAAAAAAAAGAAAAACAAGGGTTTTTTTAAATGATTCACAAAATAGACACAGCTTACTCTCGCTCTTCCTGCATGATTTGCGCATCGAGTTTTGCACCTTTGGATGGCTCGTGCCCGTTTCGCCAGGCAGGCAGTCGGGGGTCTTGGGGCTCGTTGTATTTGCCTACTCGCTCTTGCTCGTGCATACGCTTTTCGGCGGCGGCGAATCGTTTTGCGTTGGAGCGTTGGTCTTCTGGAAGGTAGGTAGGTAGGGGTAAGGTTAGTACGTCATGTTGCATGTTGCTGGAGGTGGATATAGTAGTTGATATCATGCATGCTACTCCCACGTGGGACTAGACTTCCCGAAGTATGTGGAATGTTCTATACCCGCCCCTCGAAGAAAACACTGCCCGCCACCAGGGAGCCGTGCATTTTTCAACTTTTTTTATGTGAATTGGGTCTTGTCCGCGCCTGAGAAGGGGTATAGAATTCAATTGCAGATACTTCGGGTAGACTAGGCATGTGCATGGTGCTCACAGGGGGGTTCAATTCGGGAACCCCCATGTGCGGGAAAAAAATAATCCCAGCGTTACGGATACAAGAAGCTTAATTCCACCGTGCAGGAGGAGGATAGAGGGTGGGGGTTGATGACAAACGCACTCAAGCCAAGCAAATCGTGGGCTGGATCGCCCCCCATCTCCTTGTGGACCTCGTAGACGAGCTGGTCGGGGGACTTTGCCTTCTTGCTCGTCTTTTGGTCATTGCCTTCGTAGATTTGTGGGTTGCCCACGCGGGATTGCATCGCCCCAGAGCCGGGGTTGGGTTTACGGGAGTAGTTGTGGGCCATGCTTGCGGTTGGAAGATGTGTTTTGGGGATGTGATATTCTTATGCGGTTGTATTGTTACACTTATGGTTGCTTCGCCTGGGGTCTATACTATATACTGTACCTATGCCACGAGGCATGACATGGCATTTTGTGATGCTGGCTTGACGTCATGGCGAAGGGGGCTATGGGGGCTATGTCAGTGGAGAACTTAGGCGTGGGGACTAACATAGAGGATTCGTTAGGATTCTGATGCTGAGATACCTATAAAGGTTACCCTTGCAGGTTACCCGGGGCATGAGAACAGTTACCGTACACTGTGTTCTCACTCTAACCTGATCTTGGCATCTGCGATTTGTACACTATAGGCTTTAACGGTTAGAGCCTCACTGCTGGAATATTTTTGGTTCTGGGGCATGATTCAACCAAAGTAATGTACAGTACATAGTCCCTGTACCTACTGTACCATTCTTTCTTTTCTTTCTTTTCAAAAAATTTAAAAAAAACAAAAGACTCCCAGTGTCCTCACCACATGTCGTCCAACACCTCCAATAGGGGCCCCTCATCTCGCACATGGTTTTAAAAAAAAAAAAAAATTCTAAAACCAACTTTCTGTTTTGTCGCATGCGCATCTGGACTATCATACCCTCCGGGGGGG